>Ga0172375_10000808_pt1 | contig 50812 bp, 37 predicted proteins | sample LakKiv1m_FD_114537 | JGI IMG/M metagenome (GOLD analysis project Ga0172375, IMG submission 114537) | Freshwater microbial communities from Kabuno Bay, South-Kivu, Congo - kab_092012_11.1m | ecosystem: Environmental > Aquatic > Freshwater > Lake | place: Democratic Republic of the Congo... | reverse complement strand
CAATGCTGTAAAGATCATTATCTTCCGGAAAAAAAGGCTGTGTCCATGCTTCTCCATATGGGTCTGAAAATGAAATTGTAAATACTAAGTTTTCGACACCTGCACTGGCATCCCAACACTTCAACGTAACAGGGTTCCCTGGAGTATATCCATCAGAAAGATCACCAAGAACCTTAAAGGCAATCAATGATTCATTAAAAGTTCCGGGGACTGGAGTCTCTGCCAGCGTTTCAATACCAACAATTTTAGAGCCGTCTAATATAGCAATTTCATCACCTGGCTGCAAATCAACACCATCTAATTGAGCAAGATCCAGATAAATTGTCCAGGTATTTTCAGCAGCATTACCGCCCGGAAATGAAAAATGTCCTGTAGTTTTTGTTGGAAGCGTTTCTCCGATACCAAGCCAGGTTAAATCAACAGTTTGGTCACCGGGGACGGCGGTCAATAGCTGCGGTGAATCAATAAATGTTAGAGTCATGCAATCCGTAATGGACACAGAACAAGGATTGATTGGCTGGGCGGTGAGGCAAAGCATAGCCGAACCGGCTTCAACATCAGCACTGCTTGGAGTATAGGTGGGATGTAAAATCGTTGTATCGCTGAAATATCCGGTACCACCGGTCCATAATAATGAGCTGTAATATGAAGCAGATGAACCGGACAATAAATAATTATTTCCAGAACAAATGGAGGTATCAGATCCTGTACCAACTGATGGCTGCTTTTCGATGAATAAGGTCATGCAATCAGTAGCGTTTGAACATGGGTCAAATGCAATGGCAGTGAGACAAAGATTTACTGCTCCTAAGCTAATATCAATGGGTCCAGGAGTATAAACAGGATTTAATAAAGTTGCATCATTGAAAATGCCATCACCTTGGGTTTGCCAAAGAAGTGATTGGTAGTTTTCCGCACTACCATTGAGCGAATATACCATGTTTTGACAAATTGCATCATCAGTGCCGGCATTTGCGGTCGCATTTATACATCCATTGATATGAACGCTGCCATTTATGACATTGGTCAGGTAATTTTGGCCATTTACTGTAAACTCTTCGAAAATGAGCCCGGAAGTCCCGTTATTTCCTGCCAGAAAATTGATAAATGCAACAACACCACTTCCTGAAAAATAACTGGTGAACGTGGCGGTGAAGGTCATCAGGATTTCGTCGGGTTGAGGAAAACTGATGGTTTTTATATAATTACTATTTGCCAATACACCTCCTTCAAAAATAACCTCATTGAAGTTGATAACCGTGTTATCGAATTTTATTTTAAGGATCATCTGATGTAGAGGAGCCATATTATTCACCGTCACAGGTATTGAAAATGCTGCACCGGGTTCCACGGTAATATCAGGCATTACAGCTTGTGGCCCAATTCGAAGATTCATGCAATCTGTACTGTCGGCACAAGGATCCATTGCAAAGGCAGTAAGGCACAACATTGCTGAAGTATTCGTAATGTCTTGTGGCCCTGGGGTATATATGGCATTTAAGATCGTTGGGTCGTTAAAAGTTCCATCTCCGAGCGTGTGCCAAAGCAGCGATTCATAATTTTGAGCCGTTCCATTAAGGGTGTAACTTTGATTTACTAATATCAACGCATCGCTTCCGGCATTGGCAACAGCATCAAAACATTCACCTATATGTACGCTTCCATTAACAACATTGTTAAGGTAACTTTGGTTATTGAAGGTAAAATTTGTAAAATTTAAAGCAGAATTACCCTGATTACCTGCCTGGAATTTGAGAAATGCAACAACACCACTTCCAGAAAAATAATTTGTGAACTTGGCAGTGAAGGTTATCAGAATTTCGTCGGGTTGAGGAAAACTGATGGTTTTTATATAATTTGCATTCGCTAAAACCCCACCTTCAAATATTACCTGGTCGAAGTTAATAATGGTATTGTCAAATTTTATTTGTAAACTCATCTGGTGTAAAGGAGGCATATTATTCACAGTCACCGGAATCGAAAATATTACACCAGGGGCAACTGAAATAACTGGCAATACTGCATGTGGTCCAATTCTAAGATTCATACAATCTGTACTGTCAGCACAAGGATCCTGTGCAAAGGCAGTTAGGCATAACGTTGTTGAGATATTCGTAATGTCTTGTGAGCCGGGGGTATAGGTGGCATTTAAAATTGTTGGATCATTAAAAGTTCCATCTCCAAGCGTGTGCCAGAGTACTGATTCATAATTTTGAGCCGTCCCGTTTAAGGTGTAGCTCTGGTTTACCAAAACCAAACCATCGGTTCCAGCATTGGCAACGGCATCCATGCAGGCATCAATATGTACACTTCCGTTGATTACATTGAAAAGTTGATTGTGACCATTGATTTCAAATTGCTCGAAAGTCAATGCAGATGTACCCCTTTCTCCGGCAGTAAAAATAATATATGCAACAGGTCCACTTCCGGTAAATTGAATTGAGAACATTGCTTTAAAGGTGATTTCGATAAGGTCCGGTGCATAAAACCGGATTGTTTTAACGTAATTGGAGTTCGCTAACACTCCGCGTTCAAATCTCACATCGTTGTAAGAGATAATTTGACTATCGAATTTTATGCGAAGAGTAAGATCTTTCAATTTAACCATATCGTTAACCTCAACAGGAACTTTAAAAATAGCTCCGGTGTTAACGGTTAAATTTGGTAATACTGCCTGAGGATTAGCTCTCGGCGTCATTACTTGAGTACCTGTTTCACTTGCGTTTTGCGAAAACAATCTGGCACCTAAAATGCTGACAATAAACAAAAAGAGTAGTGATTTTTTCATATGATTGGAATTTTAGTGATTTTACTTATTTTAAGATTTTGCAAATTTTGCCTTGTACAAAAATATGTACATATCCCTTGTCAAGCAATAAATTCTTACTTAATTTATTAACACTTTATTTAGTGCTTGGGGATGTGGTTATTGGGTAGTAATTTCCGGTTAGACCGACTTTTGGCAAGGGTTATTTCTTGACAAAACAGAAAGAATTTAATGCTTTTGATTAGTTATTCAGCTATTCTGTTTCACAAATAATTAAGATCTGAAAAAAATTCACAGATAAAGGCTTTGGCTTTTTGGAAGTTTTTCGGGTAATGGATTTAACTTTTGAAATTAAATTTCGATGATGTTGTTGCGGATCGCGAATTTTACCAGATCAACCGTTGTCCTGAGATTGATCTTTTTCATAATGTTGTTTTTATGGGATTCAACGGTACGAATTGAGATAAAAAGCTTGTCGGCGATTTCCTGATTGGTGAGCCCATCTCCAAATAATTTTAATACCTCAAGTTCACGGAGCGAAAGCTGTGACATGTAATCCTGTCCGTTACCACCCATGTGCGAACGGTTGATATAACTGTTAAGGACAATATTGGTTATCGATTTACCCAGGTATTCGTAACCATTTCTCAAAGTATAAATGGCTTCAACTATTTCATTCCGGTACGTCTGATCCGAAAGAATGCCTTTTGCCCCTGCCTTGATTAATTTTAAAATAAAACTTTCGCTCGAGTACATGGCAAGAACCAGAATATCGATTTTCCCGTAAGCTTTTCTTATCCGCCTGATATTTTCGATTTCCAGGTCGTTTGGATTATATACATCAAAAACCACCACCTGGACGAATGTTGCCGGAAGGTGTTTCATTTTTTCAAGAAAAGCATCAACATTTTTTACTGCCTCAATTATTTCAATAGATTCGGCATTTGCCAGCAATGATAATAAACCAGCCCTGACTATCGGATGTTCATCGATAAGAATAACATTGATATTGTTCATAACTAACTTTAAACCTACGAGCCTTAATTGAATTCGACCGCGAAAATACGAATTTTTGGTTTTAAACCTCACTTTCCGTAAGCAAACACCCAACTCAAAAGAAAAGGTTGCTGGTTTAACAAATTAATATTGAATGTAATAATCAATTCATACGTGAAAATTGATGATCTGCGTTATTTCATTCATCTAAAATTATTTACTTTGATAAGTTTTCTGATTTCAACAATTTCAGGGACAACTTATTTCTGTTAATTATAAAATTCTGACATTTTGCATTCAAATGCCATGACCAAAAATAGCCTATCAAAAGAAGAACTCGAAAAATTAACCTTCGAGAACCGTGAACGGATAAAGGAACTCCAGACCATTAACGAAACCCGTGAGATCCTTAAAGAAGATCGCTCCCTCGACGAGTCGCTTCAAAAAGTAGTCTCAATTTTGCCAAACGGTTGGCAATATCCCGAACAAACGGTTGCCAGGATCAGTTTTGATGGCAGGAAGTATGTAAGCCATTATTTTGAAGAATCATCATGGGTCCAGAAACAAATATTCGAAACCATCGATAACAAAAAAGGATCGATTGAGATATTTTATCTTAAAAATTATCCAAAATCAGACGAAGGGCCGTTTTTAAAAGAGGAACGTAACCTGATCAACAACATCGCAACGATGATCCTTGGTTACATTCATGGTATAAAGGGTAGGGAATCGACGCTGATTACAACTGAACGTTTAAAGGAACTTGCTTGCATAAATCAAACAACTGGAATTTTACGTCAGGGAAAATCCATCGAAGAAACCTTGCAGCAAATTTGTCTCATTCTCCCCAGAGCCTGGCAATATCCCGAATTTACTGCCGCAAAAATTACCCTGGGTAATCAGGTCTTTAGTACGGCAAATTTTCGCATTACACAATGGTTTCAAAAACAACACTTCGAAACCATCGACAATAAAGACGGCACGATCGAAATCTACTATCTTAAATCGTTTCCTAAAATTGATGAAGGGCCATTTTTAAAAGAGGAACGCCACCTTATCGAGAATCTTGCAGGGATGATTTCCGGTCACGTTAGTAGCGTGCGGGGTAAATATATGATTTCGCAGGCCCGTGAAAAAACAATAGAAAAGCCTTTATCAGCGGTTCCCAGAAGACAACTTTTACAAAAATTCATCAATAAAAACAACTACGCACGGGATATTTATCACGACCTGATGATGTTCAAAGTAAAGGAAATCCTGCTCGTTGCAAACCTTTATGATGCGTACAGTATCGAAAAAGAAGGCCGTTTTTCGGAATATGTCCTTGATGAATACCACCAGCTTAACCTTACTTCTGTCCCTCGTATTACCGGAGTTTCATCGGAGGAAGAAGTTTTTGAACAACTTCATTCGAAGCATTTCGATCTCATTATAGTAATGGTTGGTGTTGATAAAAAATTACCCCTGATGCTAAGTGAAGAGGTTAAAAAGGAATATCCATACATCCCGATTTACGTGTTACTTAACAATAACCGTGATATCAAATTTTTTGAAGACAAACGGGCTGAATTTCGCACCATCGACAGGGTTTTTGCCTGGAATGGCAATTCCAACATCTTTTTTGCAATGATTAAACTGATCGAAGACAGAATTAATGTTGAGAATGATACAAAGATTGGAATGGTGAGGGTTATTCTGGTTGTGGAAGATTCGGCAAAGTACTACACCAGGTACCTGCCGTTACTTTATAATGTTGTGATGGCTCAAACCAAACGCATTATCGATGATGTGAGTACCGACGAACTTTACAAAGTCCTCAGGATGCGCGCACGCCCAAAGATTTTGCTGGCATCAACTTATGAAGAAGCGCTGGCTATTTTTAACAATTATAAAGATTACCTGCTCTGCCTGATTACCGACGTGAAGTTTAGCCGTGAAGGCGAAACCGACGATAAAGCCGGCTTTCGACTGGCACGCCTCATTAAATCACAAATTAAAGATATGCCTGTGGTCATTCAATCCTCAGATGTTTCTAATTCGCAGGAAGCCTATAAGTTACGTGCAAGTTTTATTAACAAGAATTCGGAAACCCTTGAACAGGATTTTAAAAGTTTTATTACCCACTACCTGGGTTTTGGTAATTTCATCTATCGGGATAAAAAAGGAACCCAGATTGCGGTTGCAAAATCTTTACGTGAATTTGAACGGTTTCTGCATACCATCCCTGATGAATCGTTAATTTACCATGCAAGACGTGACCATTTTTCGCTTTGGCTGATGGCCCGTGGTGAAATCCAGGTTGCAAAAATTATTAATCCACATAAAGTAACCGATTTCAAAAGTCCGAAAAGCTTGCGGGAGTACTTGATTAACGTAATTCAGAAATTCAGAAACGAGCAGGATAAAGGTAAAATCATACCTTTCGAACGAAGTGCGATCACCGACGAAAGCAATGTAGTTCTCCTTTCACCAGGTTCCTTAGGTGGTAAGGGACGTGGACTTGCCTTTATCAATACACTTATTTATAATTACGATTTTTCTGAACTTATTCCCAATGTCAATATCCGGGCACCAAAAACTTCGGTAATCGGTACCGAGGAATTCGAATATTTTATGGAAAAGAACAATTTGTACGAGAGTGTTTATTCCGAACCGGATTATGGGAAAATTAAAGAGCTTTTTATTCAGGGCCAGCTTACTGAAACCCTGATTAAAAAACTGAAAGTTATCCTTGAGCTTATTAAAAACCCGCTGGCCATAAGATCGTCCGGACTTTTTGAAGACTCCCTCATGCAACCTTTTGCCGGAATTTTCGAAACCTACATTCTGCCCAATAACCATCCTGATCCTAATGAACGATTGAAGCAGACCATGGATGCGATAAAATTGGTTTTTGCCTCGGTGTTCTCAAAAATGGCCAGGGATTATATCAAAGCTGTTAACTATAAGATTGAAGAAGAGAAAATGGCGGTGGTAATCCAGGAATTGGTTGGCAACCAATACGGAGACTTTTATTATCCACATATTAGTGGTGTTGCCCAATCGTACAATTATTACCCGTTTTCGCATATGGAACCGGATGAGGGTTTTGCTGTGGCGGCTTTGGGTCTTGGAAAATATGTAGTCGAAGGTGAAAAAGCGTACAGGTTTTCCCCAAAATATCCTCATATCGATATTAATTCCCCAAAAGATCAGTACAAAAATTCACAGGTCAGCTTTTTTGCCGTCGATTTAAAGAAAACGAATATTAACCTGCTTGAAGGCGATACCGCCGGCTTGCGACGGCTTGATATCGAAGATGCTGAAAGACATGGAACCCTGAAGCATTGCGCTTCGGTTTATAACTCCGAAAATAACACCATTAATCCCGGACTGAATCAGGCAGGGCCACGTATTGTTAATTTTGCAAATATTTTAAAATATAACTACATCCCTTTGGCAAAGACCATCGAATTTGTGCTTGATGTTGTTAAAGAGGCCATGGGATCGCCGGTAGAAATCGAATTTGCTGTTGACCTGAACAAAGATGTGGATCATAAAGCCTCATTTTATCTGCTGCAGATAAAGCCTTTATTGGGAAATGCCGAAGACTATGAAATTGATATGGAAAAAGTCGATCAGGAAAAAGTGATACTTTTTTCGGACAAAGGAATGGGGAATGGGTTAATCGAAGATTTGTACGATGTTATTTACATCGATAAAGATATGTTCGATAAAACAAAAACCATTGAAATGGCCCGTGAAATTGACGAATTGAACCTGATGATGTTCAATGAAAACCGGAAGTATGTTTTAATTGGCCCGGGTCGCTGGGGAACACGCGACCAATGGATAGGAATACCGGTAAACTGGCCTCAGATTTCAAATGCCAAAATAATTGTCGAAACAAGCTTTGAAGGGTTTCCGCTTGACGCCTCTTCGGGCTCACATTTCTTTCATAATGTTACCTCGATGAATGTTGGCTACTTTACGGTTCAACCCGAACTTTCACGCAGTTACATAAAGTACGGTCTCCTCAATAATCAGCCATCGATCAACAAAACAAAGTTTTTCAAACATGTGCGGTTCGATAAACCTTTGGTGGTAAAAATGGATGGGAGAAAACGTATTGCTTTTATTTCACTGGAATAGTCTCCTTGTCGGCTCCAAAACCCCCCGGGTTTTTGAAACTAATTTTGCTAACAGGGTTTTGAAGACCTTTTAATGGAACCATTATTTATAAAAAAAATAAATTAAGATGGGACAATAATTTGCAATTCGATAGTTATTATCTGGATATTAATTGATTGCACCCAATATTGTGGATACTTGTTTCTTTTTTGTCCGTGTAATTATTCGTATTTATTTAAATTTGCTATTATTGTAAGCTAATACTACTAGATCAAAAAAAAGTAAATTCTTAATACGCATGTACAACTTCATAACAATTTTTGTAAAGTGTCCTGCTTGTGGGATGAGTTTAATGGATCATACTAAAATGGTTGATAATGAACCAAGTATTAATCTTATTATCAAGAGTGGAGATAAGAAAGGACTCATCTGGCTGAGTTCCATTTATGGCAGCTACAACCACACATCCGAGATTGAAGTTCAAAATGACACGGTTGCCGAATTTTATTGCCCTCAATGTAAATCGCACCTTACCAGTAAATTAACCTGTTCATCCTGCGATGCACCTATGGTCGATTTTAATTTGGATATGGGTGGCAGGGTAAGTATTTGTTCCCGTAGTGGTTGTAAAAATCATGCCATCGAGTTTGAAGATCTTTCCTTGGCACTCAGGCGATTATATCAGCAATATGGTTTTCGTGGGCGCGAATATCCGAAGCACCTCGATTTAAGAACCACACCTGACCCGGTTGTTAAAAATGATCAGGACCCTGCGGAAATTCTTGAAACAGGTACTTTTCTGATGGCTTATTGTCCGCATTGCCGTAAAAGCCTTATCGAAAACGAAATGCTTAAGCTCAAAATCACCAATGGCGAAGAAGGTATTTTAATGTTAAGCCCCTATTTGAATGTATTCACTTCAAAATCGACAATTTTTTTACCAGAAGAGAAAACTGTAAAAGACTTAAAATGCTGGCATTGTGACCGAAGTTTAATTGATGGTGAGAAATCATGTGGAAAATGCGGATCACCGGCAGCAAAAGTTTCGATAAGTGCCCGGACAAAATTCATCGATTTTTATATCTGTACAAAGAAAGGCTGCAAATGGCATGGCCTGAATGAAGACGATCTTTTCGAAATCAGATTGGAAGATAGTGATGAATGGTAAGATTTTTTAACGGATAGCTTCAGTAATGTAGATAATGCTGATTTTGGCTGACCTTTTCAAATTAAAAAGGAAAGTTTTCGTTTAAAAACAGATGTGGTAATCTATATATTTGAATGTGGTATATAATGATTTGCCCCAAATTGATACAAGGGATGCCTCTGCTTTCTGATCAAGGTTTGGTTTGCATAAACAGATTAGTAATTAATAAGTAGTATTAAAAAACAGGAATTTTAGATTCTTTTAATAAAATAAAACTATGTTTCAAATTGTCCGAAAACAGGTCCTGGCGAAGGGAACAATTATTCGACTTGATGTGAATGCACCAAAAATTGCCAGTAAAGTTAAACCTGGCCAATTTATCATTCTCCGGGTAAACGAGACGGGTGAACGAATTCCGCTTACCGTTGCTGATAAAGATGCTTTTGCTGGTACCATTACCATAATATTCCAGATTGTTGGAAAAACCACCGCCCTGCTCAGATCACTCAACGAAGGCGATTCGATTAAAGATGTCTCAGGGCCGCTTGGTAGGGCAGCACATATCCAGAATGAGGGAACTGTGATCATGGTTGGAGGCGGTACGGGTGTGGCTATTTTGCATCATATTGCCAAGGCTTTTAAAGTAGCTGGAAACTATGTAATTGGTATTGTTGGAGCTAAAGATAAAGATTTGCTGATTCTTGAGCGTGAGATGAATGCGATTTGCGATGAGCTGGTAATTACTACCGATGACGGAAGTTACGGGCAAATGGGTTTTGTAACAGGGCCGCTGGAAAAGTACCTTGATGAAAGGTATGATGTTAAACTGGTTTATGCTATCGGACCCATTATTATGATGAAAAACATTGTGAAACTGACCAAAAAGCACAACGTAAAAACAATGGTTAGCCTTAACCCGATTATGATTGATGGGACAGGCATGTGTGGTGGTTGTAGAGTTAAGGTAAACGGAGAAACCAGTTTCTGCTGCGTTGATGGCCCTGATTTCGACGGATTTCAGGTTGATTTTGATGAGTTACTCAAGCGAAATTCGCTTTACTTGAAAGATGAAAAAGATTCACTACTGGCTTCAATCAGATAAAAAATTACGACTATGCTCAACCAGGATGTAAAATATTTAAAATTCAGGTCTTATTTAAGCACATATTGCCCGCATTGCCACAATAGTTTTAATCGGGAGCTTAAAGGTCTTAAAACGTTGAATTTTACCGGTGTATATCAAAAACAGGAGCTCGAACTTATTTTGAGCCCTTACCTCGACGTTTTCGAAGTTAATACGTCAATTCCCGTCGAAAAAAACACAATACTCGAGGATTTACTTTGTCCGAAATGCAGGAAAAGCCTGGTAAATCCCGAAATCAAATGTGGCGAATGTGGATCTCCGGCAGGGCAGGTTATTATCTCGGCTTTCAGCAAGTTGATGCCATTTTATATCTGCCTGAAATATGGTTGCGAATGGCATGGCTTGACCAAGGCTGATGAAAGGAGTATAAAGCTTAAAATTCCGCGCCAGGAAATGCCAGAGCAGGATAAAACCATGAGGGTTCACAACCACCAGGAAGTACCCTATGGCTTCACTTCTGAACTTGCACTTCTGGAGGCAGGAAGGTGCCTGCAATGCAAAGTTCCTCATTGTGTTGACGGATGCCCCGTAAATGTAAATATTCCTGAATTTGTCGCTTTGGTGGCCGAGCAAAATTTTGATGCCGCTGCTAAAAAGATCAAGGAAACCAATTTACTCCCTGCAATTTGTGGCCGGGTTTGTCCGCAGGAAAACCAGTGCGAATCGAAATGTGTACTGGGACAGAGAGATAAACCCGTGGCGATAGGCCATTTGGAACGTTTCGTTTCCGATTATGAACGAAAGATGGATCTCGTAAGACTTCCTGATATAAAACCAAATACCGGTCAGAAAATCGCTGTGATTGGATCGGGCCCTGGTGGTTTAACAGTAGCCGCCGATATGCTGAAGCTGGGTTATGATGTTACCATTTTTGAAGCCCTGCACGAAACAGGAGGTGTGCTTACGTATGGTATTCCGGAATTCAGGTTACCAAAATCAATTGTTCAGTTTGAGATTAATTTTATTAAAGAATTGGGTGGTCGGTTCGAAATGAACCATGTGATAGGAAATATTCTGACCATCGACGAATTACTCGAACACTTTGATGCAGTCTTTGTTGGTGTAGGTGCCGGCTTGCCAAAGTTTATGAAAATTCCGGGTGAAAGTCTGGGAAATATCTTTTCGGCTAACGAGTACCTTACCCGGATGAACCTCATGAAAGCCTATAAATTTCCGGAATACGACACGCCCATGCCTCGTGGAAACAAAGTTGTGGTTGTTGGTGGTGGAAATGTGGCTATGGATTGCGCAAGAACAGCCATCAGGACAGGTTCTTCAGAGGTTACAATCGTTTACCGCCGGTCAAGACATGAACTGCCTGCCCGTGCCGAAGAAGTACATCATGCCGAACAGGAAGGCATTAAATTTAAATTGCTGGTATCACCCATCCGTTACATCGGAACCGACTACAATTCGGTGAAAGCCGTGGAATGCCTTCGAATGGAACTCGGTGAACCTGATAGCACAGGCCGCCGGAGACCAATACCGATTGAAGGGTCAAATTTCATCATCGACTGTGATCTTGCAGTGGTTGCTGTCGGCACAGGACCGAATCCGATTATTTTCCAGTCATCACCTGATCTGAAAAGAAATAAATGGGGTTATCTTGAGGCAAATCCCGAAACCAACGAGACTTCAAAACCATTTGTTTATGCGGGTGGTGATATCGTCACCGGCTCGGCTACCGTAATCCAGGCCATGGGTGCAGGGAGGATAGCTGCCAACGATATGCATAAAAAGCTTACGGCAATCCGCGAGGCTAAACTACAAAAGGCAAAACCTGCAAAAAGCATTGTAAATTAATTCATTAACGGATATAAATTATGCAATGCTCCTGATGTTTTAATCAGGAGCATTTTTATATGGGGTCAGGTGATAAAATGAAAGAGACGGTCGATTTTGTGATATTTTTTTTCGGGAGGGTTTTAAAAATCCATTCAAAATTTCATGCAATCTTTTCGTCACTTTTTCCCAACTCATTGATTGAAAAAGCATAAAAAATCCATTCCTCTAAATTCGGTTTCAATATTAATTTAGATCGTTTTTAAATTTATACTCAATAGGTTACGCTTTTAAAACAATATCTACTTTTATGCCTTCTATTAAAAATCGAAAACATGCGAATTGCAAGAATAAGTACAGGTAAAGAAACTTTACAACAGGATGTTGTGGATTTATCGTTGATTGATGACCTGATAAATAAATATAGGGATAAAAAAGGAAATATGATCCCTTTACTTCAGGGAACCCAGGTCACCTATGGCTATATCCCAAAAGCTGCTTTTGAAAAATTGGCTGCCGAAACCGGCCTCGAAATGAGCGATATGTATGGCGTTGCAACTTTTTATGCCCAATTCAGACTCAACCCCGTCGGGAAACACATTATTAAAGTATGTCACGGGACAGCCTGCCATGTTCAAAATGCCTCCAAAATTTCCGAATCTCTCGAAGAAGCCTTAAAAATTGTTGACGGAGAAACAACCGAAGATCGTCTTTTTACCCTCGAATCAGTTGCCTGCCTTGGATGTTGTTCCCTGGCACCGGTAATGATGATCGGGGAAAATACATACGGTAAACTTACGGGTGCCGAAGCCGTAAAAATCGTCAAAAATATCGCAATAAAGGAACAGGAAGATAAAAAAGCACTTGCCGAATAAAGTAAAAGATCATTACAAATTTTACTACCAGATTAAGAAATAAAATGGAAAAAACTAAAGTAATTGTAGGGCTTGGAAGTTGCGGAATTGCTGCCGGAGCCAACAAAACCTATCAAAAGATAAAGCAATTGCAGGAGGTTGAGCATATCGACTTCGAATTGAAAAAAACAAGTTGCATCGGCATGTGTTTTCGTGAACCGCTTGTCGAAATCATCGACGAAAGTGGCTCATATATTTATGGAAATGTTGACGAAGACCGTGCTGTGGAACTGTTTGAAAAGCATATCGTCAACAATGAACCAATCAGGGAATATGTAGTTAAAACTGATTTGTTCAAAACAGAGGATAACAGCTTTTTTGATGACCAGGTAAAAATTGCCTTGCGCCATTGCGGCTACATCGACCCCGAATCGATTGATGAATACGAAGCCAGCGAGGGTTATGAAGCTATTAAGAAAATTGCCGATGAAGAAATGAAACCCGAAGTCGTTATCAACAATATTATTCAATCGGGACTTAGAGGCAGGGGAGGCGGAGGTTTCCCGACCGGCATTAAGTGGAGATTTGCACGGAATAGTGTATCAAAGGAAAAATATATTATCTGTAACGCAGATGAAGGCGATCCCGGCGCATTTATGGACAGATCGCTCCTTGAAGGTGATCCCCATGCTGTACTCGAAGGCATGATCATCGGCGCTTATGCCATTGGCGCAAATGGTGGTGTGATTTATTGCCGGGCTGAGTATCCGTTGGCCATTAAACGGCTCAACATCGCCATCGAACAGGCCCGCGACAGGGGTTACCTGGGTGAACATATTCTTGGGATCGAAGGCTTTTGTTTTGACATTTATGTGAAAGAAGGTGCAGGAGCTTTTGTTTGCGGTGAAGAAACTGCCCTGATTGCCTCAGTTGAAGGCGAGCGCGGTATGCCCAGGAAACGTCCGCCATTCCCTGCTGTATCCGGTTTATGGAAAAAACCTACCAATATCAATAATGTCGAAACCTGGTCAAATATTCCATGGATTATTTGTCGTGGACCGGCAGCTTATGCAAAATACGGTACCGAAAAAAGTAAGGGAACCAAAGTTTTTGCCCTTGCAGGAAAAATAAACCATTCCGGTTTGGTAGAAGTACCCATGGGAATTACAATTCGCGACATCATTTTTAAGTTGGGCGGTGGAATTCCGAATGGAAAAAAATTTAAAGCTGTTCAGCTTGGAGGTCCTTCCGGGGGTTGTATTCCCGAATATCTTGCCGATACCATTGTTGATTATGATTCGGTAAATGCTACTGGTGCCATTATGGGCTCAGGTGGTATGGTTGTTATGGACGAAAGCACCTGCATGGTTGATGTGGCCAAGTTTTTCCTGAATTTTACACAGGATGAAAGCTGTGGAAAATGTACGTTTTGCCGGATCGGGACAAAGCGGATGCTCGAAATACTTCAAAGGATTACACTTGGAAAAGGTGAAGAAAGCGACATCGGGAAGCTTGAGGAACTTGCATATCAAATCAAGGATAATTCGCTTTGTGGACTCGGCCAGACTGCACCAAACCCTGTGCTTACAACCCTAAAATATTTCAGGGATGAATACACGGCTCACATTATCGAGAAAAAATGCCCGGCGAAGGTTTGTAAGAGTCTGCTAACCTATATGGTTGATCCTGAAAAATGTACCGGTTGTACGGTATGTGCCAAGAAATGTCCGGTGAATTGTATCAGTGGTGAACGAAAGCTGCCCCATTTAATCGATCAGACATTATGCATCAAATGTGGCGAATGTTACTCGAGATGTAAATTTGATGCAATAACGCTCTCCTAATCCAAATTTAAACGACAAAGATTTTAAACACATGAACGATAGTTTAAATATTTTACTCAACGGAAAAATAGTGAATGGAATTCCTGGAGAAACCATCCTGGAACTGGCCAAAAGATATGATGTTCATATTCCCACTTTATGCAACGATCCTAGATTAGAACCCTATTCATCCTGTTTTGTTTGCGTTGTCGAGGTTGAAGGATACCGTGGTTTACAACCGGCATGTTCAACCAGGGTCAGCGAAGGTATCAGGGTGGATACTGACACACTGCGCGTTCGAAAAGCCCGCAAATCTGCGTTGGATCTGTTGGTAAGTAACCATTATGCCGACTGTGTTGCACCTTGTAAGGAAACCTGTCCTGCCGGAGTAGATGTTCAGGGTTATATTTCGCTTATCGAAAAGGGGTTATACAACGAAGCTGTTGGATTGATCAAAGAGGTTAATCCTTTGCCGGCAATATGTGGCAGAGTTTGTGTCCGGCCCTGCGAAGCTTCATGCAGGCGAAATTTGCTGGGTGAAGGATCAGGTGTAGGTATCGATTATCTCAAACGTTTTGCATCAGACATCGACCTGGAGTCGGATACCCGTTTTATTCCTGTAGTTGCCCCTTCAACAGGAAAGAAGGTTGCCATTATTGGTGCCGGACCCGGTGGTTTGTCGTCGGCGTATTTTCTCCAGCAAAAGGGTCATCAATGCGATATTTATGAAGCCAATCCACTGGCTGGAGGCTGGCTCAGGTATGGGATACCGGAATACCGGCTTCCCAATGATATTCTTCAGAAAGAGGTTGATGCCGTTACCGAACTTGGAACCAGGATATTTTTCAATAAAAAACTTGGTGATAATCTCAGCTATTTTGAGTTGAAAGAAAGATACGATGCTGTTATTCTTACTGTAGGTTCACAAAGGGGAACGCTTATTGGCTGCGAAGGAGATGATGCCGGTAATGTTTTTTCGGGTATCGATTTCCTGAGAAATATGGAAATGACAGGTCAGCGTTATAATTTTAAAGGCAGGAAAATCGCAGTGGTAGGAGGGGGTAATACCGCCATGGATTGCTGCCGCACATCCATCCGTTGCGGAGCCGATAAGGTGTACATCATTTATCGTCGTACCGAAAAGGAAATGCCCGCAAATCCAATCGAAATTCACGAATCAAAACTCGAGGGTGTCGAATATCTTTTCCTTACCAATCCAACAAAAGTCAACAAAGACGAAAATGGCAACGTTAAATCGATGACCTGCCTGAAAATGGAATTGGGTGCGCCGGATGCTTCCGGCAGACGTCGTCCTGTACCTGTAGAAGATTCTGAATTTGAAATCCAGGTGGATTATATCCTGGCAGCGATCGGTCAGAAAACCAATATCGAATTTTTAATCGATGTTAATAATAATTCTACAAAAGGCGAACTAAAGGTAAACCGTTGGGGAGATATCGACTGCAACAAGGAAACACTTCAAACCGGAAATCCAGCGATATTTGCTGCCGGCGACGGGGTTTTTGGTCCCGCCACAATTATCGAAGCCATTGCCCAGGCAAAAATTGCTTCCAGAAGTTGTCATCAATACCTGTCGGGATTGCCACTTGTCCCTGAGAAAAAAGAATTCGTCAGCAGACGGGATCATTTCAGGAAACAGGATCCAATGAATTACCTGGGACGTTATCAGCAGCAAATCAGGCAGGAAATGCCAACAATGCCACCTACTGACCGTGTTAATTTTGAGGAAGTCGAATTAGGTTACGCCGGTGAAGATGTTGCACTTGAAGAGACTAAAAGATGTCTGGAATGTGGATGTACAGAGTATTTTACCTGCGATCTTAAAAAACATTCGACCGAATACGGTGCCGAACAAAATAAATACAATGGCGATTATAAAGAATACGACGTTGATTTTTCACATCCTTATATTGAGATCGATAGTAATAAATGTATTCTTTGCTCGCGTTGCGTAAGGATTTGCAAGGAAGTTGTGGGTGCTGATGCACTGGGACTTATCGACCGCGGTTTCGAAACACGGGTTGTCCCGAGTATGGGTACGTCGCTAACCGATACAAATTGCGAATCCTGCGGAATGTGCATCTCAACCTGTCCTACAGGAGCAATCACCGAAAATGTTAACTTCAAACCGGGACCTGTAAAACTTCAAACCATCCATGCTATCGATAATTATGGTTCGGAAGGTTTTGGAATAAATCTTCACCACAGAGCAGGATTTTTTATGCGTGCCACCGGACAGGAAGACGACTTGAACAAAGATGGCAACATCAGCACACAAGCCAAATTTGGATACGGTTACCTTAACGATCCTTCAAGAATTAAGAAACCATTACTGAAAAGGTATGGGAAATTTGTTGAAATCGGGTTTGAGCAGGCTTATGAAATTATAGCTCAAAAGGTAAAGACTGTTAAACCCGACGAAAATGCATTTTTTGTTGGGGCACGGCTTACAAATGAGGAAATGTATATGATCCAGAAATTAGCGAGAGCTGGTGTAAAAACAAATAATGTAAACACTTTCCACTATATGGGACGCGGAATTGGCTATGGTCAGAGTTCGATGGCAAATGTTCCGTTTGAAGATATCCAGCGTGCAAGCCGGATTTTTGTGCTTGGCTCCACGCTTAATATCGATCACCCTTTGGTTAATCACATGATTTTTAGCGCCAAAAACCGGAGGAATGTTCCGGTGGAATTGGTCGCAACTGCCGAAAAAAGCGGGCTCGATCACAAAGTCAGCCGCTTCCACCGGATCAAATCGTATTATTATTTTGCAAAAGCCGTAAATTATTATCTCTTGTCGAGTGGTTTGCAAAACCAGCTTTTCATCAACGACCGTTCAATCGACTATGAAGATTATAAATCCAGACTTCTTGAAGAAGACTTCGACGATTTGTTCGAAAAATCAGGCGTATGTTGTATTGATGAGCTGGTGCAATTTGCAAAGGATTTCAATAATGAACCCAATGCTGTTCTTGTCTTTTCGGAAAAAGAGGTTTCGTCGAATGTAAGTTTTGAACTCTTTAATCTGGCCATCATTACAGGGAAACTGGGGAAAACCGCACAAGGGACCGTAGCGCTGAAAGAAAAAAATAATTCGCAGGGTATTATGGATATGGGTGCCTGCCATAAAGTAGCACCGGGATTCCAGCCATACGACGGTCCGCAGGTTATCGATAAACTCAGGAAAAGATGGAGAGTGGATGATGTTCCGGTCAACATTAGCAGTCCTTACCGGCTTTTAAAAGAGCATAAACTTAAAAATTTGTTCATCTTTGGTGAAGATCCGCTTGGTTGTGCAATCAACAGGCAGGAAGTTGAAGGTTGGTTCGATAAACTTGGTTTTGTGGTAGTTCAGGATTATTTTATCACCGACACCGCAAAGCTCGCCGACCTCATTTTACCTGCATCGCTGCCGTTTGAAATTGGAGGTAGCTTTACAAATACCCAAAAGCATATCATCAAGTTCGAAAAGGAAATGGAATCATCCATCGAAAAAACAGCACCTCAGCAATTGATCGATTTAATGAATAATTTTGGCTTAAATGGAATTGCCGATATGGAATCAGCTCTTTGGGAAGCTTTTACCCTGTTTCCACCGGCAACAAATCCGGAAACCAGGAAATATCCGCTTCACTACACTGCACACGATAACTTCAACAGGGTATTTGGTCACGGTTGCGATATCGTGAACAAGCGTTTTGATGACGAATTTGAAAATGCTTTTAAATAGTCTTTGACATGGTTAGATTAAGAAGGCAACTCTGTTTCCGGGGTTGCCTTTTTTGATGATGGAATAATTCCGTTTTCAGAAATCAGGATTGGGGAATTTACTGAAAGAATAGCGTTTTGTTGATAGTAAACGATAAATTAATAGCATAATTTTCCTGATGAAACTAATCTCATCCGGTCGTAAAATGTTTGATATCAATTCATTTTACATGTTATAAATCATCAAAAACGATTTTAGCGCGATATTTTTTATTCATTAAAATATTTTTCTAATGAACCGTTGTGTTGTAATTTTCTTGTTGAGCTTTTTCGCTTTTTACTGCTTTGCTCAGAAATGGAACCCTGCAGGCGACAAAATCAAAACGCCATGGGCCGACGAAGTTGATGCGTCCAACCCTTTGCCCGAATATCCACGTCCGGGATTGGTTCGCAAAGACTGGCAAAACCTGAATGGTCTATGGGATTATGCAATTCTTCCAGGAGGAAGTGCTATCCCGACGACTTTCGATGGAAAAATACTGGTTCCTTTCGCCGTGGAATCAAGTTTATCAGGTGTACAAAAATTTGTTGGAGAAACGAATGAACTCTGGTACTCCCGCGAATTTGTGGTTCCAGCATCGTGGAAAGACAAAAAAGTATTGCTCAATTTTGGAGCTGTCGACTGGAAGGCGGATGTCTGGATAAACGATATTCAGATCGGGACGCACAAGGGGGGATATACCCCGTTTAGTTTTGATATTACACCGTATTTGCACTCAGGCAAACCCCAAAAAGTGGTTGTACGGGTGTGGGATCCGACGGATCGGGGATTTCAGCCTCATGGGAAACAAGTTTCACGGCCGGGTGGAATCTGGTACACCGCGGTCACCGGAATCTGGCAAACAGTCTGGATTGAACCGGTAAATGAAAATCATATCCTTAGCATAAAATCATATTCCAATATCGACAGAAATACGGTTTCAGTTACCATATCTGCGGCTGAAACAAATCCAGAAGAGCTTGTCGCGGTTCAATTGATGGCCAACGGAAAAATAGTCTCCAAAGGCTGGGGTATTGCCGGAATGGAAATCCTACTTGCAGTTCCTGATGCAAAACTGTGGAGTCCCGAATCGCCTTTCCTTTATGATTTGGAAGTGGAACTTCAGCGTAATGGAAAAGTAATCGACCATGCGGGGAGTTATTTGGGAATGCGGAAAATATCGACCCGGCGCGATAATGATGGTGTTGTCCGGCTTCAGCTCAACAACAATGATTATTTTCTGTTTGGTCCGCTCGACCAGGGTTGGTGGCCCGACGGGCTTTACACAGCCCCTACCGATGAAGCTTTGAGGTTCGATATTATCAAAACAAAAGCATTTGGGTTTAATCTGATACGTAAGCACGTTAAGGTAGAACCCGCCCGCTGGTATTATCATTGCGATCGCGAGGGTATATTGGTATGGCAGGATATGCCAAGTGGTGACGAAGGTCCTGAATGGCAAACGGATAAATACTTCGATGGAACGGAACAAATACGATCGAAGGAATCAGAAACTAATTACAGGAAGGAATGGAAGGAGATTATTGATTTGCTGATATCCAATCCTTGTGTAGTTACCTGGGTCCCATTCAACGAATCATGGGGCCAGTTTAAGACTGTTGAAATTGCTGAGTGGACAAAGAGTTACGACCCAACACGACTCGTAAACCCGGCCAGCGGAGGAAACTTTTTTCCGGTTGGTGATATCTTGGATATTCATAACTATCCCGAACCTAAAATGACCCTTTACGATGGAAACCGAACCTGTGTTCTTGGCGAATACGGCGGTATAGGCCTGCTTGTCGAAAACCATGTATGGGAGAAAGACCGCAACTGGGGATATGTACAATACAAATCATCCGATGAAGCCACGGATGCCTATATTAAAATGGCGGGAAAACTTAAAAAGCTGATAGTTTCAGGTTTTTCAGCCGCAATTTACACACAGACGACCGATGTTGAAATTGAAGTAAACGGGCTGATGACATACGACCGTAAAGTTGTAAAACTGGATGAGGCTCGAATACGTAAAGTAAATCTGGAAGTCTGTAATGCGCTGTCAGCCAATAATTAATGAAATTATGATATTGAACCTACTACATGCGTATGGTTTCCTTGCAACAGGGTTTTACAGTTAATTCAATTCAAAAAGGACCCCGGAAGTTAAGCATCAACCAGTTTCCAGTCGTACTCTTTTTGCTGCTGGAATAATTCTAATTTTGCCAAAATCCCGGTAGGTAAAAAAATCGAAGAACTGGAAAAGCATTGAAAATATTTATTAAAGCTGGTATCATTACAATTTTCACTTTCACCATCCTTCATGTTGGCAAGGTTCTTTTTGCCCAGGAAAAAAAGTTCAGCGGGACCTCATTATATTATATAGGTGCAAAAGTAGATTACGGTTTTCTTATACCGCATCACAATGAACTTTGGGGGCTAACCAACGGTTTTTACCGTTCTGCCGAATTCTCGGTGTGGAAACAAACAAATGGTAAAAAGGGCTGGCAATACCATTTTCATTATCCACGCATTGGGATAACTTATAAATACACCGACTTCGAATCAAAATACCTGGGAGTTATGAATGCAGTGATTCCCTGGATGAATTTTCCGTTATTATCCGGAAAGAATTTTATTTTCGATTTTAAGTTTGGACTTGGAGTAGCGAAATTCAATAAGAAATTCGACCGACTCAAAAACTACAGAAATTTAGCTATCGGGTCATACTGGAATGCTGCTGTGAGTTTCCAGCTTCAAGCCCGGTTAAGGATGGATGGGCAAACCTTTTTGAATACTGGTATTTCGATGTTTCATGCATCAAACGGAACCACCAGAACACCAAATTTTGGTGTAAATGAACCGGCTTTGTTTGTAGGTCTGGACATCAAACTCGATGATAATGAAATCAAATATATTGAACCCAAAGAGGTTATTCGGAGAAAGGGTAAAATACATTTCAGAATAGCGGCATCAGCTGGTACCAAGCAAATTGAGCGGGATTGGGATAACGAATACAGGGTTTTTGTTGGAAGTGTTGATTTTTTGCGGTTTTACAACAATTTTAACCGGTATTACCTGGGTTTTGATGCAATTTATGATGAATCCGTTAGACCAATTCTCATGAAAACGGAAAACAGAGAGCTCAGTGATAAGGAAATTATGAAGTACAGCATTATACTTGGGCATGAATGGGTTTTGTCTAATTTGTCGCTGTTTGCAGCAATTGGTCAATATGTTTGCACTCCCGACAAAAGTGATGGCTTAATTTTCAATAAAATAGGATTGAACTATGCGGTTTTTAAAAATCTTGTGTTTAATCTTACCTTGAAATCCTATTATGCCAGGGCAGATTATCTAACGGTAGGCGTGGGATTGATACTTTAAAATGAAAAGAAAAAATGCACATCAATTTATACTGATCTTCCTCGGAGGAATCCTTTTCATCATTGGTAATTCCTGCGGCAAAGACAAGTTTAATGAATGTTGGAGCGGGGCGGGAAAGACTTCCAGTGAACGTCGGGAGATGTATGCATTCAGGAACGTTGCTGTTTACGACAATATCGACCTCCATATTATTCAGGGCGATAAATTTGAGGTTAGAATCGATGCCGGTGAGAAACTTATTCCGATGATTTCCACACAAATTAAATCGGGCAAATTATCCATCCGGAACGAAAGTACCTGCCCGTTACTGAAAGATCCATGGAAGGGGGTCGACGTATTTCTTACCCTTCCCGGTATGGATACCCTCGAAATTTATAATCACGGGACAGTCACCTCCTCTGATACGTTGAAGATGAGCAATGTAGTAGTTAGTATATCTGAAAATACCGGCAAAGTCGATCTTACTTTTAGTGCTTTCTTACTAAAGGTTGGTTACAACAGTGGTACATCTGAAGTTTTTATTCATGGCAAAGCACATACCGGAATTTTTTATTCTGCGGCTTATGGCCCTATGGATTGTACTGGTTTTGTCCCAATTTATATGATCATCAACAGCAATAGCACCAACGATTGCTACATCAGCAGCGGCGAAAAACTGCTGGATGTGAAAATTACGAATATCGGAAATGTTTATTATCGGGGTGAACCGGTAAAAATTATCGAAGATTACCACAGCAGTGGTCGCCTGATAAAATTGGATTAATAAGATTTTGCAAAGATCACCCTTTCCTTGCTTGGTTTACCCGAAAAAATACATTTTCCTTCTTCCTGCAGATTGTTGAGTGGTATAGCACGGATTGTAGCCTTGGTTTCTTCTTTTATGGCTAATTCAGTTTCGGTTGTGCCGTCCCAATGTGCAAACACAAATCCACCTTTTTCGATTTGATCTTTAAATTCTTCCCAGGTATTTACCTGAAATGTGTTTTCAGCCCTGAATGAAAAAGCCTTTTTGTAGATGTTGTCCTGAATCTGAACCAAAAGATGTTCGATTTTGGTGTCAATATCCGTCATCTGATAAATTTCCTTTTCCAAAGTATCACGCCGGGCTATCTCAACTGTACCATTTTCAAGGTCCCTGGGCCCAATGGCAATCCTTACCGGGACACCTTTAAATTCGTATTCTGCAAATTTCCATCCTGGTTTCTGTGTGTCGCGGTCGTCATATTTCACCGAAATACCTCTGGCAACGAGTGCCTTTTTTATAATTTCAGCTTTTTCAGAAATGGCTGCTAATTGTTCGGTCTTTTTGTAGATCGGAACAATTACAACCTGGATCGGAGCAAGCTTTGGTGGCAATACCAAACCGTTGTCATCGGAATGGGCCATAATCAGGGCCCCCATCAGCCTGGTGGAAACTCCCCAGGATGTTGCCCAAACATATTCGAGTTTGTTTTCTTTGGTCAGAAATTTAACATCAAAGGCCTTGGCAAAATTTTGTCCCAAAAAATGAGAAGTACCTGCCTGGAGGGCTTTGCCATCCTGCATCAAAGCTTCAATGCAATAAGTTTCGATAGCACCCGCAAACCTTTCATTTGGTGATTTTAAGCCTTTAATTACCGGAACTGCCATCCACTTTTCGGCAAAATCAGCATAGATATTCAGGATTTTTTCGGTCTCCTCAACGGCTTCTTCCTGAGTTGCATGTGCTGTGTGTCCTTCCTGCCAAAGAAACTCAGCGGTACGCAGAAAAAGCCGGGTACGCATCTCCCAGCGAACAACATTTGCCCACTGGTTGATCAGAAGTGGTAAATCGCGATATGATTGAATCCAATTCCTGTAAGTATCCCAGATAATGGTTTCTGAAGTCGGGCGAACGATAAGTTCTTCTTCAAGTTTAGCTTCCTCGTCAACAACAATACCTTTTCCATCAGGTGATTTTTTAAGCCTGTAATGCGTAACCACAGCACATTCTTTGGCAAAACCTTCAACATGGCTGGCTTCTTTGCTAAAAAACGATTTTGGGATAAACAAAGGGAAGTAAGCATTGGAATGTCCTGTGTCTTTGAACATCTTGTCGAGGGTAGCCTGGATTTTTTCCCAGATGGCATACCCGTAAGGTTTAATAACCATACAGCCTCTAACTGCAGAATTCTCGGCCAAATCAGCCCTTATTACCAAATCGTTGTACCATTGTGCATAATTTTCAGCACGGGTTGGAAAATCTTTAGCCATTAGTGTTTTTGGTATAGTTTTTGAATAATTTTGTGTGATTTTGAATTGCTGCAAAAATAATAAATTATTAATCGAACGAATCTTAAAGAGCATTTTTGGGATAAATCAGTTTGGAGGTACAAAATGAAAAATTTGGGAATTTTAATCTTTACGGCTTTACTGCTCTCGGCTTGTCAAACATCGTATGTTGCCAGTTCAGCGTACGATGATGTTTATTACACACCTAAACCTGCCGGAGTGAACAATGTAGCAGCCTCTCAGGAAAAAGATAATACAGGGTCAGGGTTGAATTATGGCAATAATGCAGCAGAGGAACGATTCCAGCAAACCGCCAATCCGGGGGTTAAATATGTCGATAACCAGGACAATTCATCCTACAAGTCATCCCCGGCTCCGGATACACTTGCATCACCCGCCAACGAATCATCTGACGAATATTATTATATCGAGGATAATCCTGATGATTATTATGATTACGATTATGCCTCAAGGATTAGGCGTTTCAATAATTCATGCGGTGATTGCGGGTATTATTCGCCAGTTTACACGAGTATTGGTTTTGGTCCTTCTTATGGCTTTGGCATGTCGATGGGATATGGCTGGGGAATGCCTTATTCAGGTTTTTCGATGAATTATGGCTGGGGAATGGGTTATCCTTATTATGGTTGGGGAATGGGTTATCCATATTATTATGACCCATGGTCTTTTGACCCGTGGTATTCCTGGTATTCTTACCCTTATTATGGTGGAAGTTATTGGTCGGGTTATAATCAAGGATATTGGAACGGATATTATGCCGGAGGCGGCGATTATTTCTCAGGCGGCGATTATTATCCGGGAAAATACTATGGTCCTCGTAATTCGAGAGGCGGAGGTCAGATCAGAGAAGGAGGAAATGATAGCCGTGAATCAAGAATGGGTAGAATTGATGACGGGCAGAAAAACAACAGTAGTTATACAATGGGCCGTGAGAGCCGGATTTCAGGTTCGGGAGCTATGGATGGGAGTAAAACTACAAATACTTCGGTATTACCCGAAAATGGACGTACTTCAAGGTATGTTCAACCTGGAGAAAATGGTAACGAAACAATTGGAAATATTGGACCCGGTGGAGTTTCAGGAGATATTAAATCTGAAAAACTTACCAGGCCCGAAGACGGTACCACTTTCTCAGCAAAGCGAGAAGCCCAACAGGAAGCGGTCACCGGAAATTCCAGGAATCGTAGCGATGTTAATATCGAATCACAAAAAATTTCAAAACCAATCGTAGTTACTAACGAAGCTGGAAATAGCCAACGAGTTTCGGGATCTCATGAAAATGTTTCGGGAGTTGAAAAATATTCAAAACCTATGGTTAACGGCAACGAAAACAATGTGTATTCGCGAACCAAAAGATATGCAAAGCCAAATTCAGTAGAGGTTCAGCGGAATTCGCAGCCAAAAAACTACAGTTCTCCAACTTATAATAAACCAAGGTCGAGTAACGAATACACTGTTCCCAGCTCGCGTAATAACCAAATCTACACTCAACCAGACAACTCAAATACAGGTAATTCAAAGGTTAATACACAACCTGAAAGGTCGAGAAATTATTACACACCTTCAAAGTCGAACAATAGTTTTTCGACGCCTACCCGTTCCAACAGGAATACTGTCAGTCCTTCGAGATCAGGTGGTGGTAATTCAGCTCCTGCAAGATCGGGAGGAAACTACTCTTCGCCTGCACGTTCAGGCGGTGGCGGTAATTCGGCACCCGCCCGTTCCGGTGGTAACGTTTCAACTTCAGGTGGATCCAGCCGGTCATCCGGTGGATCGACCAATAGTTCGTCAGGAGGCGGAAGCGGTCGTAGAGGCCGATAAATATTATTAACAGCTTTTTTAATCGATAAAAATTTGATAAAATGAGAAATTTCATTTTAACAGTGGGAGTAGTTTTCTTTACAGGAATGTTTTTAAATGCACAAAATCAGGAGGATGCACTTAGATATTCCAATACTTTTCTTACGGCAACCGCTAGGTACCTGGGTCTTGGAGGCGCTTACGGTGCGGTTGGTGCAGATTTTTCTTCATTAAGCAGTAACCCGGCAGGAATCGGACTATATAAAAAGTCGGAGTTTACAATCACACCATCACTTTTCTTCGCAAACACAGGTAGTTCATATAACGGAAGTAGTCTGGAGGATGGGCGGAATAATTTTGCCCTTGGGAATACGGGTATTGTTCTGGCCATCAAACCTGTTGATCGCCTGGACAGGCTACCCATTCAAAATTTTCAGTTTGGCTTTGGTCTTAACAGGATAAAGGATTTTAACAATCGCACACAGATTCAGGGTGTAAATGATAAAAACTCACTTTTAGATGCTTACCTTGAATATTCTGACGGGATAAATCCTAACGACCTTAATAATTTCGATACACGACTTGCTTTTGATACTTATCTCATCGATACCATTCCGGGTGGAAGCAATTATTCCTATATGAATGCCTATGATTACATAGGAGGATTTACGTCTGCAATGCAGCGGAAATCCATCGAAACCAAAGGATCGATGAACGAATGGGTTTTGTCGGGTGGAATGAATATCAGCGACAGGTTTTACTTTGGTGCAACTTTGGGTTTCCCTTATCTGCGTTATTACCGGACCTCAACCTATTCCGAAATCAATCAAAATCCTGATAAAGACCTCAAGGAATTCGACTTGCGCGAAACCCTTGAAACCAAAGGATCGGGTTTTAATATCAAAGTTGGAACAATTGCTAAAGTTACCCCCTGGTTGCGGCTTGGACTGGCTTATCATTCGCCTACATGGTACAACAATATGCATGATGGCTGGAACTCACGTGTTAAAGCATATTATGCCAATGGTGATTATTACAACTCAAGTTCTCCCGACGGAAGTTATGATTACAAATTGCAGACGCCGGGAAAGGCCATTGGAAGTGTGGCTTTCATCATTGGAAATCTTGGTTTGATCAGTGCCGACTATGAATACATCGATTACGCAAAGGCAAAACTAAGGGCTGGTGATTATGGCTTTTACGATGAAAATACAGCCATTACTGATAATTATACCAGTGCAAGCAACATAAGGGTTGGCACCGAATGGCGTCTGGGCCTGGTTCAGGTACGTGGAGGGTATTCAAATTATGGGAGTCCGTTTAAAACTGGCATTAATGATGGGGAAATGCAGACATACTCCGCTGGACTTGGATTCAGAAGTCAGGATTATTTTTTTGATGCCGCCTTTGCCTACTCAAAATCTTCCTCGGATTATTATTTGTATGGAACCAAAAACATTGTTGTAAACCCTGTTAAAAACGATTATAAATATTATAACCTGATGCTGACTATTGGATACAGATTCGAATAAATCACATATAGCTAAAATAAAAAAGGAGTGGTTTTGGCCGCTCCTTTTTTATTTTAAAGTTCTATGAACTTATTTTACTTCTTTTACTGCATTTGCAATTTCGTCGTCAACAAGTATTCGTCCACAATACTCACAAACAATGATTTTTTTATGCATCCTGATGTCGAGTTGATGTTGAGGTGGGATTTTATTGAAACATCCGCCGCAGGCATCTCTTTCAATCTGAACAACACCCAATCCGTTTCGGGCATTTAACCTGATTCGGTTGTAAGCCATCACAAGTCTTTCTTCGATCATGCCGTTAAATTCCTTCGATTTTTTAATCAGTGCATTTTCTTCTTTTTCAGTTTCCTCAACAATGTCGTTTAATTCAGATTTTTTAATACGGAGATCCGATTCACGTTCTTTCAGCATGCTTTTCGATTCCCTGATCTGGTCGAGTTTTGCTTCAAGATTAAAAGTATATTCTTTAATCCTTTTTTCGGACAACTGTATTTCGAGGTTTTGAAAATCGATTTCTTTGGTTATCGAATCGTATTCACGGTTATTGCGCACATTCATTTGCTGCTCTTCGTATTTTTTAATCAGCGCATAGCTTTCTTTGATCGATAGTTTCTTTTCGGCAATTTGCTTTTCGTAAGTGCTAACTTCCTCATCAAATTTTTCGATCCTAGTCTGCAATCCTGCAATTTCATCTTCAAGGTCCTGAACCTCGAGTGGAAGTTCTCCCCTGATAATCTTTATTTTATCAATCTGTGAGTCGATTTGTTGCAGACTGTAAAGGGTAATCAATTTTCTTTCTATTGATAGTTCAAGATTTTCGATCTGATTTTCGTCAGTTTTATTCATATTTTGTGTATTCTCCATAATATTAACTTTTTGAACTTTCTCTCCTGTATTGGGCTAATATTTAATATTTTAAATGATCAAAGGTACGATATTGGATTAGTATTTACCTCAGAAATACGGATCGCAAAGGTAGAATTATTTTTCTTTATGAGATTCATTAATAATTCTTTGGTAAATTGTTCACTTTCATAATGGCCAATATCTGCAATAACCAGTTTTTCGTCTGCATCAAAAAATTCATGATATTTCATATCGCCGGTTACGAAAACATCAGCTCCTGATTTAATGGCGTCGTTAAGCAGGAAGCTTCCACTCCCTCCGCAAACGGCAATTCTCGATACTTTGTTTTTTAAAACCCTGGTGTGTTTTATACAACCTGATCCAAAAATTGTCTTAATTCGCTGCAGGAAATCCAGGGTATCTTCAGGGATTTCCAGCTCACCAATCATCCCGGCTCCAACAGTTTTTAATTCGTTTGCCAAGGGATAAACATCATAGGCAACTTCCTCATAAGGATGGGCTTTCATCATCGCATCAATGATGTTAGATTCCTGGTAAACCGGGTAGATCATTTCGATTCTGATTTCATTTTCGGTATGCAATTCCTGGAGTTTTCCAACAAATGGTTCAGCTCCATCGAGTGCCCTGAAAGTTCCTTGTCCGCTCAGATTAAAACTGCAACTGTCGTAATGACCGATGTGTCCGGCCCCGGCATTAAACATAGCGAGGCGAACCTTACCGGCATATTCGTTTGGGCAAAATGTGACTATTTTTCTCAGAATTGAAGGCCTGGCCGAAAGAATTTTGTAATTTCTGATTCCTGCTTTTTCGCATATCATGGCATTAACTCCTTGGAACACATTGTCGATGTTGGTGTGCACAGCATAAACGGCTATGTCGTGTTTAATACATGTAGCCACCATTCTTTCTAACGGGGTCCTGCCATTTAATTTTTTGATTCCTTTAAAAATTAAAGGATGATGGGCAATAATCAGGTTGTATTTGCACCGAATGGCTTCTTCGATTACTGGTTCAGTAACATCAAGGCTTATGAGTGCACCGTTTACGATTTCTTCCGGCGAGCCAATGATGAGCCCGGCATTATCATATGTTTCCTGAAACTGTAATGGGGCAAACTCCTCAATTATTTTGGCTACATCTCTGATATTCATTTTAATAAATTGATTAATTAAACAAAAATTCGATTTCTTTGAGATCAAATTCTCTTATTTTTCCTTCAACATTAACCTTTAACTTTCCAAATTCCGAAACCCCGCAAATTACCCCTTCTAAAGTAAATCTGCCTGCCTTAAATTTTGCCGGCTGATTATAAAACTTCAGATTTTGTAAATATTCGGAATCCAAAACATCCATTTTACCGGTAGCAAGTTTTACATATTCTTCCTCAACAAATCCATACAATACTGCCAGTATTTCATCCAAATTGGTTTCATGGCCGATAATTTGTAATAATGAAACCGGGTTTGGGAGTAGCTTATCAAAATATTCCTGGTTGATATTCAAACCTATTCCAACAATACAATTTTGTAATGCCTGACCCGAAATGGTATTTTTAATCAGAATTCCTCCTATTTTTTTGTTCCCGACGTAAATATCATTTGGCCATTTTATTGAAGTATCGTTGTCGTGGGCAAAATATTTAATACATTTTAACACTGCCAGCGAAATGCATTTATTCAGCAGAAACTGCTTGTCGGCTGGCAAAAAGTCAGGATACAAAATAATCGTGGCTAATAGGTTTTTACCAGCTTCGCTTTCCCAGGTATTATGTCCCGCACCTTGTCCGTTGGTTTGCATATCTGCAACAATCACAGTTCCTTCCGGTGGCTGGCCCGAAGCCAGGATCTCTTCAGCATAGGTATTGGTCGAAGAGAGGGTGTTAAATTTTAGAATATTTTGATATTTTAAGTCAGGTTTCATTTGAACATACAATATTATTCAACGTTTATGTTGGCAAAATACGCTTCAGATCCCAAACGTTTTACACAAGGCATTGTTTTTGATCGGTAAGTTGCAGTTATGTTGGCAAAGATTTGTAAAGTACGCAAATATGGATAACTTTAGCTTTTCAAAAATACTTACTTTTGCCATAAATATTATATTTATTAAATGATTGAACAAAAAGAAAAAATCGAATCGTCCAAATTAGCCGATGTAGTGATACTGGGGATGCAGGAAAAGAAAGCCCTCAACATAGTTGAAATGGATCTTGGAAGTCTGAAGAATGCTGTTTGCGAACGGTTTATCATCTGCCATGGTACTTCAAGTACACATGTTACAGCTATAGCAGATGCAGTTGAAGAGTTTGTTAAAAAAACAACTGGTCAGAACGCCTGGCATAAGGAGGGATATCAAAATGCAGAATGGATTTTATTGGATTATGTAAATGTTGTGGTACATGTTTTTAACGAGCAAACCCGCCGTTTTTATAACCTTGAAGGTCTATGGGCAGACTCAACAGTAAAAAAGATTATCGATTAACCCCGAATTTATTTTAAGACACAATGACAGAAGACAAAGAAAATAAAAATAATCAGGATGAAGGTCAGAAAAATGATCCGTTCCGGAATCTGATGAATCCTAAAAAAGCCGGAGGTGACAAGAAGGGGAAATTCAATTTTTATTGGGTTTATTCCATTATTGCTTTCATTTTTATTGCCATATTTTTTTTCAATAACGAAGGCTCGGTAAAAGAAACCAACTGGGGCGATTTAAAAGAAATGTTGGCAGAGCAGGATGTTCAAAAAATTATTTTGGTTAACCGTGAATATGCTGAGATTTTTATTAAACCCGACAAATTAACAAAGGATCGTTATAAGGATATTGTAAAAGACACCAAATCAGAATTCTTCGGAAAATCGCCGCAATATGTTTACACAATTGGAGCGGTTGAATCGTTTGAGAAAAATGTTGAGGATGCCCAGAAAGGTGTAGCTGATCCAATTTATATTCAAAACGATATTCGGAAGAATTGGGGTGGTGATATTCTTGGCTGGATAATACCGTTAATCTTCCTTGTAGGTGTTTGGTTTTTTATCATGCGAATGATGAACCGTGGTGGTGCCGGTGGAGGTGGTCAGATTTTTAATATTGGAAAATCAAAAGCCACGCTGTTCGATAAGGACACCAATGTAAAAATTACTTTTAAGGATGTTGCCGGGCTTGAAGAAGCAAAAGTAGAGGTGATGGAAATAGTGGATTTTTTGAAGAACCCAAAAAAATATACCGATTTGGGTGGTAAAATTCCAAAAGGAGCTTTGCTTGTAGGTCCTCCCGGTACAGGAAAGACTTTATTGGCAAAGTCGGTTGCAGGTGAAGCCAATGTGCCATTTTTCTCAATTTCAGGATCTGATTTCGTAGAGATGTTTGTTGGTGTAGGGGCCTCAAGGGTCCGTGATCTTTTCAGACAGGCAAAGGACAAGGCACCATGTATTATCTTCATCGATGAAATTGATGCCATCGGACGTGCCAGAGGTAAAAATGCCCTCACCGGTGCCAACGATGAGCGCGAAAATACCCTTAACCAGTTGCTCACCGAAATGGATGGTTTCGGAACCAATGCAGGAGTTATCATTCTTGCAGCAACAAACCGGGCCGATATTCTCGATCGTGCTTTGTTACGTGCAGGTCGTTTCGACAGGCAGATTCACGTTGAATTACCCGACCTTGAAGAACGGAAGGCCATTTTCCTGGTACATCTTAAACCAATTAAATTCGACGATTCGGTAGATGTTGATTTTTTAGCAAAGCAAACCCCGGGTTTTTCGGGTGCCGATATTGCCAACGTCTGTAACGAATCGGCCTTGATTGGAGCCAGAAAAGGCAAAACTGTTGTTGATAAACAGGATTTCATGGATGCCATCGACCGGATTATCGGCGGCCTTGAAAAACGGAATAAAATTATCTCCCTGGACGAAAAGAAAACCATTGCTTATCATGAAGCCGGTCATGCTGCTGTAAGTTGGTTGCTTGAACACGCCTCACCACTTGTAAAAGTAACAATCGTCCCACGTGGCAAAGCTTTAGGAGCAGCCTGGTATCTTCCCGAAGAAAGGCAGATTACAACAACCGAACAAATGATGGATGAAATTACTGCTGCTTTGGGGGGACGTGCCTCTGAAGAGATTAATTTTGGAAAAATTTCGACAGGTGCATTAAACGACCTCGAAAGAGTTACCAAACAGGCTTATGCTATGGTTACCTATTTTGGACTGAATAAAAAAATCGGAAACATTAGTTTTTATGATTCCACCGGACAGCAGGAATATCAGCTGACCAAACCGTATAGTGAAAAGACTGCCGAAACCATCGACGAAGAAGTTCATCTGATGGTGGAGGAAGCCTATAAAAACGCACTTGATCTTTTGCGTAAAAACAAGGTAAAAGTTGATCAGCTTGCCAATTTATTATTAGATAAAGAAGTAATTTTCCGTGAAAATCTGGAGGAAATTTTTGGAAAACGTACGTTTAAGCGGGATATCGAAATCGAAATAGAAGATAAAAGCGACAGGGATAAAATGAAGAAAAGACTTCAAAAGGTTAAAGAAGAAGTTGCCCTTGAGGAGGCAGAAAGTAAAAGTGGGGTGCTCAAGCCGGATGGTAATGAAACCAAAGCGCTCGAAAAAAAGGATGCTGCAGGGAAATAACTGTCGATATTGGTTTAATCACCAAAGTAAAATCTGATGGACGAAACCACTACAAGAGAAAAGATTTTTAAAAGTATCAGGAATGCCCTGATAGAAAAAGTATCGGTTCCTTTTCCAAATGTGGAGTTTGAATCATCCGTTTTCCTTCCCATTAAAGATAGCCTGGATGTTTCTTTTGCCCAGGAATTCACAAAAGTTGCCGGCAAATTTATCTATTGTGAAGACGACGCCGATATGGCTGAAAAACTCGGGTATTTGATGGGGCAAAACAAGATTGATGAAGTATTTTGCCGTGAGGAGCAGTTGAGTGTTTTATTAAACAAACACGGAATTTCTGTCAATGCAGGATCCGGGACCTTACCAGATGTCAGGGCCGGAATTACATATTGCGAATTCCTAATTTCCAGGTTGGGGAGTATCATGGTTTCTTCAAGGCAATTATCAGGGCGCCGTTTGAATGTTTTTCCCGAAATTCATTTTGTAGTTGCTTACACAACTCAGCTCGTCCCCGATTTGAAAGACGCCTTTGCGCAGATAAAGATTAAATATCAAAATATATTGCCTTCGATGATCTCGGTAATTACAGGCCCAAGCAGAACCGCTGACATCGAAAAAACACTCGTTATGGGTGCACATGGGCCAAAAGAACTGTATGTGTTTTTAGTTGAAGACAATTGATATCGGAGTATTAACCCTAATTTAAATAATAATTTTATGGAAGACAATTGGTTAAAAGTTTATTCTGCAGGTCAGTTATACCAGGTGGAATTGGTGAAAGGAATTCTCGATCAGAACGGAATCGACAGCGTAATCATGAACCAGAGCGATTCTGAATTTTTATTGGGAGAAGTGGAACTTTATGTGGACATCGAAAACTTTGAGGAAGCCAAAAACTTCATTCGCGAATTCCATAAAGGTGAATAATTTACTTATCAGAACGCTTACCGGGATCGTTTTTGTAATTTTAATTATAGGTTCGATCCTTGTAAGCCATTATGTGTTTTCCATCCTATTCCTGGTGATTACCGTTTTTACCATGAATGAGTTTTATAAACTTGTATTTCAAGGAATTAAAATTGAATTTCAAAAAGTAAACGGAATAGTTTTGGGAGCCATCCTTTTTATTTCCTCATCTTTGGTATCACTTGGTCTTGTACAGCCAAACCTACTTGCAGTAAATCTGATATTTATTATCTTTGTTTTTATATCAGAATTGTACCGCAACAAAGCAAATCCTTTGATTAATATTTCGATTACACTTGCCGGACTACTTTATATCGCCTTACCCTTTTCGATGCTCAATTTTTTTTACACACCAGGTTTCCGGACATCGTTTACCACACCAAATGTTTTAATTGGATTTTTCTTAATTCTTTGGGCAAACGATTCATTTGCTTACCTCACAGGTGTGAGTATTGGAAAACACAGGCTTTTTGAACGCATTTCCCCGAAAAAATCCTGGGAAGGCTCTGTTGGCGGATTTGTGTCTGGATTGGTGACTGCCTGGGTTGTTTCGGTTTTTTTCAAAGAGTTTGATCTGTTTAATTGGATTGTTATTGCAGCTATTATAATGATTTTTGGTACTTTTGGCGACCTGGTCGAATCGTTGTTTAAAAGAAGTCTGAATGTAAAAGATTCAGGCAACATTTTACCAGGACATGGGGGTTTACTCGACAGATTTGATGCTGTTCTCCTGGCAGCCCCCGCAGTGTTTGTTTATTTGATTTTGATTAAATAGGATTTCGATGCGGATTCATAAAGAAGGTTATAAAATTATCCTTGTGGTTTTTGTAATTCTTGTACTGGCAATTGCTATAACAGATTGGTTTTTACCGCATCAGACACAATTACACTACCTTTTCTATATTTTACTTTTATTATTTTTTATCTTCATTGTTCGTTTTTTTCGCAATCCCAAACGTCCTGTTCTCGATAATGAAAATGTCATTTTAGCCCCTGCTGATGGAAAAATTGTAGTGATTGATGAAGTTGAGGAAAAGGAGTATTTTAAGGATAGACGGCTTCAGGTATCTGTTTTTATGTCACCAATGAATGTTCACAAAAACTGGTATCCCATTAAAGGCACTGTTAAGTTTTACAAATATCATCCGGGTAAATTTTTAGTAGCCTGGCATCCCAAATCCTCCGATCTCAACGAGCGTACTTCAGTGGTTGTCGAAAGTCCCCAAAACCAGACAATTTTAATCCGACAAATTGCCGGCGCAGTGGCTCAACGCATTGTTTGTTATGCAAAGGTAAATGCAATTGTAAATCAGGGCGAAGAACTTGGATTTATAAAATTCGGCTCACGGGTAGATTTGTTTCTGCCTCCGGAGACCAAAATTGATGTAGTTAAAAATCAGAAAGTTAAAGGTAATGTTTCCGTAATAGGAAGATTTTAGGTTGGTTTGTTCTCGCCTCCAGTTTCCTCCCATTTCCATATCCCGGCTTCTTTTAACGCACTTATCGGTATTTTGATGGTGGCTGCCCCACAATAATAAGCACCCAATTCGTAGGCTTCGTAATAAAATATTAAATTTTCGTGGGTCACGCCAAATTTTTCAAATCTAATCCCTGCGGTAGGTTGTTTGTCGAAGCACTGTTTGGGATTTTCGAAATATTTTTGAAGCAAAGTATTTAATATATCCTGATTTTCAGGCATGCTGAGATTAACGAAATCGGTGATTTTCAAAAACTCAGCTGTTTTAACATCAAAATTAAATGTGTTTATTCCAGTAAATCCATGAGCACCAAGTGCATAACTATAAGTTTCAAATTTGATACTTATAAAATCCTCATCCTTCCGCAAAACTTCATAGCGGTTCATTAACTCATATTTACCTCTCATACCGGCTTCAGCAACAATTTTCCTTGCACCCTCCGGATCTGTTCCCCAGTAATACCTTGTAGCAGTGTCGAGGAAAGTTTCCAATCGTTTGTTGAGTACATCCAGAGAAGAATTTGCTGCTTTGTTTGTAGAAGCAAACGAAGGATATTGCAAATCGATCGAATAATAAGCCGTATCGCCAATGATTTTTGATTGTTCAACCATGGTGTATCCCGGCTTATACTTTTCGGAAGGTGAACGATGGCAGGAGAGGAGGATTGCAATCGCTGCCAAGAGAAGATAAGTGTTTCTATTCATACTATTGGATTTTTTATCAAATCTTGCTTCAAATCAGTTTTTTCAATTCGATCAAATCGAAAATTTCGTGCTGTACACCACCGTTGTGAACAACCCTGTTTGGATTAAAGAAAACAGTATCCATCCCGACATTTTGCGCACCAATAATATCAACTTCGATGTCATCACCAATCATCAGGCTTTCTTCGGGAAATGCAGATGTTTTTTCGAGTGCAAAATTAAAAATGCAAGTATCCGGTTTTTTACAACCGGCGGCCTCCGAAGTGATTACTTTATCGAAATACTTTTCAAGACCTGAATTTCGCAATTTGTTAAACTGAACTTCCTCGAAGCCGTTGGTGATAATGTGCAAAGGATACCTGGCATAAAGATATTCGAGCGTTTCGATGGAATTTGGGAAAAGATTGGTCTTTTGCGGGCTGATGGTTATATAATCGATGCCGATTTTTTTTGCCAATCCGGGATCATCAATACCAAAATCGAGTAGCGTTACTTCAAATCTGCGGGAGGTGAGATAACTTTTTTCGATTTTTCCTTCGACATAAAGTGCCCATAATTCGGCATTATGACGAAGGTAGCTTTCGGTAAAGGCATCGAAACTGCGAACTCCTTTTTTGTGCAAACTATGTTTTTTGTAAATCTCACGGTATGCTTCATGTGCGTTTCTGTCGAAATCCCATAAAGTGCGGTCGAGGTCAAAAAATATGTGTTTGTATTTTTTCATTCAGGTCAGGAAATTTTAGCAAATCTATAAAATTTTCGGTAAAGCCAATCTTTAATTGTGATTCATTATTGCAGAAAATGAATAACTTATGATATTTTGTGAAAAATTTCTTGAAATTTTCTTGACATTTGATTTTTTCTGACATACATTTGCAATATCAAAATGATATTATAATGAAGTTAATTTAATTTAATTTATTAAACATCATGAAAAACGAAACAAATTACGAACCAATGTCGGGTTACATCATGCTGCTTGTTGTGCTGATACTAATCATTGGACCGGTTTTAGGAATTATGGCCACTCAAATGGTTTGGCTGGTAGTATTTATTGTAATCGGGGTTTTTCTTGCCACCGGCTTCGCAGTGGTAAACCCAAACGAATCATCGGTGCTTATGCTATTTGGTGCATACAAAGGCACAGTGAAAACCAATGGCTTTTATTGGTTAAATCCTTTTTTTTCCAGGAAACGGATTTCGCTGCGTGCCCGGAATCTAAACAGCGATCCAATTAAAGTGAACGACAAACTGGGTAATCCGATTATGATCGGGATTGTGTTGGTTTGGAAAGTTGAAGATACTTTTAAAGCTGCTTTTGAGGTAGATGATTACGGTCATTTTGTTGATATTCAGAGCGAATCGGCTATTCGGAAACTTGCTGGTCATTATCCTTACGACAACTTTGATGATGAGGGTGACGAGATCACCTTACGTGGGGGTGGTGAGGATGTAAATCAGAAGTTGGAGGCTGAACTTTCGGAAAGGCTTGCCATTGCCGGAATCCAGGTTCACGAAGCCCGGATCAGTTACCTGGCATATGCTTCCGAAATTGCTGGAGCCATGTTACGCCGTCAGCAGGCGACAGCAATTGTTGCAGCCCGTTTTAAAATTGTTGAGGGTGCTGTGAGTATGGTTGAAATGGCCCTGGACCAATTGGCAAAAAAGAAAATTATTGATATGGACGACGAAAAGAAAGCAGCCATGGTAAGCAACCTCATGGTGGTGCTTTGCTCCGATAAAGACGCCAGCCCGGTGGTTAACACAGGAACTTTACACCAGTAAATATTATGGCTGCTAAAAAATCATTTGTACTGAGGCTGGATCCCGAAATGTGGGAGCGGTTGGAAAAGTGGGCTGCTGACGAATTCAGAAGTGCAAATGGTCAGATTGAATGGTTACTTGATCAGGCATTAAAAAAGGCTGGCAGAAGTAAATATCAGAACCCAAATATCGAAACAGAAAAAAAACCGGATGATGATCTATAAGGAGAAACAGAAATTCACACAACCCTTGATTTGGGTTGGTTTGATTTTTTCAGGAATGATAACCATTGGCATTTTTAGTCTGGGTTATTATATACAAATCATTCGGGGTCAGAAGTTTGGTAATAATCCCATGAGCGATAATGCTTTGATTATTTCGCTGATTTTGGTAATATTTCTGTTTTTGTCGGTTTTATTGTTATTTGGATTTGCAAATCTGACAACGGTAATTGATAAAAGAGGAATTGGGTATCGTTTTTTCCCGTTTCATTTCAAATTCCACAGGATTGACTGGGAAATGATCGAAAAATTTGATGTGATCACTTATAAACCAATCCGTGAATATGGAGGTTGGGGAATTAGGCTTGGCAAAGCGGGAACAGCTTACAATGTTTCAGGGGACAAAGGATTAAAATTAAAGTTGAACTCAGGAAAAAACATATTGATCGGGACACAAAAACAAACAGAACTTACTGATTTCCTCACCAGATTAATGAATGTTTTATCTCATACAAACTGAAAGCCGGATGTTGGGTAGTAAATGAATGTGGTGGATGATTCGTCAGCTTGTCCTATCAACGAAAATCAGGTCAAGAACCAATAAAACCGGAGGCAGTTGTGAGCCTCCGGTTTTTAACATTTGAAATCAATATTATTTCAACACCAAAATTTTTTGCTTCAAATTGGTTTTCAGTGATCCGTTGAGTTGTATAAAATAAATCCCGTTGTCAAAACCAGTAATATTTAGTAAAAAGTTGCCATTACCTGCCTGCATCGTTCCCAGATCTGTTCGTTTAATCAGCATTCCTTTGCCATCAAAAACCGATAGTAAAATATTTTCGGTTTGGCTCAGAATAAATGCGAGTCTGATTTTATCGTTGCAGGGATTTGGATAACAATTCAACTGAAATCTGTGAAGATCAGGTTTATCGTTAACCGAAACGGTTGGGTTTCCTTTTTCGCCATAAACACCCGTATGCCGCACATTATATTGCAAAACCGGTAAAACAGCTTTTTGCTCATTATAACCAACGCCATTGGTCCAAAGGTAAATGTACGATTTGTCAGCATCTGAGTCATATCCTCCGCCATTCAGGTTGAGCATTCCGTCGCCATCAATGTCGGTTACAAAAGGATTGATAAAGAATGAAGTTCCTGAAACGGTTATGGGCCAGCCTTCCATCATGGTACCATCATGGTTGAAACCATTATAAATGCCATTGCCGGTATTATCGTCAAACATCAGTTCAAGCATATTATCGCCGTCAAGGTCAGCAAGGATTATCTGACTATTTACGGCCCAGACTGGTCCGATCGGAAATCCGGTTAATGCCATTCCATCTTTGTCCCAACCGTAAACGTAATCCATTGCACTTCCTGATAGAACCTGGTCACCAACTGTAACATCCATTATTCCGTTGCCATCAATATCTGCGACAGCTATGGGTCCATAAATCCAGTGTGAAACAAATTTTGGCCAGCCAGGATAAGCCGTTCCATCGTTTTTAATTACATGGACTGCACCGTTTCCGGAGGAAAGGTTATGGTCACCCACAAGGATTTCGTTGGGGCCGATGCCATCCATATTTGCAATAACCGGACTTGAATATGAAAATACCCTGTCAGCGCCCGGAGTATAGGGAAATCCTGCAATTGTATCTCCATTAATGCCAAATGCCCATACTTTATAATAGGATTCTGCAATAATTTCGGGAATCCCATCACCCGTAATATCACCAACAGCCACCGACGACGCCGGAATATAATCCATTGCTACCGGCCAGCCTTCCTTGATGGTGCCATCGCCATGGTAAACACAAACATTGCCGTTTGGATAGTTACGCAGTTCAACAATGATTTCCATCGCCCCATCGTCTTCGAGATCTGCCAGGACAGGCGTTCGTGTCGGTCCTCCGGCACAGCTTACCGGAAAACCGGAAACTATTGAACCATCCCGCCCGAAAGCATAGATTTTTCCTGTATTTCCGGTACCTGGGGCCTGGCATGAAACAACCACTTCTTCAACGCCATCGCCATCGATATCGCCATAGGCAGGAGCCCCTGAAGACGGACTACTGCTGACCGATTTGGGCCATCCTGTAACATCGGTACCGTCAGCATTCCAGGCAAATACTTTATTGTCAATATTGTACATAATTTCGAGTTCGGGGTCATCATCGAGATTGCAATAAATCCCACCCCGGTTGGTGCTGCCGTTTGCCCCAACAGGCCAGCCTTCCATCACTTCGACGGCATCTTTAAAACATGGGTTTTGTACCGGAAAAAATTGTTCATCAGACATCAGTACCATACCTTCGACATCTGGAATGACGTTTATAGATTCGAAATTTGGAATCTGCGAAAAATGAACAACACGGTTTTGAGCAGCGACTAAAAAGGGAAGAAAGCTTATTAAAAGGATTAGCGGAATAAGTAAATTTCTTTTCATATCACCTCCTGATTTGTTTTGATTATGATGAAGTTAATGTATGTATTTTATTGAAAAATAAACTCATGTCGAAGGTTGTTTAAGCCGAAGGATTAAAAACTGACAATGAAACTTTCGGTAGCTTTTAGATAGTATGCCTTACCCGGTTCGAGATACGATAATGTAAACACTCCGGCAGCAGGCCAGTAAATTAAGGTGCAGATGGCCTCTTTAATAATTTCAACTTTGCTGAGATTTTCCCCAAAAATATCCCCGATATTTTGTGGTGACTGCGATAAGACCGGAATAAGATTCCATCCAATGTTGATATGCAGCGTTTTATCATCAGCCGTCAAGCCTTGAATGGATAAACTGGCCGGTTCATTAACTTTAATAACATAACCTTTTTTAAGATCCCAATTACCGGAAGTATTAACCCCTCCGGCAGGCCAGTAAATTTCATCTAAATGCTGCAGGGCGACAAATTCATTTTCAATAGGAGCGATAATTTCCGGAATTTCGGGAACAACAGGTTGAAGAAAAGATGAAATTTCGTTCCAGCCAGGATGTAAAGTCAGCACCTGGGTTTGTTTCTGAATGTTCATAATTTCGTCGAAAACAACGCTGGCAATGTATGGTGTAATTTCAACATGTTCTTCATTTTCGGAGGACCAGTAAATTGAATCGAAAGGTGTTTTACTCATGATTTCAGGGTCTGCAGAAATATTGTAAAACAAATCACCCACATTCAGATCCAGCGCACTCACAGTTGGTATAAAGCAATGGTTAGGATGCAGGGCAATGATGTCGCCATATGGTGCTTGTATCGAATCAATCTGAGCAAAAGTTGTCCGATATCCTCCCGGTGCATTATCGAATGGGTATAATGAAAATACCGATACATTCAATTGCTGATTTATGATCAGTGGGATTTGAATTTTCCCCTGAAATATCTGCCCTGTGGCATTATTTTTTACCGACCAGACATTTCCTTTGAGCGTTGTGAGGAAAGATGTATAGTTGTAGCTGATTACCTGGTCGCCAGCCTGATAAGGCTGACCAATTCCATCGGCACGCCCATCACTGACTGCAATTTTTCGCAATTGTACCGGATAGTTTCCTATGGTTGCAAAATCTTCCTGCAAAGCGTTAAAAAGGGGATCACTTCCAGCCGTTGATGAGGGGGGATTGGTATAATGGTAAGCAAGCATCTGTTTGGGTGAAGGTTCATCAAGGGTTTGAAGCATCAAAGCTACGCTCTGATCAAAATCTTTATAAAAATAAACCAGGTATTGAAGTCCCAGAGGAATGTTAGCACCCCGATGCGGCACATCATACGATATAAAAAGGGAAGTATTATGGTCGATTGCATTATTTTCCATATACCTGAGGGCATACCTGAGAACCAGCCCTCCCATGCTTGGACCGATGGTCACCAGTTTGGTGCTAAAAGCAATCGAATCGTTGACCATTTGAAGCAATTTTACCATCAGGAATGCATTTTGCTGGATATAATTCAGGGGCTGATGGAAATTTAGAATTACTGCATCAAATCCTTCCGACCTGAGATTTTCTAACAAATTTTCCTGGTTTAGTAAATTGTAGAGTTCTTCCCAGCTAATGTTATCTTCAAGATCGATCCCTTCACTAACAACGATTGGTTTTTTGAGCTTTGTATGACCATTGGCAAGATAAACAAATGCATCACCCGAAGTTGTAAGGCCCTGGTACGGAATTTCTCCCTGAACAGCCCAGGTTTCGGTTGGTGAAGGCGTTATCAGTTCGACGACATCAAAGGAAAAGGAACTTAATAATTCCGGTCCGTTTTCGAAACGTGCCTTTATCTTAATTGTTTTTACACCGGTGGAGGAAAAGGATACATCCAGAAGTTCGCCGGGGATGATGGGCTGCCACCCGTTGCCATTACCGAAATCGATAGAGAGGTTCCAGGGAAGTGTTTCAAGATTTGAGAATATCATTGATGGGGGTAATGAAAAAATGAGACGACTTCCATTGTAGGTTTCGGATCGCTGTGAACAGGATGTAAAAACCAATTTTTCCGGAATTTGTATGTTTTTAAAATCCAGACCACCTTTACCATCACTGTATTTGTTGAGTTCCTCATCGAGAAAGTTGTAATTATAAAGAATGACCCCTATCGGGATAAGTTCTTTTTCAATCAGGTTTTTGGCCCTTGCTTTAACGGCCTGGATTGGTTCCATTATTGAACCAGATACCTGAGATTTGGATAATTCGAAATATATCTGATCCCAGTTATTTAAGCTGTTAACTGCTGATTGTTTTGAGCCATCAAATCGGCCAATCCCTGAAAGAGGCACCACCAGATCATATAGTAAGCCTGTACTTACGGCTGTTTTGGGTTCAATATTGATTTGTCCGTGAAGCAGGGAAGCAACATGGAACACAGCCATAAAAATAAAAATCAGTTTTTTCATGGATCTCAATTTTCATTTTCGCACATTGGAATCATAACCTTGCTCTTGATAAAAGCACGTGCTAATTTACTGATAATTCGATTAGGTTTGCAGCAAAAAATTTTGAAGAAAGAGATTTTAAGGTTTACACTTTATTTTAAAGTGTCACATCTCAAAATCATTCAGGCTTCCGTTTCATAATAAGCCATGTTGGCCGGCAGAAGCGTCACAATCAGGATAAGTACCCCAACCGTTGCATAAACTGTCTGAATAAATTGACCATATCCGATCAACATCACCTGGAAATCGATCCAAAGGATGAGCATGACCGACAGGTAAAGTGAAAATGTCCAGCTCCAGTGGCGGTTTTAATAAATATTTAGATATTGGAGTAGTGACCAGTTTTTGGAAGTTATAAGACCGATAAAAATGAATACAGGGAACGTGCCAAGTAGCAAAAACAAAATAAGCCCTGGGATAAAATAACTGCTAAACGGGCTGCCTTGCAAATAGGATAGTGGCATCTGAAGGTTTTCTCCATTTGGGGAACTTATAAAACTAATTCCTCCGAACATTGCACTTATACTCTGAAACCCGATCAATACAATCAGCAGATAAACGGAGAAATTTTTTTTCTTCTTCATTATTTAATTATTAAGTGTGATAAACGTCCTTAAATCCGAATGAAGGATAAATTCGATTTCACTGAAATTTTGCGGGTTGCTTTCGGTAAACAGAAATCCGAAAATATGATAGGTTTTATGGTCGGCTTTGGTCAGGTGCAGCGGTTTGCTAAAACACGAAAGCAATTTATCATAATTGAAGTTCTTAATATTTTCGACCTTTTCGCCTGTTGAATTATTCAGAACAACGATGCTGAAAATTTTCCCGTCTTTACTTTCGAGAATCTTCGTCCAATCTGGCTTCTGTTGGGTTAACAGATAATGATAGGAGTTAAATCCATAGGCATGATATGTAAAATCGGCAGATGTACACCAGCCTCCAAACCGCAACGGATTGACCTCAATGGGCATAATATTCCCGGAATCATCAACCCGTATTTCGACATGCAGTGGGAAATTCCTGAGTCCGGCAAGGGTTCCGAGTTTCTTCAGATAATCTTCGAACCTTCCGATGTTCGACCTGATAATTTCGGCAGAAGTGAGGTAAACCCTGTCACTTGTATCGGTATCTGACGAAAAAATATGTTTCATTATCGTGAGGATAACGGGAGTTCCTTCACTGTCGAAATAAGCATCGAAGGCATATTCTGTGCCTGAGATAAATTCTTCGGCAATGAAAACAGTGGTATCCAAAACTTCGGGTGGGTAAATATTTTTAATGGCATCCACCTGTTCAAAAATCGATTTTACAATATTTCCCCAGGCAGCTTCATGATCGACTTTGTAAACCCCAAAACTGAAAAATCCTACCGACGGCTTAATGACAAAAGGTTTGGGGAAATCCCCTAAGGATATATTTTTTAATTCTTCGAGCCGGATTGCCCTGTAAAAAAAACCTGGATTGAGTTTGCTTATCAGACTTCTGAATTTTATTTTGTCTTTAAAAAGATTTATTTTTTCGGGAAGCGACGTAGATCCCAGGTTTTTGGCGATCCAGCTGATCGAATTTTCGGAGTTGGTAAAAATTAAAGTTTCCGGATTGTCTTTCAGATTTATAATAGTACTTTCTTCTTCTATAAATAAAACACCATCTTTATCGATGAGGTCTATCGCTGTAGATGTTTTTAATATGGGTAACTGGTGTTTCCTGATCGTATCTTTCAAAAATTCAGAAACATAAGGGTAGTCCAAGATGATCATTGGAATTGAAAATTGGTTTTTTAATAATTTAAAATCCGTTCAATTTCATGGTTACGGTTGGTATCAAAAGCAAAAAACCAAGAATAGTCAGCATGATGACATACGGAATTACCCATTTCAACCATTTGTCGAAAGGAATTTTGGCTACACCCAAGACTCCGATTAAAACCCCTGATGTTGGTGTTATTAAATTGGTGAATCCATCACCAAACTGATAAGCCATTACTGTTGCCTGCCTTGAAACGCCGATCAGGTCAGAAAACTGCGACATAATAGGCATGGTCAGCGCTGCTTTTGCCGAGCCGGAGGGTATAATGATGTTGATCATCGTCTGGAAAACGTACATCATTTCTACTGAAGCGATTTTGCCCATGCTTCCCATCGACCGCGAAACATAATAAAGCATCGTGTCGATGATGTGACCATTCTGAAAGATGATGATAATCCCTCCGGCGAGACCGACAATCATGGCCGCGGACATAATATCCTTTATCCCTTCAAGGAATAAAGCCGTAATTTTATTAGCCGAATTATTCATTGCCACACCGGAAGCAATCCCCATGGCAAAAAACAAGGTGGCAATTTCCATTACATACCAGCTATATCCCATCACGCCGACAATAAGATACAGTATGGTGAACATTAATAAGTTGAGAATAAAAAAATGTACCGACTTACGGAGTGCAAAAATGCTAGTGATCAAAAAGATGCCTGTAAGGACAGGAATGATAGGCCAAGTTATGGATATATTTCCGACTTTAAGCACCGTCTCGGGCATATTAACCGAATAGATTATCATTACGACAAGAATGATAATGAATGTAACCCAAGCTGCTTTGGGAGTTTCATATCTGATATTTCCGATATCTTCCGTATTTGCGCGCTGACGCCAGTACTCATCGTCCTCATAAACAACAGACGATTTTGGGTTTTTCTTCACTTTTGCTGCATATCGGAGTACCCAGCCGATACCAAAAATGTTAATCACAATCCAGCAGAAAAACCTGAATTCGATACCTGAAAATAAAGGTAAATCAGAAAGGCCCTGTGCAATGCCAATCGTAAATGGATTGAGCATTGCACCTGCAAAACCAATAGCAGCGGCAACATAACAAAACGAAATGCCAACAATGGAATCGTAACCCATGGTAATGGCAAGCGGAACGAAAATAATGATAAAGGCGATGGTTTCCTCACTCATCCCAAAAACTGCTCCAAAGGTCGAAAACATTAGCATAATTAATGTTATCACGAGATTATCAATACCCAGAAATTTAAGGACTTTGTAGTGCTCAAGCTTTTTGGTGAATTCTAAAAAAGCGTAAATTCCAACATCGATAGCACGGCTGTTGTTCATGATCCAAAAGGCACCACCAATGAGGAAAATGAAAACAATGATATCGGATTTAGCAACAAACCCATCGAAAATTGCCGAAAAAACCTGCCAGGACTGGGGGCTGTTTTCGGTAAAGCTGAATGAATCATTTTTGATGACTTCGCGTTCGGTTTCACCCACTTTAACAATTTGTCGTTCAAATGAGCCGCCAGGAATAACCCAGGTTAATAGTGCAGCCAACACAATGATGCTAAATACGATGACGAAGGTGTGAGGAATCTTTGTCTTTGTGAGCATATGATTTTATTTCTTAAGTTTCAAATAACGATTGTCTGTTTTTTAGTTTCATAAAAATCTTTAAAGGTCGGTTGTTATAAAACAAAATGGACCAATCCAACTAATCAATTTGATGTTTTGAATGATTCATTTTCGGATTTTTACCCTGCATTTATTAATACCCATAAACGCGGCCTTCCCACTTTTCGACAATTACCCGCCAGGGTTGGACTTCATTAACTGCCGGAGTATTAAACGGGAAATCCTTACCGGTATATTTGTTCATGATGATGTTTAGCGCTTTTATTTTTTCATCAAAACCGCTGATAAACTCCACTTTACCAAAGGCCAGAACACTCCTGTATTTCATGCTGTAACTGCAGGCTACATCTTCGTGCTGCCACCTTAAAACATGGTCGTTACTAAAAGAAACGCATACCTGTGGATTTTTTTTCAGGATATCAATTTTATGGCCCGTCTTCGCCGAATGGAGGTAGATGTTGTTTTCGAACAAGCCGAAATTAAAAGGCAAAACATAGGGCTGGTTATTTTTGTCGGCCATGCCTAAGTAGCAAACCTCACTTTTGTTCGCTGTTTGTATCAGTTCTGGCTGAAAGCTTATTATCCGGTGCTTCATAATTATTAATGATTTAATATAGAAATCGCAACTGTTAATTTGTCCTGTTATTCCTGTTTTCGATATTGATTAAATAATTGATAAATGAAACAATCAGGCTGAAACCTACTGCCCACCAAAAACCATCAATAATAAATCCGGGGACGATTTTGGTAGCTAACAATGCCATCAGTGCATTGATTACCAAAAGGAAAAAGCCAAACGTGAGGATTGTGATGGGTATGGTAAGAACGACAAGAATCGGTTTGAGGATCATATTGAGTATGGCAAGGACAAAGGCGACGAGAATTGAGGTTAAAAAGTCGCGGATATGAACACCTGCCAGCAGCCAGTCGGCTACGAGGACCGAAAAAGAGGAGAGCAGGATTTTGATAATAAAGTTCATTTTTACATTAGATTAAAGTTCGTTTTTTTTATTGAATTGCGGTTAACGAATTGAAATCATGTGACATACCTAATATTTTAAAAAGCATACACATTAATCGAAAACAAAAATTCTGATTTAAAATCACCCTTATCAGGCAGGTAAATCATCCTGTATCCCAGTTCGATAGGTGCCAGAAACCGCAAAATATGCATATCTGCAAACAATTCGATGCCGGTTGATTGGTAATTTGTGTGATAAGATGCATGGCTTCCCCTGGCAAAATCGTAAAAGAAATTGGCCTTAAAACGCTTGAAGTAAGCGAGTGAAGTAAGGCTAAAATCGGGATACATCAATGGCAATTTGTAATTAAGCGAAAAACTGCTCAATTCCTCCGAAAACTGTCCGCTAAATCCTCTTGGGTAATTAACGCGTGATCCATAATAATAAAGCCGGTTATCGAATCTTTTCTGATAACCGCCATAAAAGTTGAAACTATGATGTTTCCGGATTCCCGGGAAAAATAACCTTGTTTCAGCCGAGAACATCGAACCCAGCGTGTCGTTATTAAATGGAGCAGTCGATAAATTCAAATCGATCATCTGTCCCCAAACCGGGTTCATGTCCTGTTCGACACGTCTTTTCAGATTGTAGGCGTAAAGACGGTATCCGATGGTTTTATAGTTGTTGCGCCTAAACCTTACCGGAGCATCCTTTTCCATATCGAGTTGTTTATAAGTAAAGTCGATCGAGGGTTGAACAATCCGGCCAAATTTACCGGAAGTAAAGTTCAGGGGTACTCTGGCGGTGGTTGTAAAGTTGGTTTCCATCCACGAAAAGTCGATGCGGTTATCGGCAGTATCATGGGTAAATGAATTTCTTTTTCCATAATCCACCTGGAAATCGAAAACCGGATAAAAGCCCTGGTAGCTCAGATTAAGAAAGTATTTCCCTGCTTTTTCGTTCAGATTGTATGCATAGCCCAAAGAAGAAAAGGTGGTAGAAAGTGTATTTTGCGACATCAGCGAAACGCCGGGACTAACATCCAGATTGGTGGCATCAATCGAAATTGGAGCCCAACTGTGAATCCTGAATAAATGAAGCAATTTGGAATATTTTGTAACATCATAATCCTTTTCAGGGATCCTGGCGGGGTCTAAAATCTTACCTTCCTGTTCGGCTATTGCCTTGTAAAGTTTTATACTGTTATCGGAAACTTTGTCGAGCGGGATCCAACTTTGCGGTTCAAAGGAAGTGGATGTGATTTTAAATCCGTCGGCAGTGTAATTTGAAAAATATATCGCATCACCGGCAACCGAAAGCGAAGGATCGGTCACTCCATATTTCACTGATGTCACCTGGTAGGTTTCTTTTGTTGTTAATTCAAAGGCATACAGATTATCGATACCTGAGTAGGCGCCAACAAAAACAACAAAGTGGCCTTTTATTAGTGGTTTTGAAATGTCCGTGAACGAAAATGGCGTAAGAAGGCTGGTGGTACCATTTGTAATATCAGTGAGCGCAAGGCATTTGCCCTGGTCTCCCATCAGGACACTTACAATTTTTTGGCCATCGGCCGACCAGGAAGGGTTTGTAAAAAAATAATTTTCCGGTGTAGTAAACTTTTCCAGTTCCTTTCCTGAGTTCACATCGATAATCACCAATGAATATTGGTTTTCTTCGCTTGCATTAACTGCTACAATCCTGCTGGCATCCGGTGACAGGGCAGGGGCAAAGTACCTGCATTTTGAAGTCAGTTTTTTTACTTTATGTGTGTTGAGATCTAAAATTTTAATGATCGAATAATCCCTGTTATCCCATCTTGGGTCGGGCTTGGGTTCGGTCCAGGCAATGAGATGTTTACTACAGGAGAGTGCGCTCATTCCGGCTGCATTGTTCAGGTCATTGCCAAAATGTGCCGGTTCACCAAAGTTCTTGGCATACGTCAGGGTCCCGCGCGATAAATATCCCGGAGTAAAAATAAACCTTTCGTTCCCTGACTTGTCGATTTCGACAAATCTTGTGAGGTCATCGAGGATCTTTCGCTCAGCAATAATTGTCCCACGATCAGTTTCAAATGGCCTGATATAATTGGTGTAAGTTTTGGCTTTAGCACAAGGAATATCTATTACGAGCGAATAAACCGTTTCGTCGTACTGCTTTTTCCACTCCTTGCCAAGTTCTTCAAGGGAAGTCTTGTAAAGCCCGGTTTTTGACATGCCGGTGATGTCTCTGATCCCTTCAGAAAATGGAACGATCATAAAAGGTTTTCGGGCGACTTTGTTCATGGTATGATCCCAAATCCTGTAGCCATATTTATTCCTGGCCTGTGCCACCAGGTTATATCCCAACACATAATAATCGGGAATAAATTTTTTAAACGAACCAAAAACAGCCTGATCGTAGGAAAATATTTTCTTTTCGATAATCTGAGATCTTAAGGGCATTGTAAATGCCGGTGTCCGCCCCCTTCCGGTATTACAAAGTCCTGTTTCGGCAGCAACTGCGTCTCCTTCGATAAACCAGAACGGAGCATAAAGGCCTAATACTGCAGCCGTGATCTGTTCGCCAAAAAGGTACGTGAGCACATTTGTCAATCCCTGGTTCATTTTGCTGAGTTGTATGATATGCCTGTATTCGTGGATGGCCAATTGCTGGAACCATTCCTCCCCGTAAGTGTCCTGTGGTGGGATGGTATAAAAATCCATTCTCGATGGTGCCCACAAGGTTTGTGCATTCGATTTGGAAGAAAGGTTATGAAGAATAACCGGAATTTTTTTTGGATGAGTTTCCAATGTTTTATAAACCATTGTTGAGGCATACTCAAGAACATTGGCAACATATAATGCTGTTTTTTCGTAACCTTCGGGAAAGATGACCTTGAAATGTGCAGTATTGATCTGTTCCCAATGAATGTATGAAGGGTCCTGTCCGGAACTGTAGTATTGTGCATCGACCTTTATCTGAAAAGACAACAGGAATAGAAGGACAATTAAGGCGACAGTTCTGGGTATTTTCATGAAACCAATTATTATCAGGATGGAATGATAGAGGCAAAATAGTTCCATAACGGATCGTCTGGCGGGGGAGCGATCACTGTGACAGGTTCATTGCGCACCGGATGCTGGAATACTATTTTCCTTGCGTGAAGATGAATACCTGCATTTGGGTTCGAACGCGGGAATCCATATTTCAAATCACCTTTTATGTGGCAGCCCAGTGTAGCCAGCTGAACCCTGATCTGGTGATGCCGGCCTGTAAAAAGCTCAACTTCCAATAAAAAATATCTTTCACTTTTGGCAATCAGTTTATACTTTAATTCTGCCCTTAGTGCACCTTCCTGGTCTTCTTTCGAAATGTAAGCCTTGTTTTTGTTTTCATCTTTTTTAAGATAATGAATCAGGGTTCCTTCGGGTTCTTTAGGCTCATGGTCCACTACTGCCCAATAAATTTTTTCAACCTCACGGTGCCGGAAAATCTTGTTT
>Ga0172375_10000807_pt1 | contig 50852 bp, 40 predicted proteins | sample LakKiv1m_FD_114537 | JGI IMG/M metagenome (GOLD analysis project Ga0172375, IMG submission 114537) | Freshwater microbial communities from Kabuno Bay, South-Kivu, Congo - kab_092012_11.1m | ecosystem: Environmental > Aquatic > Freshwater > Lake | place: Democratic Republic of the Congo... | reverse complement strand
TCTGCCCACGAATGCACGCGAATCAACGCGAATTAAATCAAAGTTCTTTATTCGTGTTCATTCGCGTGCATTCGTGGGCAAATAAGATTGGGTTGCGGGCTTTGCCCGCATTGGACTGTTAGGCTGCAGAGAAAAAGGGGAACAGGGTTCTTCCGGTAGTTCACTTGCTCCTCTTTCAGACGCATAGTCCGGCAGCCTGAAGACCCGTTTTAAAGGAGTTCGAACGATGTCAAAGATTCTTGCACTGTTGCACACCCAGGCGGACGGAGCATTGCCCAAGGCCGCCTTTGAAACAATCACCGCCGCGATTTCGCTCGGACAGCCCTTCGCCGTCGCCGTCATCGGCGCGGGCGCGGCGGCCGCCGCCGATGCGGTGGCCGGTTGCGGGGCTTCGGCCTTCTATGCGGTCGGCGGCGATGAAGTCGCCCAGCCGCGCTATGCCACGGACGCGGCGGCGGCGGCGGCTCTTATCCAGATCGCCGGCGCGGAGATCGTGCTCGCTCCCGGCACTTCCCGCTTTGCGCGTTGTCTTCCGGGTGTTGCGTTCCGTGTCAACGCGCAGGTCGACACGCACGTCGTCTCGGTCAGCGCCTCAGACGGCAAGGTCTCGGCGCAGCGCTGGTTCTATCGGCAACGCATTCTCGGGTCTTTCAGCCGCGCGGCGCGTCCGTGGATTCTGCTTGTGGACGGCGGCGTGAATGCGCCGTGGACGGGCGCGGCGGGCGCGGCGAACGCGCAGGCCGTGGCCGTGACCTTCGGCGAGAACGATCTGCGCACGGCGGTGACTGGCGTGCAGGCACCTGCTGCGGACGCGCAGACGATTCGTCCGGACGCGCAGCTCCTCTTCGTGGCTGGCGCGGGCTGGACCAAGAAGCAGAAGGACGGCCAGTATCATATCGGCGAGGCGGGTGCGCTCATCCAGGGCTTCCTGAAGAAAGCGCAGGCGTCGCTCGGCAGCAGCAAGTCGCTGGTGGACCTCCAGAGCGAGGGTCAGGAGACGCTGAGTTTCATGTCGCACATGAACCAGATCGGGCAGACCGGCTCCACGCCGCGCCACCCGAAGGGACTTTCGACCTGCTGCCACGGCGAAGAGCCGCACGCGGTCGGCTGGCGCTTCATCAACGAGCGCCGCGCCGTCAACCTCGACGCCAACTGCGGCTGGGCGCAGGGCAAGGCGGATGTGCTCTATGTGGCCGACGCCTTCGAAGTCATGGCCAAGGTCAACGCACTGCTCGGGTGACAGCCGCTGACCGGATACGTTTTCCTCCGTTTAAACGTGCGGGCAAGCGTGCCTTTGTTTCCATAATAAAGACTCATATCATTGACAAAACTGCATAGAATGTCTATTATATAAGACATTATGAAAAAGAGTCCTAGGCTTCCGGCATCGGCCGCCAAGGTTTTGCCCGTGTTGGGTGAGCAGATCAAGCTGGCGCGGTTGCGTCGGCGGCTGAGCGCGGCGGTTGTGGCCGAGCGGGCGGGCGTCAGCCGTTCGACCCTGTGGCAAATCGAAAAAGGCAACGCACGCGTGGCCTTGGGTTCGTATTTTCTGGTTCTGTTCGCGCTCAGTTTGGAACAGGATTTGTTGCTTGTCGCCAAAGACGATGTGTTGGGACGCAAACTCCAGGACGCGGGACTCATCACGCGCAAGCGTGCGTCACGGACCAAGAGGGCGGTGCGATCGTGAAGGCCGTGTCCCGACAGGTTCGCGTCTATGCCGACTGGGACGGATTGGGAGGCCCCCGTTTGACGGGAATCCTTTTTTGCGAACGGATCCGCGGCAAGGAGGTTTTCGCATTCGACTACGACGGCGAATGGCTGTCGTCTGGGGTCGCTCAGCAGCTTGATCCCGACTTGAGCGGATGCTTCGGCCGGAGCCAGCTATGTGGAACTGGCGGAGTTCATCATGCGTGAGGGTGCGGCGGCGACGCGCGATCTCGCCGAGCTTTGGGCCCGCATGGTGTTCAACATCTGCGTGAGCAACACGGATGATCACCTGCGTAATCATGGTTTTCTTTTGGCGGGCCCCGACGGTTGGTTGCTTGCCCCCGCCTATGATTTGAATCCGAACCCGCAGGGCGAAGGGCTGACGCTGAATATTACGCACGACAGCAACGATCTGAACTTGGACCTGGCACTGGAGGTCGCGGAAGCGTTCCATTTGCCACTGGCCCAAGCCAAGAAACGGATGGTGGCCATTCGGACGGCCGTGAGGCGTTGGAGAACGGTGGCGGCGCGCTTCAAGTTGTCCCGCACGGCGCAAGACGGCATGGCTCCCGCGTTTCGACGCGCGTAACCGGACAGGCAAATGTGGGCGGTGGCGAAGGGCCGCATCAGCCAACCGCGTCGAACGGGGCCACAGCCAGACGGAACACGGGGGCAAGCTCGGGGCGGATGTCGCCCTGCTCAAGCGCGTCGAGAGCCTCGTTCACGAAAGCCCTGACTTCCCCCGTCGCGTCGTCCCGGTAAGCCACGAACACGCGGTGCCAATCGGGCAGGTCGCCGCGCTCGAAGGCGGTCAGCACGCCTTCGAATCCCCAACGGGAAACTGGATCGTCGGGCGTGACGTCGAGGTTGCGAAAGGTCATGGTTCTCCCCCTTGCGCGATGAGCGCGGCGGCCAGCCGTTGGCAGATGCCGACGACCGTCGTCCAGTCGTGATACCGGGCGTCGAGTCCCTTGTAGTTGGCAAGCGCACGGGTTGTCGATGTGTCTTTCGGCGCAGGCGCGCCGAGCAGTTGGACGAGTTCCGCTGCCACGCTTCCCGAGGAGAACAATGTCTTTTCGTAGTAATCGTCGATCTTGCGCAAAACGGAAGCGGCCCAATCCGTTCCGAAACGATCCGTCAGGACGTGATCGTGGTCAAACGACTGCCGATGCCCGATATGTGCGGAAACCGCACTGCCGCCGACCATCACGGCGTCGGGGACGAGTTTTTGGAACTCGGCTGCGGAGTCGAGCACAAGACGCATCTTTTCACTATTGATGATTGCTGGTTTCAATCGCGGTCGGTTGGAGATGCGAATCGGATGCGCGTCGGGCGCGAAAGCAGGGAGGAACGAGCGTTCGCTCGTCCGGGCAAGCAGACGCTTGCCCCTCCCCCGGAACGCAAAATACTCGCACCTCTGACCGCTTGCGTTTCAATCGCATCCATCCGTAGGCGGCGAGCCCGCCGAGCACGCCGCCTGCATGGCAGACGGCCACGGGACTGGCGACGTCGCCGAGGTGCCAGCCCGCGAAAAGCACGTGCCCGGCAACGGCTTCGTATGCGGCCTTGGCAAGGACGATCAGCAGGCTCGCGAGGCCCGCCCGGACGAGGGGCTTCTCGCGGTCCGTCGTCAGCTCCAGTGCTGCGTACGCGAGCAGGCCGTGGTCGACGCCGGAGAGGCCGCACAAGCTGCGGTCGGGCAGCAACTGCGGAAGCGCGGCCAGGAGACTGCCGGCCGCGCAGGCTGCCACGACGGCGAGCCGCCGGGCGCGGGACGGTTCCTGAAGACTGCGGTAGAGCAGCAGGAACGCGCCGGCGTCCAGCGCCAGATGATACAGTCCGACGTGCGCGAACGGCGACGTGAGGACGCGCCACCAATCGCCCGCGGCCACGCGCGACGGCACGAAGAGCAGCGGTTCCCAGACGTGTCCCGACAACAGCGGCAGGTTGATCAGGACGAGCGCCAGGACAAAGAATCCGAGTTCGCGATTGCGGCTTAGGATGAATTGGGTTGAGGCCGTCATAACGCGCCCCCTTCAATCGTGGATGTTTGCCGCCTGTTTCAGGGGAATGGGCTTTTGTGTCTGAATCTCGGCGGCGTACTTTCGTTGACGCGCGTTCGGTTCGAGCGCATCGATCAACAGCGTTGTGACATCAATCCGCTCGGCGTCCGCGTGACGCGCAAGTTCATTCGTGTCCCATTTCGACACGAACGCGCTCACGTTGGCCTTTTTTTGGATGACCGGCAGTTTCGCGCGGATCCGTTCAAGAATATTCGTCACAAGGGCGGTGCTGAATCCCTGCATGTGCAAAAGCCGCTGTCGCGCCTGACCTTCCGCTTCAAGCGCGGCGACGCGTTTCTTGTCGCCCGATGCCTTGGCTTGGGCGTGTTCCGCTTTCAGTTCGTCCATCCACGTTTTGAACGTCGGCGAACCGGCGAAGGCCACGGCGATTGCGCGGGAGTCGTACGTCCCGATTCGAGGCATGGCGTCCGACGCTTGGCCAGTGGTTTCTTTCGGTTGCGCAAAGATGCCCGACACGGCAATCGTACAGAGTGTCACAAGAAGAATTTTCATTTTCATGCGGTGTCCTCCGTTTCGGACAACATTATACGCGTTTGTGTTTCCGGCGGGCGAGCCATCCCGCGACGATCAGGAAGAGAGGGCCGACGGGGCCGGTGCCGATGCCGGGGGCCGGGCGGTTGCCAAAGGTCGAACCGTTGTCGGCGCGGTAGCTTTTGACGGGTGCGGCCGCGCGCTGTTGCTGAGCTGCGCGCTCGGCCTGGACGCGTTGCAGGTTGCGGCGCTGGAGCCCTTCGCCCTCGACCGCCTCGTCGTCCATGACCACCATCGAGGTGTAGTCGGTGACCAGCGAGTAGTCGGTGCCGAGGCCGACGATCTCCTTGCGCAGCGCCGCCGTCTCGCCGTTCTCGCGGACCGTCTCCATGCGTTCGTCGATGGAGGCCAACGCCCACAGCCGTTCCAGTTCGGGGTTGTCCGTGTCGGTTTCCGGCAGCATCGCGTCGCAGCGCCACTCGTGGGGTTGCCCGGAGATTTTGGCGGACAGCGTGAGCGTGACGGGCCCGTGGCCGGTGTAGCGCCCGAACACGACGAGCTGTTGTCCGACGTACAGATTGCCGGGCTTGGCAGGCGTCACATCGCGCACGTTCTCGCCGCCGAAGGAGAGCTTTACGTCGTGCAGGCATTCGTGCAGGACGCGGGCCTTGGCCTGCAGCAGCCGTCCGACGATGTCGTCGGAGTCCGAGAGGTTCATGGCGAACCCGCCGGAGTCTTTGGCAAGGCGCTCCATCAGGGGCTGGTTGGCGCTGTTGCCCATCACAAAGGTGAAGAGCCGCAGGTCGTAGGTCTTCAGCAGTTTCAGGAAGGCGCTGTGTTCGGTCGGCCCGACGTTGCACACGCCGTCGGTCACGAGGATCACGCCGCTCGTGCGGTCGTCGTCGAGCCTGCGGTAGGCTTCGCTCAGCCCCGCGAAAAGCGCGGTGCCGCCTTCGGCCCGAAGACTGCGGACCCGCTCGATCCACGTCTGCACGTTTTCGGGCGTGGCGGACACGAAACCGCCGGTCTCGTCCTTGGCGTCGTTGTTGAAGGTGACGATTTTGAAGCGGTCGTTGGACGAAAGTTTGCCGAGCACTTTGGCGACGCCGTTCGCCAGCGTCTGGATCTTGTTGCCCGACATGCTGCCCGAGCGGTCCAGAACGAAAATCCAGTCGGAGCCTTCGGCGATGCGCTTGAGGTCGGCGGCGGGTGTGACCACCGCCATGAAGGTGCCGACCGCCTGCGGCGAGGCGCGGTAGGGGATCAGTTCGACGCGGGCGGGCGCGCTGTCGTCGAGGCGGTAGTAGAAGACGATGTCGCGCTCAAGCGTTGCGGACCCCTCCTTGTTTTCCAGAACCGCGTCATAGATGTTCTGTCCGTCCGCCTCTCCCGTTTTCGTGATCTGCGCCGCTTGGTCGTAGCCGGGCATGCGCACGTCCTTCACGGGGAAGGCCGACTTGAGCCGCAGTTTGAACGAGAAAGATTCGCGCACATGGGTGTCGGTCTCCCAGAACGAGAGGCGCTCGTCGTCCACGCCGCCCTCGGCCAGCGGATAGACGTATCGGCCCACGTTGAGGTCGATTTCGAGCGGCTGGTAATAGACGAGCCGGACGCGCGTGTCCTGCCCGGCCTTGACGCGGCCGACGCGGACGTCGAAGGTCTTGAAGTCGTTCTTTTCGGCCAGCGCAGTCTGTTTGCCCTGCTGAACCTGCTTCTCGTAGATTTCGCGGGCCTTCTTTTTTTCAACCACTTCGCCGAGCACCTCCTTGCCGTCGATCCACAGGCTCAGCTCCGAGAGGCTGGCGGATTTGGGAACGGGGAACGAATAGCACGCTTCGAAATCGCTGTCGGCCGTGTTGCCGAACACTTGGTCGACGACGGTCTGGGCGAAGCCGTTGTTGAGCGTGACTTCGACGTGGTGCGACTTGATGGTCGTGCCGGCATCCCGTCCGCCGACGGGCTTGAGCAGTCCCGCTGCGAGAACGGCGGAGGGAAGCGCGGCGAGAAGGAGGGCGGCGAGACTCGCCGTCAACGTCAGGCGCGTGCGGGATGTGACTGAGTTCGTATTCATGTGGGTCTCCTTTTGGTTTGTTTGATGATGGCGAACACATGGCGCTCTCTTTTTCAGGCGCAGCGCGCCTGTCGGACGAAAGCGTGGATCGCGCGGAAATCGATTTTGCCGGTGCCGAGGATCGGAAGGTCCGGGATGCGGACGAAATCCGTTGAGGTTCACGGCGGTTTGGCCGCGGAGCGTCAGGGCGACGTTCGCCAGCGCGCCGGCGACGGACGGCGGCAGAAGTAAGCCGACGGCCGGTTCGTCGGCAAGCTGCGGTGCCAGGCGGGTGTTGAGGGCGACCGCGCCCGTGAGAAGTCGTCCGTAAGAGGCGGACTGGCCGAGCGTGTCGCTGAAAAGCGGACGGAACCAGCGGGCGCGCGCTTGGGTCAGCAGGCGGCGCGGCAGGGTGTTGCCGGGACGGTTCGCGCGTTCCGCCGCGCTCTCGGCGGCGAGTTCGGAGACGGCCTGCCGCACCTCGTCCGCCGTGGCGGTCGGAGGCAGCGGGCGGCCGATGCGCACCGTGACGCGCAGCGGCAGAGGGCGCGGCAGACGCCAGCCGGGTTCGCCGTCGCGGAAGCTGAAGATGCTGCCCCAGAGGTTGTCGATGTGGATGGGGATGACGGGGCAGTCCGTCTTGCGGACGATGGTTTCGAAGCCCTTGTGGAAGGTCTGAAGCGCGCCGGTGCGGGTCAGTTCGCCTTCGGGGAAGATGCCGACCAGATCGCCCCGGTCAAGGCTGGCGCGGGCGGCGGCCAGCGATTCGAGCAGCTTGCGCGGCCCGTCGTGCGTGTGGACGGGAATCGCGTTCATGAGCCTGAAGATCGGACGGCACCAGCCCCAGTGCGCGAAGATTTCGCGCGACATGAGGTAGCGGATCGGGCGTTGCGTGACGCTCTGGATCACCAGCGCGTCGGCGTAGGCGGTGTGGTTGGAGGCCAGCAGCGCACCTCCCGCGCGGGGCAGGTTCTCGAGTCCATGCACGTCGACGCGATAAATCAGGCGCGTCAGCCGGACCAGCAGGAAACGGGCAGCGGCGTCCGGGAGGCGGATCAGCGCCCAGGCGGCCGCCAGTCCCGTCGCGGCGCCGGTCAGGACCATGCACGTCCGGATGTCGGTGTGCAGCACGTCGAAGAGTCCGTAGAACAGCGCCGAGGCGACGACCATGGCCGCGAAACTCCAGAATTCGATCGCGCCGAAAATCTCGCCGCGGGCGCGGGCGGGCGCTTCGGCTTGGACGTAGGCCGTGAGCGGCACGATGCAGAAGCCGGAGGCGATGCCGGCCAGCACCAGCAGCGCGCCGATGGCGATCTGCCCGTGGGCGAGGCCGAGCGCCGTCACGCAGGCCGCGAGCCCGAGCGTGCCGATCGGGATAAGGCCTGTTTCGAGGGTGTGTTTCGAGAGGCTGCCGGTGAGCTGCGCGCCGATGGCGATGCCGACCGCGACGAGCAGGAAAAGGAATCCGCTCGACTCGACCGACAGGCGGGTGATGTCGCGGGCGTACACCACGAGGTTTTGCTGGAAGAGCGCGGCGACGCCCGAGAAGACGATCACGCCCCAGGCCGCGCGAGTGAGCCACGCGTGGCCGACGAGGCCGCGCATGGCCCGTACGGCGTCCGGAATGATCCACGGCGAGGCTTTCGAGAGGCGTCCGGCCGCCGGCGTCGGCGCGATCCGATAGGCGCAGTACAGCCCGATGCCCGACAGCGCGACGCAGCCCGCCACGATGCCGGCGCAGCTCACGTGCAGCGCGGTGACGAGCAGCGAGGGAAGAAACAGCCCGAGGATGATGGCGAGATACGACGCGCCCGTCATCTGTCCGTTCGCGCGGGCGAGGTCGCCGGTTCCGACCAGTTCCGGCACGATGCCGCGTTTCACGGGACCGAAAAACGCGCTCTGCGCGGCCAGCAGGAAGAGCACGGCGAGCATCGGCCACGCCTGATGGGAGGCGAGCGCGGGGAAGGCCAGCAGCAGGATGCCCAGTTCCGACCACTTGATGGCGAGGATGAGGGAACGCTTGCTGTAACGGTCGGCCAGCACGCCGGCCCAAGTGGAGAACAGCAGGAAAGGAATCACCAGCAGCGCCGAGGCCAAGGCCAGCGTGCTGCCGAGATCCCGGTTCAGTTCCTTGAACAGAACGATGACCGTCGTCATCTTGAACACGTTGTCGATCAGGGCGCCGATCACCTGCACGCCGTTGAGCCATGGAAAGGTCGTTCTCATCGTCGCATTCCTTTGATTCGGTTGGACGATCCGACTATCGCAGGAGGCGGGCCAAGATTCTTGTTGAGTTGCAACTTGTTGTGATGGAATTGTTTGCGATTCTTGCAAAAATTGTCATTCATTGATTAATAGACATATAATGACTATCTATGATACATTTTATGTATGTCATACAAAAACAACCTTGACGAACCATCCCGGCGTTTCTTCGCCCGCGTGGCGGAATCGGCCTTTGTGAATCCGTTCGGCGACGAGCGCGTGCAGGCGGACCGCAAGGCGGTTGGCGCGGAGGCGGAGGGGTCGTTCGACGAGGTTCTCGAATGGCTGCTGGCCGAACTCGGGCAGCGGCTGGAGGCGCTGGGGCGGGAAGGGAAGCTGGCGTGGCGGCGGCTGGGCGGGAAAGAGGGGGACGATGTGGCGACCGGCGTTCTGTTCGCGGTGTACCACCGCTCCATCGCGCAGTTCGATGAGCTGATCCGGCGGCAGATCGAGACGGGCGACGAATCGTGTCCCGCACCTTTCGCGGGCGAGGTCGATGAGGCGCTGCAAAAGTATGGTTTCTCGCGCGACGAAGCCAGCCAGTACGTCGCGATTTTTTATCAGTTGCGCCGCGCCTACTACTTCATCGCGAACGGTCTGACCGGCGAGAGCCCCTGCATGAAGCAACTTCGCATGCGCCTGTGGAACAACATCTTCACCCACGACAGCCACTGGTACGTGCGCCATTTCTGGAACCGGATGGAGGATTTCTCGACGTTGCTGCTCGGCGAGACGGGGACGGGCAAAGGCGCGGCGGCCTTTGCGCTGGGATGCTCGGGGTTCATCCCCTTCGATCCGGCGCGCCGGTGTTTCGCGGAGAGTTTCACGCGCGCGTTCATCTCGATCAACCTGTCGCAGTATCCGGAATCGCTGATCGAGTCCGAGCTGTTCGGCCACCGCAAGGGGGCGTTCACGGGCGCGGTCGAGCGGCACGACGGCGTCTTCTCGCGCTGCAGCCCGCACGGCGCGATCTTCCTCGACGAGATCGGCGACGCGGCGGTGCCGGTGCAGATCAAACTGCTGCAGGTCCTGCAGCAGCGCACCTTCTCGCCGGTGGGCGGTCACGAGACGCTGCGGTTCGGCGGGCGGGTGATCGCGGCCACGAACCAGGACATCGGCCGACTGCGTCGGGCGGGACGTTTCCGCGACGATTTCTACTACCGGCTCTGTTCCGACGAGATCGAGCTGCCGCCGCTGAGCCGCCGCATCCGCGAGCTGCCGTCCGAACTGGAGGCGCTGGTGCGGCACGTCCTCGCGCGGCAGTGCGGCGAGGCCGCGCCCGACATACTGGACCGCGTGATGACGGCGCTGGAGAAGGGCGCGGGCAAAGGCTATGCGTGGCCCGGCAACGTGCGCGAACTCGAACAGGCCGTGCGGCGCATTCTGCTGACCGGCCGTTACGACGGAGACGACGGCGGCGCGGTGTCCGATGGCGATGCGGCGGCGGCCTTCGAGCGCGGCGAGCTCACGGTCGCGAAGCTGACCGCCGCCTATTGCCAGCGCCTCTTCGCCCGCTTCGGGCGCTACGAGGAGGTCGCCAAACGCACGGGGCTTGATTGGCGGACCGTTAAGAAGTATGTTGAGAAATAAAAGGGAGCGTCCAATGAAAATCACACGGTTTTTGGTGGAATTCGCGGCGTGTGCGGGCCTGCTCGTCGGCGCGGCGCAGTCGGTCGAGGCGCCGCTGCGCGTGGCGGGCGGACGGTTCCTCACGCTGAACACGGTGATCCGCGTGAACCAGATCGAGTCCGCGCGTGACCGGAACGTGGGCAAGGACGAGGCCGCGATCCACACGCCGGAGACGGTGGCGCGTTCCGCGACGCCGTGTCCGCCGGTTGTCCGGACGCGAAGGTGACGTGGGCCTTCTCGTGGCTGGCGCTGCGCGATCCCCGCCCGAACTACGTCGCCATCCGCAAGCAGGTCGCGGGTTACCACGCGGCGTATGGCGACGAGGTGACTTTCATTCCGGGCGGCTTCTTCGCGCCGATGTACAGCTCGCGCGCGCAGGTCAACCGCGATCTGCACGAGGCGCTGCAGGAGGTGGGTGAAATTGTGGGCGGCGGCTATCGGCCGAAGAGCGTGGTCGCGGGGTTTCTGTCGGCGGAGAATCTGCGCTACCTCGCCGAATCGGAAAATATTCACGTCTGCCAAGGCACGATCTGGAGTCAGTACGGCATCGACAACGGGGACGGCGACGGCTCGATCTGCTATCCGTACTATCCGAGCCGCGAACACGCCTGCAAACCCGCGCAGGGCCGGGCAGATTTCATCGACTGCGTGAACCTCGACGGCTGGACCTGTGATTTTCTGTGCGCGCGCCGATTCGGCTTCGAGTGCGGTTTCAACAGCCGTCTCGGCGTCGGCCCCATCGAGGCGCATCAGAGACTCGGGACCGAAAAGGGCATGGCCGAAGTGATGGCGGTGACGGCGGCGCACTTCGACGATGACTTCAAACTGAACGGCTTTGCGTGGATCGCGGACTGCTGGGAAATCAGCCTGGTCAAATCGTGCCGTCCCGATGTGTTGCCGTGCCTGACGCGCTGGCTGAAGAATGTGCGGCAGCGTTGGCCCGACGCCCGCGTGGTGACGCAGGGCGAGTTCGGTGAGGCGTGGCGTCGCGCGTATCCCGACAACTCCGGTCTCAACTATCGGTTTGTTCAGCGCGGTACGGGAATCGGCGGATCGGAACCGAACCTCGAAATTCGCTGGTTCATGAACGCCGATTTCCGGCTGGCGATTTTGCGCGACTGGACAAAGAACGAGCCGGGGCTCGTAATCGATTTCACGCGCTACGATCTGACGGCCCGCGAACCCGCCGATCCGACGCCGGATCATCCCGCGCGCAACTGGAGCCTGATCAACCGCATCAACCAGAAACACCGCCGTCCGGAAGACGCGCCGGTGCCGCTCTCCGCGCTCACGGCCGAAGAGCAGGCGCTGATCAAAAAGCACTGCCCCGAACTGTTCTGAATTCAATTCTCAATTTCATTTGTTACAGGCGCAATTTTTGATAATATAACGCTCCTTTTACCAAAAAGGGGCGGGGCCCACTTGTCGACCGGGTGGTCGAAAGAAGAACGGTTCCGCTGTGTAAAAACCTCAAACAAACGATCTGACGGACGGAATGTGACCCTCGAATGAGGGGTGCCGCAATCGGTGCGGCGTTGTCCGACAGACGGGAATTCATTCACATGGCAAAGATCAAACCCGCGGCTGCGAAACCCAAGACCGGCGCGATGTACGATGCGATGGCGGCTGCGCTGGATCAGCAGATGAACCAATTCGTGGCCGGGTCGATCATCAAGGGCACGATCAGCAGCATCAAAGGCAACGAGGTTCTCGTTGATATCGGCTACAAGTCGGAAGGCGTGGTTCCGGCTAACGAGTTTGAAGACGCGTCCCTGGTCAAAGTCGGCGACGTGATCGACGTGCTGTTGGTTGAGCTGGAGAGCGACAACGGCATGGTGGTCCTGAGCAAGTCGCGCGCCGACGAGAAGCTGCGTTGGGATGCGGTGCTCAGCAAGTACACCGAGGGCGGCGTGGTCACCGGCACGATCCGGAGCAAGGTGCGCGGCGGCCTGATCGTGAGCGTGGACGGCGTGGACGCGTTCCTGCCCGGCTCCCAGGTGGACGTGACGCCGGTGCACGACCCCGAGCCTTATCTGGGTCAGACGTTCGAGTTCAAAGTCATCAAAATCAGCAACGAGCGCCGCAACATCATCGTGTCGCGCCGCGAGCTGATCGAAGAGCGCCTGGCGGACAAGAAGCGCGAGCTGCTGGGCACGATCGAGAAGGGCCAGCACCGCAACGGCCTCGTGAAGAACATCACGGACTTCGGCGCGTTCGTGAACTTGGACGGTTTGGACGGTCTGCTCCACATCACGGATATGAGCTGGGGCCGCATCAAGCATCCCAGCGAAATGCTCAAGGTCGGTCAGGAGATCGACGTCGTGATTCTCGACGTGGACATGGACCGCGAGCGCGTGTCGCTGGGCCTCAAGCAGGCCACGCCGAATCCGTGGGACAATATCGAGTCCCGCTTCCCGGTCGGCAGCCGCCTGCGCGGCAAGGTCGTGAACTTGGTGCCGTACGGCGCGTTCGTCGAGCTCGAGCCTGGCATCGAGGGCTTGGTGCACGTCTCCGAGTTCTCGTGGACCAAGCGCGTGGCCCGCGCCTCTGACGTGCTGAACGTCGGCGACGAGGTGGACGTGGTCGTGCTGAGCATCGACGCGGCCAACCAGAAGATCGCGCTGGGCATCCGCCAGACCGAGGCCAATCCGTGGGACACGGTGCAGGACCGCTATCCGGTCGGCAGCCGCGTGAGCGGCAAGGTCCGCAACTTCACGACCTACGGGGCGTTCGTCGAACTCGAAGAGGGTATCGACGGCATGATCCACGTCTCCGACATGTCGTGGACGCGCAAGATCAACCATCCGAGCGAGGTGCTCCAGAAGGGCCAGCAGGTCGAGGCCGTCGTGCTCGAGGTCAATCCGACCGATCAGCGCATCAGTCTGGGCCTCAAGCAGGCCGGCGACGATCCGTGGAACACGATCACCAGCCGCTACGCCATCGGCCAAATCGTCAAGGGCAAGGTCTCCAAGATCGCCTCCTTCGGCGCGTTCGTTGAACTCGAGGACGGCGTGGACGGGCTCGTCCACATCTCCCAGATCAGCGATCAGCACGTGGAGAAGGTCAAGGACGCTCTCAAGGTCGGGCAGGAGGTGGAGGCCCGCATCGTGAAGATCGACCGCGAGGAGCGGCGCATCGGCCTGAGCATCAAGGCCGTCGCGATGAACGAGAGTCAGATCGCGGAGTTGACCCGCGACTTGAGCGCCACGGACCTGAAGCCGGGTGAAAATCTGGTCGGACTGGCTGCGGCCTTCGACGACGCCTTCGCGCAAAGCGAAGAGTGGCGTCCGGGCGGCGAGCAGTAACGAAAGCGGGGCGCCTGGCGACAGGCGCCCCTTCTTTTTTCGGTTTCGAGAGGGTTGACAGAATCGAGCGAGTCGATTTTCTCGATTCAATCGTTTCTTTTGATTTCATCGAGCGCATCCATGAACATCCTCGACACATTCAAAGCCCGTTTTCTGTTCGAAGACATGACCAGCCCAGAGCTGGCCAAGGCGCTGGACAAGCCGCTGACGGTCTACGCCGGTTTCGACCCGACCAACGACAGCTTGCAGGCCGGCAACTTTGTGACCATCATGGCGCTCGCGCACATGCAGCGCGCCGGGCACAGGGTGATCGCGCTCGTCGGCGGTGCCACGGGACTCATCGGCGACCCGTCCGGCAAGTCCAAGGAGCGCAACCTCCTGAGCGCCGAACAGGTCGAGCGGAACCTCGTCGGCATCAAGGAGAACCTGTCCCGGTTCCTCAATTTCGATTCTTCCTCCGCCAACCCGGCGGTCTTGGTGAACAATTACGACTGGTTCAAGGATTTCACGTTCATCGAGCTGCTGCGCGAGATAGGCCGCTACTTCCGCATGGGCGTGATGCTCAGCAAGGACAGCGTGAAGAAGCGCATGGAGTCCGAAGACGGCATGAGCTTCACGGAGTTCTGCTATCAGATCATGCAGGGCTACGACTTCTATCATTTGCACAAGACCTACGGCTGCACGATGCAGATCGGCGGTTCGGACCAGTGGGGCAACATCACGGCGGGCACGGAGCTGGTGCGGCGCATGTGCGGCGAAGAGGTTTTCGGCATGACCTTCCCGCTGGTGTGCGACAGCACCGGCAAAAAGTTCGGCAAGAGCGAAGGCAACGCGATCTACCTCGACGCGCGCAAAACCTCGTACTACGATTTCTATCAGTTTTTCCTGCGCACGCTGGACGCTGACATCGCCCGGTATCTCAAGATCTTCACCTTCTTGCCGATGGCGCGCATCGCCGAGCTTGAGGCGGCGGTCGCATCCGCGCCCGAGAAGCGCGAGGCGCAGCGGGTGCTGGCCGAGGAGCTGACGCGCGCCGTGCACGGCGAGCAGGGGCTGGCCGTGGCGAAGAAGGCGACGGACGTGCTGTTCGGCGGCTCGATCGAGGGGCTGGCCGCAGAGGAGCTTGAGAAGATCTTCGCGAACGTGGCCTCTGCGACGCTGCCGGCCGACCAGGTGCTCGGCAAGCCCGCGTTCGAGGTGATCGCCGCCGCCGGCATGGCGGCGAGCAAAGGCGAGGCGCGCCGGCTCGTTCAGCAGGGCGGCCTCAACATCAACAACGTTCGCGCGCCGGGGCTGGAACGCACGTTCGCCGCCGAGGACCTCATTGAAGGCCGCCTCGCCGTGCTGCGGAGCGGTAAGAAGAGCTTCTTCCTTCTGAAGGTCCAGTAGCGTCTAAGAGGACGACACCCTCCGCAAGCTGCGCATGCAGGAGGATAAACGGCGGTCGTTCGCACAGAGCGAGGTAGAGCCTTGCGGCTATCTTCGCGCCGGAGGGTCGCAAGCGACTGGGAGGGACGAGCGTCTGCTCGTCCGGGCAAGCAGACGCTTGCCCCTCCCGGTGAGCCAAACGGCCAACTGAAGCGCCGGAATCACGCTCAACCGAATCCCGTTCCACGGCGCTTGCTTTCTTCTGTGCAAGCGGCCATAATGTTTCTCTACGACGCTGGTTATGATCGATTGATCCCGCCGTCGCGTCGAATACAGGGGGGGACTATGAAACAGATGCTCGCGCTCTGGGTGTGTCTGGGCTCGTTTGGCCTTGCGTCGGCGGCCGCCAAGCCGAACGTTCTTCTGATCTGCGTGGACGACCTCAAGCCGCTGTTGGGCTGCTATGGCGACGCGCGGGTGAAGACGCCGAACATCGACCGGCTTGCCGCGCGCGGCGTGCTGTTCGAGCGCGCGTTCTGTAATCAGGCCGTATGCGCGCCGTCGCGCAATGCGCTGATGACGGGGCTCCGGCCGTCGACGATCGGCATCTACGATCTGCCCACGAACTTTCGCAAAGGCGTTCCTGATGCGGTGACGGTGGCGCAGACCTTCCGCGCCAACGGCTACCGCACGGAGGCGATGGGCAAGATCATGCACGTCGGGCACGGCAACTACGAGGATGAGGCCTCGTGGTCGGTGCCGCACTGGAAGCCCGCCGGCGGGGGCTACGTGCTGCCGCAGAACCAGGACGAACAGCGCAAGAAGGTCGATCAGGCCAAGGCCGCCGGCGTGGCGCAAGAGCGGATCGGCTCGGTGGCCAAAGGCCCGCCGACCGAGTGCGCGGACGTGCCGGACAACGCGTACGGCGACGGCATGATCGCGGACGAGGCCGTCAAGCGACTGCGCGCCGCCAAGGAGAAGCCGGGCGAGCCGTGGTTCATGGGCGTCGGCTTCCTCAAGCCGCACCTGCCGTTCAACGCGCCGAAGAAGTACTGGGACCTCTACAAGCCAGAAGCGTTTTCCCTGCCCGCGCTCCAGACGCTTCCGGCTGGCGCGCCGGAGTTTGCGGGGCACAACTCGGGCGAGCTGCGCGCCTACAGCGACATTCCGAAGGTCGGGCCGATCGACGAGGCCAAGGGGCGTCATCTCATCCGCGGCTATCACGCGGCCACCAGCTTCATGGACGCCCAGCTCGGCCGCGTGCTCGACGCGCTGGATGAGACGGGGCTCGCCAAGAACACGATCATCGTCCTGTGGGGCGATCACGGCTGGCACTTGGGCGACCACGGGCTGTGGTGCAAGCACACCAACTTCGAGCAGGCGGCGCACATTCCGCTGATCGTCTGCGCGCCCGGCGTGGCGCCGGCCGCCGCGCGCTGCAAGTCGCTGGTGGAGACGGTGGACCTCTACCCGACGCTTTGCGAGCTGGCGGGCCTGCCTGCGCCGCAGGGGCTCGACGGCGCGAGCTTTGCGGCGGCGCTCAAGACGCCGTCTGCGCCGACCAAAGAGGCGGTCTACCACGTGTTTCCTCGCAACGACCTGCTGGGCCGCGCCGTGCGGACCGCGCGCTACCGGCTGGTGGAGTGGAAGAAGATCGGCGAGCCTTCGGACGGCGCGGTGTATGAGCTGTACGACTATGAGGCCGACCCCGAAGAGACCCGGAACCTTGTGGCTGAGAAGCCCGAGGTCGCGGCGCAGCTTCGCGCGCTGCTCGCCCGGCAGCCCGAGGCGAAGCCGCAGGTGAAGGCGAAGGCCGGCGCAAATAACGGCGGCGAGCGGGCGGCTAAGAAATCCAGGCAGGACCGCAGGGCGATGTTCGATTCGCGCGACGTGAACGGGGCGCGCAGCTTACGCGCGAGGAATTTCTACGGTGTTCAGCGCTTGGGTGGTAGCGGAAAGGCTCGGTCGAACTCGCGCTGTAGGCCCGCGACCTCGGTTTTCAGGGTGTCGACTGCGAGGAACAGATCGGTGATCCGTTGGTCCATCGAGGGATAGCCTTCCATGGCGTCTGGATCGTATGCGCAGCCGAGAAAAACGTAGAGCGGCGTGAAGGAGCTGTCGATGACGTCGAGCTTTTGGGCCAAGTTGTCGAGTGGGGCTGCGAGTCCATCGACGGCCGACGTTTCGTGCATGGTCTTTTCCATATGATCAAAGGACCGGTCGAGGAACGTCGTCAGTTGCGCGAGGTAGAGGGGGATGCCGTCGAGGCGCGCGAGGGATGCCCGAAGGCTGTGGATGTCTGCGGGGAGGGTTGCGAGCCCGGACGACAGCGTCTCGGCGCCATCGGCGGTGGTGGCGCTTTTGAGACTTGTTGCCCGCTCCTCCAAGTCGTTCAGACGGCGGTTGAAATTGACGAGCTGGGCGTTGATCGCATCGAGTTTTTGGAGCACGGCATCGGTTGGCGTGCCGTCGCTTGGGACGGTTTGCGTTTTCGCAATGGAGATGCGTGTCTTTCGCGCTTCGGAAGCCAACCGGTTTGAGAGTGTGACCGTCGCGGCGAGGATCGCGAGGCTGAGCACCAGCGTGGAGTAAAGCGTGGCTTTCATTTCGACCTCCGTGATACGCATTCAACTTTCTCCGACACGTTCTATGGCGTAAACGATACGGACAGAACCAAGTCGCCCGATTCGGGCGCGGCCGCTTCGAAACCGACCATGCGGGTGCCGGGGTTCGGCGAGTCCCATTCGTTTGGCGGTTTGGCGGTCTCGTAGATTTTCCAGACGGTGGCGGGGGTGTGGAGCGGCGTGAGCGTGAGCCGTTTGCCGGCCTCGGTCAGAACGAGAGGACCGGGGCTCAAGGCGGTGGGGACCGCGCGCGTGACCATGCCCCAGCGGATACGCGCGCCTGGACGGAGACCTTGGAGTGTGTCGGTCAGACGGAACTCGCCCGTCGGAAGGAGTTCGCCGGTGCGGACGACGCGGGACGCGTTGGTATAGACGGCCGACAAGTCGAGGACGGTCTGCGGGGCGGGCGCTCCCCGGAACGAGAGGATTTTGGCCGTGCCTTTGGCGAACTGAAGCTGGCCGTCGATCACGAGGGTGTTGTGGCTGAAGCTGCTGAGACGGAAAACGCGCCAGCGGTCGCTGTCCTGTTTGGAATTCCAGAGATCCATCTTGCGGGATTCGATGCGGTGATAGCTTTCGGCTCCGAGGTCGTAGGCCCAGCGGACGCCGTGGGCATCGAGTACGAACGAACCGGCGTCCATGTGGCCGTGGGGCCCCGACGGCGAGCCGGCCTTGAGACCGACGAACACGGCCTCGGCGTTGTCCCACGAGCTGCGGTGTATCGCGACGGGCACCTTGCCTGCGGAGGTCCACTGGAGCGGAGCCTGCGGACGGGCGTTCGGGTCGACGGGGCGCAGCCAGAAGAATGTGAATGCGAAAAGACGGTCGCCGTGCCCGCCGGAAGAAAACGGCTTCCGTTCGGAACAATACCGCGTGAAGGCGTCGGCCTCGAAATAGGCCAGCAGGTCCGGCCGGTTCAGTCGCTTGGCGAACCACCACGTGGCGCAATCGGTGCTGCGGCCCATGCCGCCGTCGGCATAGTTGAACGTCATGTCGGAGGGGCCCGTCACCGTGTCGGGGTAGTCGGCCGTTGCCCAGAAGCAGGGAAGGTTCGTGAGACCGAAATCGCTTTTCAATATGCCGTCGAGGAGCGAGAGGGCCAGCACGTTGAAATCGGTGCCGTAGGACCAGTAGCCGGGGCCTTCGGGGTAACTGCCGTTGGGGTCGTAGGCGCGCATTGAAAGCGGCAGATGAGTGATGGCTCGGTGGACGATCTCGGCCGCAAGGTCGGGCTGGCGGTCCATGAGCGCGAAGGCTCCGGCCATCATGCCCGCGTGGCAGACCTGCCCCCAGTTGTTGCTGGCTTTGACCCATCCGGTGTGTTTCTGCGAGGTCAGAAGTCCTTTTTCAAGGATGGCGGCGGAGACGGTTTCGCGCGTCTGCGCGTCCAGATCCGCATAGAGCCAGTCGTAGCCCGCGGCGAGGGCGAGCGTCATTTCGGCGACGTCGAGGAAATGCGAGGGGTTCCAGTCCGTGAAGCCCGCGGCGGCGCGCATTTCGGCGGCGGCGCGCTCCAAATAGGGGACGTGGCCGGTGAGGCGGTAGGCCATGGCAAGGACCGTCACGCGGTGGAGCACTTGGCGCGAAACGCCGAGCAGGCGGCGTCCCTCCATTTTGCGTTCGCAGGGCGGAAACGTCAGGAATTGGTCGGCCTCGAAGCGGAGGCGTCCGAGGGCGAGACGACCGAGTTCGTTCGTCGCCGTGAATGCGCGCACGGCGTCGAAGCCGGCGGCGTCCGCGAAGAGAAGGGGATGCGGAGACATGTGAATGGCGCGCACGGCGTCGGCGACGGCGGCGGGCGACGGCAGCCGGAGCGTTTTCTCGGCGTTGTCGGCGCGCAGGCTAAAAACGAGCGCGAGGGCGGCAAGGATGGGACGGAACAGTCGCATGGTTGTTTTTATCCTCACTGTCAGTGTGGGGCCGGAGCGGCGGAGTCCGGCTGTTTTTCGGCGGGGTGGTCGAACGCGGCGGCTTCGCACGGCATGCGCCGCGCCAGAAGTCCCATTAAGAAACGGACGCCGTAGACGATGTGCGTGGCCACGACGCCTGCCCACGTTGTCAACCACATCAGCGGATTCGTGTGAAAGGCCGAGATCAGCGTGAGGAATCCGTAGCAGGCGAGCGCGGCGAGGTAGGCGGCGCGCAGCCAGGGATGCAGCAGGCTTGCGCAGGCCCCCAGCGCGAGCCCGGCGACGAAGAGCGTGGGCACGAGGTAACTGAACCGCAGGGAGGTCGCGGGAAAGCGTTTGGCGAAGTAGCCGCTGTGCAGCGCGTAGCGTCCGATCTGGCGCAGGTGGGGGCCGAACAGCGGTCGGCGGTGATGGAAGACCTGCGCCCACGGATCATAGACGATGCGCTTCTTCTGGCCGAGTACGATGTCGGCGCACAGGATCGTGTCTTCTCCGGGCCAGAAATCGGTGCGGTAGCCGTTGATGGCCTTGAGCGTGTCGGTGCGGACGAACAGATTGCAACTCGGGAAGTCGTCGACGCAGGCGCGCACGCGGTCGCCGATGTAGCGGTAGCGGTAGTTGCCGGAGACGAAGCGGTTCGCATAGACGCGGCCGCCGGCTTGGCCGAGGAAGGGGTCGCCGGGCGGGGTGACGCCGGGGCCTCCGACGCCGCCCACGTCCGGCAGGGCGAAGTAGGGGACGGCGTGCTCCAGCCAGTTCGGCACGGGGTAGGCGTCGTCGTCGAGGAAGGCGACGATCTCGCCCCGCGCGGCCTGTATTCCGGTGTTGCGCTTTTCGGCCGGGCGGATCTTGCCGGTGGGAATGACGCGCAGATCATAATCGGCCGACGCAAGCCCGGCCGCTGCGTCGGGCAGGACGATAACCTCGAAGTTGCGGTAGGTCTGCGCGGACAGGGCGTTCAGGCACTCCGTGAGATAGGCGCTCGGTGCGGGGCAGGCGATCACGACGGAGACGAGCGGTGGTTTTTCGGCGGGCGGTGCGACCTCGACGCTGTCGTAGTACCGCAGCAGGCGGATCCGGTAGAAAATCGCCAGCGTGTCGTTCATGACCTGTTTCACGTTGGTCCAGGAGAGGCATCCCATTTTCTGCCCGAAGTGCATCTCGATCGGTGCCTCCGCCACCTTGAAGCCCTTGTCGTGGGCGATGGCGAGGACCTCAAGGTCGAAGGCGAAGGTTTTGACCAGCATGCGGTCGAATGCCCATGCGAGCGCTTCGCGCCTGAAAAGTTTCATGCCGGTCTGCGTGTCGGAGATGGGAAGACCGACGAGTGCGCGGACGATGCCGAAATAGACGACGCTCGCAAGACGCCGGTGCCAGGGATAGTCGATGACCGAATCGGGGTGGCGTTTCGAGCCGATGACGATGTCGGCGCGTTCCCGCTCCATGATCTGAAAGAAAGTGGTGATGCGCGTCGGCGCGAGGTCGAGATCGGCGTCGAGCAGCAAAATGTGTGTCCCGCGCGAAGCGGCGAACCCGCACTTGAGGGCGTTGCCCTTGCCGGCGTTGACGGCCACAAAAACGGGGCGCACGCAGAGCGGGTCGGTTTGGACGGCCCGGCGGATCGCGGCGGCCGTGCCGTCGCGGCTGCCGTCGTCCACTGGCAGGACCTCGAAAGGAATCTTGTCCCGCAAAAGCGCGCAGACCGTTTCGATGTTGCGTTCGATGACAGATTCAAGCCCGTAGGCCGGCATGATGACGCTTAGGCATCCCTGCGGACCGAGGCAACACTGTGCGGCGCGCCAAAGATTTTTCTCGTTTTCAGTGGTCATTCGCCATCAGTTAAGTACAATAGTTGCGTTTCTGTTTCGACCGGTTTCGACGATGGGTTCGCCGACTACGATCTCCAATACACATGATGATGATATGCGAGCGCCGTTCGTAAACCAACCGAAAAATGAACGAACCGATTTTTTGCGCCGAGGTTTCCCCGAATGTCACGAACAGGTCTTTACATCATCTGCGGTTGTCTGATCGGCTTGGTGTCTGGCTGCGTCAAATCCGACGTGGCGTCCGCCGAAGCGGCGGAGCGCAATTCCGCCCTTTACCGGCAGGCGTTCGCGGCCGAGCAGGCGGGCGACATCGACGAAGCGATCCGCCTCTACAACAAAGTGCTGATCGAGGAGCCGAAGTCGTTCTCCGCCCATTTCCAGTTGGCGACGCTGCTCCACGACCACCGCGAAGATTACGTCGGCGCCATCTACCACTACAACCAGTATCTCTATCTGCGACCCGAGTCCGACAAGAGCACCTTGGCCAAGGACCGGATCCGCATCGCCGAGCAGTTGCTGGCGCCGCAGATCCTGCGCAAGGTCGGCGATTCGGTCCAAGGCATCTCCCAAGCTCATCTGCTGCAGGAGAACGACCGCCTGAACCGTTTGATCACGACGCTTGAGGGAGAAAAATCCGTGCTAACCGAAGCGCGCGTCAAGCTCGAGCAGGAGACGGCGACGCTTCGTTCGGAAAACCTCCGGCTGCACGGCATTCTGGCAAGAATGCGCGTCGACGAATCGGGCCCAGAGAATCAAGGGTCGTTGTTGAAACGGGTCGAATCGGCCGTGCGCGGCGACGCGGCCAACGCGTCGCCGACGGCGAAGACCGACGCCAAGACGCTGCGCGCCCTGCGCAGCGAAGCCGAAGCGTTGGCGAACGGCACGTCGATCGAGCCGGCGCGTGCGGCGGGCACCGCTGCGGCACCCTCCACCGAGGACGTCCTCAAAAAAGTGGAGGAGCGGCTGAAAGGCTCGTCCGAGCACCCTCCCGCTCCTGCGCCGCCCGTTGTCAAGACCGAGACGCCTCCGGCCAAGGTCGAAACGCAGGAAAAGAAGGGCGAACGGACTGAGTTCAACCGTAGCACGGCCTTCTCCCTGCTCGGGCGTTCCGACCGAAAGGCGAAAGGCCCGAAGACGTCGGCGGAGCCTCGAACCTACGTGGTGCAGCCCGGCGATACGCTTTTCCGTGTGGCTGAAAAATTTTATGGCGACTCTACGCAGTGGCGGAGGATTCGCGACGCCAACCGCACGCGGATCGATCCCGACGGCCGCATTCGGGCCGGCCAGATCATCGCGGTGCCGTAAACGGGGGCGGAGGAGAAATGTCGCCGAGTATGGGAAAGCACGTGCTGAAGCCGGGGACCTCCAGCGTATTCGTTGGGGGAGGGGCCGGACGTGCGGTTCTGCCTTGGCGGCTGGACGTGCGGGACGATGGGCGCGGCGGGCGTTCGTTGTTCGGCAAGCGGCATCGGACTTCTTTCGGACGGAGCAGGAACAAGCTGTTCCATTATATCGCGGCGGGGGGGATGCGGCAGTTGCGCCGCACGTCTGCCGACGATTTGGCGGAAGCGCGGCGGCGGGCGTTTCTGTTTTTCCTGCTTACGGTTTTTGCGGCGTGGCTGGTGTTCTATTTCGTGCCCTGCGGATGAGGGGGGGAAGGGAGGCTCTGTGAGGTGGTTGTGGGGAGTCGCGGCGGTCGCCGCGACACTGGTTGCCGGATGCGCGGCACCGTTGTTCGACGGCAATTTCAGCCAATCGTCGTCCGGTTCCAGCGGGTCGTCGGGGGGGTACGCCGGAGGTTCGGCGAACGCCCAGCAGGCGAACATCGACTTTCATCAGTTGTCCGACCAGGTCGGCGCGCTGAGCCGCAGCGTCGAAGTTTTGGACAGTCGGCTGAGTCGCTTGGAATCCCAGACGGGTGCCGCGTCGGCGACGTCCGACGAGTTGACCGCGTTGCGGCGGGACATCCAGCAGTTGCGAACGGAACGTGATACGCTGAAGCGGGAGATCACGGACGATCTGGCGGCGCGTGTGGAGAAGATCGCGGCGCGGCAGCAGGCCGAGACCCGCAGCCGCAGCGCGCCCGCAGCTTCCACCGCCGTTTCCGCGCCCGCCTCGCGTGCCACCGGCAAGACGGCCGCGCGGTCGGGGTACGAGCATAAGGTGGAAAAGGGACAGACGTTGTCGGAGATCGCCAAAGGATACAACACGACGGTCGACGCCATCATCAAGGCCAACAAGATTTCCAATCCGTCGGCGATCCGCGTCGGCCAGGTGTTGTTCATTCCGGACTGAGGTTGCGTATGGGATATCCCGATGTTCGTTTGCGGCGGCTGCGCCGGACGGCGCCGATCCGCCGCTTGTTCGACGCGCCGGTTCCGCCGCCGTCCAAGTTTGTGTGGCCGGTCTTCGTGGTGGAGGGCGAGAAGCGCTGCGAACCGATCGCCGCGATGCCCGGACAGTGTCGGCTGAGCGTCGATGAATTGCTTCGCGCACTCGAGCCGGTGGCGCGGCAGGGAATCGGCGGCGTGCTGCTCTTCGGTCAGACCGAGGGCGAAAAGGATGCGGGCGGCACCGGTGCCTACGACGCGCGGGGCGTGGTGCAGCGCGCGATTCCGGCGGTCCGGCGCGCCTATCCCGATTTGGTCGTCATGACGGACGTCTGTCTCTGCGCCTATACGACGCATGGGCACTGCGGCCCGCTCGACCGTCAGGGTAACGTGGACAACGACGCGGCCGTCGAGCTGCTGGCGCGCGTGGCGGTCTCGCACGCCGCCGCCGGGGCGGACGTGGTGGCGCCGAGCGCGATGATGGACGGCCAGATCGCGGGGATTCGCGCGGCGTTGGCGGAGAACGGTTTCGACCAGACGCTGCTGATGGCCTATTCGACCAAGTTCGCGTCGGCGATGTACGGCCCTTTCCGAGACGCCGAGAATTCGGCTCCCTCGTCGGGCGACCGCAAGGGCTATCAGGCGTCCTATGGCAATTTGCGCGCGGCGCTGCGGGAATCGGATTTCGACGAGGCGGAGGGCGCGGACATTCTGATGGTCAAACCCTCGCTTTTCTATCTCGACGTGCTGACCCGCGTGCGGGAGCGCACGGAGTTGCCCGTGGCCGCCTACAACGTGAGCGGGGAGTACAGCATGCTCATCGCGGCGGCGGAGCGCGGGTGGGGCGATCTGCGCGGCATGGTGCGCGAGTCCGTCATGGCGCTCGACCGCGCGGGCGCGGATTTGATGCTTTCGTACTGGGCTCCGCGCTATGCGGAATTTTTCGGCGGTTGACGGCGACGGTGTAACGCGAGACAAGGAAAGGGTGTCGGCGATGAACATGGATTTCACGCGCAGGGAGATGCTGAGGCGGCTGGGAATCGGCGGATCGGCCATGGGCCTGGGCTTGGCGGCCGGGAAGGGGTTTGCCGACGCGACGACGGACGGCGACCCTGAGCGCGCGGGGTTCGCGCGCAACATCAAGGTCATGGGGCCGAGCATGCAGGACGTGCCGTCGGCCTATCTGGAAGGCGGCAAGGTCATTCAGCCGGCCCGCGAGCTGCCGGTCTTTCACACGGCCGATGTGGTCGTGGTCGGGGGCGGCTTCGCGGGCTTCTGCGCCGCCGTCGCGGCCGCGCGGACGGGTGTGACGGTCGCCTTGGTCGAACGCTACGGGAGCCTTGGCGGGCTCTTCACGAACGGCATGGTGCTGATCGTGATCGGCACGGGCGCGATGGAGAGCGGCAACTTCAAGTTGGTGACGCGCGGGCTGTGCGAGGAGTTTCTGCGTCGACTCGAGAAAATGGGCGACGAGGCCATCGTTTGCCGCGACGCCAAGGTCTACCAGCCGACGGTCAATCCGGAAGCCGCCAAAGTGCTGATGGACGAGATGGTCCGCGAGGCGGGCGTCGACATGTTCTTCCACTGTTGGGGCGTGGATGTGGTGCAGAGCGGGAACGCGGTGCAGGGCGTGGTGTTCGAGAGCAAGGAGGGGCGGAAGGCGATTTTGGCGAAAGCGGTGGTGGACGCTTCCGGCGACGGCGACGTCTACTTTCAGGCCGGCGCGACCTACCGGCAGATTTCGCATGCGCTGGGTTTCGTCTTCCGGGTCGGCAACTATGACCGCATCGACCGCCCCAAAATGCCTGCGGGCGCGAAGCTGAATCTGGGCGGCATGGAGCCCGTGAAGTCGGCGCGCTGGATGAACAATCTGGGGAACAAGGGCAACGGCCTCAGCGTGCGGGACATGACGAAAGCCGAGGTCGAGCACCGCGAGGGCGCATGGAAATATGTGGAAAAAATCCGCAAGACGCCGGGCTGCGAGGACGTTTTCCTGATGGAAACAACGCCGATGCTGGGGGTGCGCGCGACGCGCCTGCTGGACGGCATGAAGCAGGTGGACAAAAAGGGCGCGGTCTCGGGGCAGACCTTCGAGGACACCGTGGCCTATTCCGGCGACGACGCGCTCAAGAAACCGGCGTTCGCCATCCCTTACGGCGCGTTGCTGCCGAAGGCGGTGGACAACGTGGTGGCGGCGGGCCGCTGCATCTCGTGCGCGCCGGATCTGATCGACCGGGTGCGTCTCATTCCCGTTTGCGGCGTGACCGGGCACGCCGCGGGCGTGGCGGCCGCGCTGGCTGCCAAAAACAACGTCAAGCCGCGCGAGGTCCCCGTGGCCGAAATTCAGAAGGTTTTGCGCGAGCAGGGTGCCTTTCTGGGATAGAGAATCTTCGCGCAAAGGATTGCCCAATCCCGGCGCTCTGGTCTATACTTGCAGACCGTTGTGCCGGAGGAACCGGCACGCGTGGATTGACTCCGGGAGCGAATATGCCGAATACGATTTTGGTGGGTACGCAGTGGGGCGACGAGGGCAAGGGCAAGGTGATCGACGTCCTCACCTCGCAGGCGGATGTGATTGTGCGGTATCAGGGCGGCAGCAATGCCGGCCACACGGTGATCGCCGACGGCAAGAAGTACGTGTTGCACCTGATTCCCTCTGGCATCCTGCATCCGGGCAAGCAGTGCGTGATCGGAAACGGCGTGGTGATGGACCCCCTCGACCTGATCAAGGAGATCGGGATGTTGCGCGCGCAGGGCATCGAGCCGGACGGGCGGCTCCTTATCAGTTCCCGCACCCACATGGTGATGCAGTGGCACCGGGCGCTGGACGCGGCGGACGAGGCGCGCCGGTCTCACGACAAAAAGATCGGCACGACCGGCCGCGGGATCGGGCCCGCTTACGGGGCCAAGATGGCTCGGTCCGGCCTGCGGGTGGGAGACATGCTGTCTCCCGGTTTTCTCGACGCGGTGCGTGAGGCCACGGCCGCCACCAACGCCACGTTGGCGGCGTGGGGCGCGCCGACGCTCGACGAAGAGGAACTGGTGACGACCTACCGTCAGGCGGCCGAAGCGCTGCGCCCCTACATCGCCGACACGGTGGCGTTTGTGAACATGGCCGACCGCGCCGGGAAGAGCATTCTGTTGGAAGGCGCCCAAGGCACGATGCTGGATATCGATTTCGGAACCTACCCGTTCGTCACGTCGTCGAATCCCACGGCGGGCGGTGCCTGCACGGGTTCGGGATTGCCGCCCCGCCGGATCGACCGCGTGGTCGGCGTCGTGAAGTGCTATACCACTCGCGTCGGGTCGGGTCCCTTCCCGACCGAGCTGGCGGACGAGACCGGCGAGCACCTGCGCCAGAAGGGCGGCGAATTCGGCGCGACGACGGGACGCCCGCGCCGCTGCGGCTGGTTCGACGCGGTGGTGGGCCGCTATGCGGCGATGGTGAACGGTGTCGATTTCTGGGCCATGACCAAGCTGGACGTGCTGGACGAGCTTCCGACGCTCAAAATCTGCACGGCTTATCTTCGGGACGACGGGGTCAAGTTTGAGACCTTCCCGTCCGATCTGGGCGTGTTGGCGCGCTGCGCGCCGGTTTACGAGGAGATGCCGGGCTGGATGACTTCCACGAGCCACATCACGCGGTATGAGGACCTGCCGCTCAAGGCCCGCGCGTACGTTGAAAGATTGGTCTCGCTGATCGGCGGGCGTTTGGGCATCCTGTCCGTGGGACCCGCGCGCGAAACGACGCTGCGTCTGGGGTTGTGACGGGGCCTGCGGACGGTTGGCGGCGCGTGCGCGGAGGAACGCGGCGCGCGCCCATCGACACAAGCATGCAAACGGTTTCGGACAGAGTGCCTCGGCACATCGCCATCATTATGGACGGCAACGGGCGCTGGGCGCGGCAGCGCGGTCAGCCGCGTTTGGCGGGCCATGAGGCCGGTGCCGAAACGGTCCGCTGCGTGATGAACTATTGCCGCGACGCCGGCGTCCGTTACCTGACGCTGTATGCGTTCAGCACCGAGAACTGGTCGCGCCCGAAGGACGAGGTCTCCGGACTGATGACGCTCTTGGGGTCCTTCATGAAGCGCTACGAAGCCGAACTGATCGAGGAACGCGTCCGCTTGCGTCTGATCGGACGGCGGGAAGACATCCCCGCGCCGCTGCGGTTGGCGCTCGAGCGCGTCGAGCGCGAAACGGCGTCTTTCGAACGGCAGGTGATCGTCGCGCTGAGCTACAGCGGCAGGAACGAGATCGCGCGGGCCGCCCGTCTGATCGCGGAGGACGTGCAGGCGGGACGGTTGGAACCCGCGCGGATCGACGAGGCGCAGATCGCGGCGCATCTCTATGCGCCGGACATTCCGGATCCGGACCTGATCATTCGCACGAGCGGCGAGATGCGCGTGAGCAATTTCCTCTTGTGGCAGTGCGCGTACAGCGAATTCTACATCACGTCTGTCTTTTGGCCGGACTTCCGGGAATCGGAATTTCGGGCGGCATTGGCGGCGTACGCGTCGCGCGAACGCCGGTTCGGCGGTGTGCTTCCGACCGATGATCGGGAGGCCAAGCCGTGTTGACTCGCCGCATTCTGACGGGTGTCGCCGTATCGGCCGCTTGGTTCTTGGCGCTCTGCTACATGCCGGGGTGGGGCCTCTTCGGCGTGCTGCTTCTGATGTCCTGCGCCTGCCAGAACGAATTCTACGTGATGATGCGCCAGAGCGGCATCTCGCTGAGCCGGAACTTCGGCATCCTGATGGGGGCCGTGTGGCTGACGGTCTGCTACGCCGATCCGCCCAACGCGGCGCTGGCGCTTCCCCTCGGACACCAGACGGAGTGCCTGGCGCTGCTCGTTTTCGGACTGCTTTTGCGCGTGCTGTTCGACTCGCGGATCAAGCGTCCCATCGAACATGCGGGGATTACGCTGCTCGGTTTCTTCTATCTGCCGTTCCTGCTGAGTTTCTTCATCCGTTTGGCGCAGTGGGGGGCGGTGGACCGGTTCGAGATTCCGTCGGCCCGCGTGGGTGTGTTCCTTGTCTCGTATATCGCCCTCGTGGTGAAGCTGGGCGACGTCGGCGCGTTCGCGGTGGGCATGCTGGCCGGCAGACACAAAATGTTTCCCCGCATTTCGCCGAAGAAGTCGTGGGAGGGACTGGCGGGCGGACTGGTCGCTTCGATGGCCGCGAGCTTGGCCATGATCGTGTTGGCCAAGCGGTGTGCGTGGTTGCCGGGCGGCCCGCTGCAGGCATTGGGGACGGGGCACGCGCTCGCATTGGGTTTTGCGCTGGGGATCGTGGGCGTGTTGGGCGATCTTGTCGAATCGATGTTCAAGCGCGCGGTCAACATCAAGGACTCGGCCGGCCTGTTGCCCGGCATGGGCGGCATTCTGGATATGTTCGACAGTCTCACGTTCACCCCGGCGGTTCTGTATTTTTACTTGGCGTGGTTCGTCGAACAGACGGTGGCCTCATGAAGTCGATCGTTATTCTGGGCAGCACCGGTTCGATCGGGGAGAACACGCTCCGCGTGGCCGAGGCTTTGCCGGCGGCGGTGCGTGTGGTCGGCTTGGCCACGCGCACGCGCGTGGCGCGGGTGATCGATCAAGCCTTGCGGTTCGATGTCCGCGACGTGGCGGTCGAAGATGCCGCCGCCGCCGCGGAGGCGGAGACGCTGGCGCGCCCGCATGGCATCCGCGTGTGGCCGGGGGCCGCCGGCGTCGAGGCGCTGGCCGCTTCGGCGGAGGCCGACACGGTGGTCTGCGCGCTGGTCGGACTCGCCGGACTGCGCCCCGTGCTGTCCGCGATGGAGGCCGGGCACGACGTGGCGCTGGCCACCAAAGAGGTTTTGGTTTCGGCGGGCGAAGCGGTGATGCGCCGCCGTGCCGAGACGGGCGTCCGCATCCTGCCCGTCGACAGCGAGCACAGCGCGCTGTTCCAGTGCCTGCAATCCTCTGCCTACGACGTCGCCTGCGTGCGCTGCGGGACGGAGCCGGAACGGCGTGCGGAAGACCGGATCGCCAAACTGATTCTGACGGCTTCGGGCGGACCGTTTGCCGCCCGTCCCGATGTCGATTTTGCGCGGGTGACGCCGAAAGAGGCGCTTGCGCATCCGCGCTGGACCATGGGACCGAAGGTCACCGTCGACTCGGCGACGATGATGAACAAGGGGCTCGAAATTCTGGAGGCGCGTTGGCTGTTCGATGTGCCCGTGTCAAAGATCGGCGTTTTGGTGCATCCCGAAAGCATCGTCCACTCGCTGGTGACTTTTTCGGACGGTGCCACGGCGGCGCAGTTGTCGGTGCCGGACATGCGGTTCCCCATTCAGTATGCGCTGACGTGGCCGGACCGTCTGCCCGTGACCATGCCGGAGCTGGATCTGGCGCGGTTGTCCCGGCTGACGTTTTCGGCGCCGGACGAAGCGCGTTTCCCTTGTCTGCGGCTCGTGCGGGAGGCTGCGGCGGTCGGCGGCACGCTGCCCGCCGTGGTGAATGCGGCGGACGAGGTGGCGGTCGGGGCCTTCCTTGCGGGGAAGCTGCCTTTCGACGGCATCTGGCGGATCATCGAGCGTGCGATGGACGCGCACGACGTGCGCCCATGCCGGGATTTCGGTGCCGTGTTTGAGGCCGACGGATGGGCGCGCGCGCGCGCTGCGGAGTGGATCGGATTGTAAGGGCCGTCCGCACGGACGGACTGTGCTTTCGGCAGGGAGGAAGGGAACGATGGGCTTTCTGATTTCGATAGCGGTTTGGGTCGGCGTGATTTTTCTTTTCAGTTTGGCGATTTTCGTTCACGAGTTCGGCCACTTTTTGGCCGCTCGCCTGCTGGGGCTGAAGGTCGACGCGTTTTCGATCGGGTTCGGTCCGGCGCTTTGGAAAAAGACGGTGGGCGGCGTGGAGTACAAAATCGGCTGCGTGCCCTTCGGCGGCTATGTGGCTTTGCCGCAGCTCGACCCTTCCGGCATGGACAAGGTGCAGGGCGACAACCGCAAGGAGGGGGAGGGACGGGACGAATCGCCGCTTCCGGACGCCTCGCCGTGGCGGAGGATCGTCGTTTCCGTGGCGGGGCCTTTCGGCAACGTGGTGCTGGCGGTCGCGCTGGCCTATTTGATTTTTGTGCTTCCGGCGGCCAACACGGGGGTCGTGTCCACGCGCATCGGCTGGGTGGACGAGGATTCCGATGCGTGGAAAGTCGGTTTGCGCACCGGCGATGTCATCCAGACGGTGAACGGCAAAAAGGTTGGCAATTGGATCGACCTGCAAGTGGAGAACCAGCTTGCCGGACAATCCGGAAAGGCCACGTTCGGCACGCTGTGCGGCGGGACTGTTCAAGACATCGCGATCACGTTCCAGACCAACAATGTGATGGGATTGCGGTATCTCGACGGCGTCTTTCCGTCCAGAAGCTGTGTGGTCGCGTCCGTGACGAACGGGTCGCCCGCCGAAGTGGCGGGACTGCGTCCCCAGGACGTGCTCGAGAAACTGAACGGCGCTTCCGTTCTGGGCGCGGAGCATTTCATCGCGCTGATGAAGAAAAACGGCGGAACGCCCGTGACGCTTGCGGTGCGGCGCGGCAAGCAAAGCCTGAGCCTGACGATGACGCCCGCCTACAACGCCGCGCTGGACCGGTATTTGATCGGGATCGTGCCGACGGAAGGGTTGGAGCATGTCAAGGCATGGATGATGTACCGCGATCCGTGGCAGCAACTGAAGTGGGATTCGCTCTCGGTTGTGCGCGTGCTGCAGGCGCTGGTGGCCCCGAAAAGCGAGGGCGAACTCAAGGCCGTGGCCAAAAATGTCGGCGGTCCGATCGCGATTGTCATGGGACTCTACGACACGCTTCGGGGCAGCCTCATCGACGGTCTCGGTTTTCTGCGCATGATCTGCGTGAACCTCGCGATTCTCAATCTGCTGCCGCTGCCGGTTCTGGACGGCGGCCATATCATGTTCGCCCTGTACGAGGTCGTGACGCGGCGCAAGCCGCATCCCCGCGTGGTCGAGGTGCTGGTCAATGTGTTCGCCGTGCTGCTCATTTCGCTGATGGCGCTGCTGGTCTACGGCGACATTGCCAAGCGCGTGCGGATGAACAAGGCGCTGCAGGCCATGGCGCGCGAAGCGCAGACCCAGGCCCCGGCCGCCGCCGCGACGAACGCTCCGGCGCGTCCGTGAAAATGAAGGAGGCGGTCATGTTGCGACAGCGGAGTGAAACGCGGCGCATCGTGCTCGGCGGCGTTCCGATCGGCGGCGGTGCGCCGGTCAGCGTGCAGACCATGGCCAATGCCGATCCGCACGATCCGGCGGCTCTGTTGCGGCAGATCGGGGAGGCCGCCGAACTCGGCTGCGACATCATGCGGTTAACCGTGCCGGACGCGCGCGCCGCCGACGTGTTTCGCCTTGTCCGCGCGAAATCGCCGTTGCCGCTCGTGGCGGACATCCATTTCGACTACCGTCTGGCGCTTGCGGCCATCGACGCCGGTGCCGACGGTCTGCGCATCAATCCCGGCAACATCGGCGGTCCGGAACGGGTGCGGGCCGTCGTGGCGGCCGCACGGCCCAGACGAATTCCGATCCGAATCGGCGTCAACGGCGGGTCGCTCGAAAAGGACGTGTTGGCCAAATACGGTTCGGCGACGGCCGGGGCGCTGGTGGAGAGCGCGCTCCGCCACGTGGCGCTGCTGGAGGCCGAGGACTACCGCGAGATCAAAATCTCGGTGAAGGCTTCCGACGTTCCCCGGACGCTGGCGGCGTACCGGTTGCTTTCGGAGCGGACGCCGTATCCGCTGCATCTCGGCGTGACGGAGGCCGGAACCTTCCTGCCGGGCACGGTGCGGTCCTGTGTGGCGCTGGGCGCGCTCTTGCTGGACGGGATCGGCGACACGATCCGCGTGTCGCTGACCGACACGCCCGCGCGCGAAGTGCGCGTGGGCGTGGAGCTGTTGCGCAGCGTCGGCCTGCGCGCGCCGGGCGCGTCCGTCACGTCTTGTCCGACCTGCGGTCGGACGCGGGTGGACGTGGCCGCGTTGGCCGCGCGCGTGGAGGAGCGGCTGGAGCGTTACTACCGCGAGAATCCGGCCGCGCCGCGCCCCCGTGTGGCCGTGATGGGGTGCGTGGTGAACGGACCGGGCGAAGCCAAGGGAGCCGACATCGCGGTCGCCGGCGGGGACGGTTGCTTCGCGCTTTTCGTGCGCGGCGAACAGACCCGGGTCATTCCCGAAGCGGAGGCCCTCGACGCGATCATCGGGCTCGTCACCGCGTGGCCGCGTTCGTCCGGCGCATGAGTCAGAACCCCATGTTCTTGGTCTCTTCCGTGATGAGGCGCGTGGCTTCGGCGTCGGCTTTGGCCTTTTCGATCGCGACCTTGAAATAGGCCTTGGCTTCGGCGCGGGCCTTGTCGGCCTCGGCCTTGTCCGGAATCGAATCGAGGATGTCGGCAATGCGGTTGGCATTGCGGCCGAGGATCCATTCGCGGCTGTAGGCGATGCCCGACGTGGGGGCGTATTCCTCCTCCTGTTTGGAGTCGATCCACGCGTTCATGAATTCGCGGAAATAGTTCACCGCCTCGCGCGGATTCTTTTGCGCCATGGCGCGATGGGCCTTGACCTTCGAAATCGACATGTCGTGCCACATCTTGTCTTTGCCCGGAATACCCTGCTCCAACATGTGGATGGCTAGGTCGTAGTTTTCCACGATGAAGGCGCCGTCGAGCACCTTCACCTTGAGGTTGTTGACGGTGTTCACGTCGGAGCAGGCCGCGATGATCTTCTCTCCCAAAACGCAGAGTTTCTTGATGATGTCAAGGCGGTCCACCATTTCGTAAAAATATCGGTCGTACAGATTCCCGACTTGCACGGGCGAGATTTTGGCGGCCAGCAGAGCGTCGAGGCGCTCGGGGAGAACTTGTTTGTCGGCGCTGACGCCGCACTCGACCCAGACGCGCGCGGCAAAATCGGCGGCGCCCGTTTTCGCCGTGGTCGAGAACACGATGTGCTTGCTTGCCTGCTCGACGAGCATTTTCTGGTTTTTCTTCTGGAGCGTCGAGAAGGCGGTACGCATCAACTTGAGCAGCGCCTCGTCGGGGAGGCGCGCGGCGCAGGTCTCGAAGGCGGTCGGGAACTGGTCCCACGTTCCGGCGGCGAGCACGCATCGGAGGGTCAGGGTTGCCGTGAGTTCGGCGAAAAGCGGCGAGGCGGACCTTTTCCCTTCGATGCGCGCGATCAAGGGGCGCGCCAGCGCCTGTTGCCCGTCGGCGATGAGTGCGCCGAGCCGGTTCTCCAGCAGGGCGGCGGCGTCTTCGGGTTTGACGGTTGCCATCACCCCGTCGATCGCGGTCTGGATGGCCGCCGGGTCGCGACGGCTCAAGGCCGCCATTAGGTCCCAGCCGACGATTTGCGCTTTCGTGTCGTCCGCGACGGACGGCGTGAGCGCCAGCAGGCGTTGGCACCACGCTTGGACGGCCGCGGGATCGTTCTGCTGCTGATAATAGGTTTGCAGCTTGGCGAATGCGCTTTGGGCCAAAGCGGGATCGGAGCGCCAGGCGGCGAGAACCGAATCCGCCGCCGTGGTGTCGTTTTTCTGGGCGAGAAGGGTGTCGAGCTTCAGATCGAAGAAGTGCTCTTTGAAACGTGCGAACTTAGGCGTGGCAAGGGCCTTGTCCAAGAGTTGTATCGCCTCCGACGCTTGTCCTTCAGCGGCGAAGGCTTGAGCTTTCTGGATCATTTGGTCTGCCTCTGCGGCGATCCGCTGTTCTTGGGCCGCTAGTTTTTCGGCCGAGGGCTTGCAACCATTTAGGAGGCATGCGGCTCCGACCGCAGCCCCAGCCAAAATTGACAGAGCGACGCGTGTGAGGACGCTGAAAGACTTTCGCATGGATACGGCTCCTTATGGGTGTACAGAACGCCAAAACAAGAATTCCATTAACTATACAAACCGCCGCTTGTTCGGGCAACAGAAAATCGGTGCCGCCGGTCATTTTTGAATGCGCAAATGGCTGGATTTCGCGCGTAAGGACGCATTGCTGTCTCGCAATCGCCGCCCGTTTCCATTAAACTCAATTGACATGAATGGCGGATTGTTCCTGATCTGTGGCGACGACGATTACTTGGTCGAGACGGCTGCTCGCGAAAAGATCGACAGCCTGTTGCCGGCCTCGGATCGTGAGTTCGGCGTGGAGATCGTAGACGGCTGCATCGAGACGGGCGAGGAGGCCCGTCGGGCTGCGGACGCCTGCAAGGAGTCCGTGCAGACGCCCGGTTTCTTCGGTTCGACCAAGGTGACATGGCTTCGCGATGCGCGCTTTCTGACTGGAGGCGCACGGGTTTCAGAGTCGGCTGCGGCAAAGGAAGCGGTCGAAGCGCTGGCCAATTGGCTCAAAGACGGGCTTCTGGACGGTCAGGTTCTGATAATCACGGCGTCCAAGGTGTTGCGGTCTTCGGTGTTCTTCAAGGTGTGCCTGAAACGGGGTCAGGTTCAGGATTTCGGAGGTGGGCTTAAGTCCTGGGAACTGGAGAAACAGGCGGACGAACGATTGGACGGACTGTTGTCGAAGGTCGGCCTCACGATGGACGACCAAGCCCGCAAGGAGTTCCTGAACCGCGTCGGTTTCGATACGCGCGCGCTGGTGCAGGAAGTCGAGAAGCTGCGGCTGTACTTGGGCGGCGAAGGCATGGTGTCGATCGGCGACGTGCGCGAGATCACCTCGATCGGACGTGAGGCGGAGGCGTGGGATTTGCTGGACGCTTTCGGCGAACGGAACGCGTTCGCCCTGCTCGAAACGCTGAAACGGTTGAGCGGCCAGAAAGGCGTGGGGATCATGCTCGCCGCCATGCTCGAGAAGACCGTGAGGGATTTGCTGGTTCTGCGCGAGGCCTATGACCGCAAGTGGATTTTCGGCGGCAAGGGCAGCGGTTGCGGTTGGTCGGCCAGCCTGCCCCCGGAAGCGACCGTGCTGCTCGGCGCGTTGCCGGTCGGCCCGAAAACCATGAACGCCTGGGCGTTGCGGAAAAAACTTCCCCATGCGCTCAACTATTCGCTTCAGGAATTGCGCGTGGCCCGCTTCTGGATTCTGGACTTGCGGGAGAAACTGGTGTCGACTGCGCTTCCCGAGATGTTCCTGCTGGAAACGACGCTGCTTCGGATTGTCGGAACTCCGTCGCGCATACCGAAGAAAGCGGGAGCCGCATCTTCCGCAGGGGTGCGTTGATGGGCGGAGGCAAACATTTGGTGCCGGCAGCCCTGGCGGCGTTCATCGCGTGGCAGGTGTGGGCGGGCGCCGACATGGACGTGAATGGCGACGGTGTGATCCGCATCGCGTTGCTTTCGCCCCCGATGAAAAACGGCGGGGTTGACGCGTCCATTATCTGCGCGGACTTGGAGGGCATGCTCAAGGCGGCTCGCACCGGAAAGCCGGTGCGCGTGGTGGCGGAGCCGGTCGAACAGAACCGCACGCTGCTCGGCTGGTGGTATAATCCCGACATCGCCGCCGCGCGGAACCGGTTGCTTGCCGGACAGTATGACTGGCTGTTGATGCGGGAGTCCGACGACATCGTCGATGGCTATCCCGAGTTGTTCTTCGAAGGTGTGCGTGCGGTCTCGGCTGGCGCGCAGGCGAAGGGCATGCGGCCTGCGCTCCTTTTGGCACCCAAGCCGGTCTCGACCTTTCGCGACAAGCGGACGTCCGCGTTGGCGGCGACGTTCTATCGGGTGGGCGACGGTTGCGGCGTGGCCGTCATTCCGGCCGGTTTCGGGTGGGTGGACGCGCTCACGCATAATCGCCTGACGGGAGATTCGCCGATCAAGGCGCGCGCGAGCGCCTATCTGGCGGCGGCCGGGATCTGCTGTTGGCTGACCGATTCCAAGTTGCCGAAGGCCGCGTTGGAGACCGACTGGACAACTAAGCGGACAACCGAAAGTTTGGCCGCGTCGGCCTACGACGCGACCCGCAAGGCCGCCGTCACTCGCCATTACGCGGGACCGTTCTCCGGCGTGGTTCGCATCGAACCCCACATCCGGAAACGCCTGCGCATCTATGCGCCCGAAACGTCCGAGGAGGATCCCGTCCGGCAGAACTTTCAATTCATTCTGGACGCCGCGTTCCAAGACTGGTTCTGGAAGACACCGGCGGATTGGTACACGAACGGGTTCGACCGCTATGCGTCCGCGTTCGACGCCGTGTATGCGGATACGCGCCAGATGGACCAGTATCTGGATGCGGAGAGCTATACGTCGATGGACGGCGGTGCCACGAATCAGCCCTCGCCTAGCATCTGTGTCTTTTGCCGCAACCCGGAGAGCGCGGGGAAGGGCGTGGCCGGTGTACTCAAAAACTTGGAGAACGTCCTCATTGAGGGATACGACTACGCCAAGGCCAAAGGACTGATCTTCGTGCCCTATCAGATCGCGTGGGCCCGTGCCTGGCAGGCCGATCCGGCGTTGGTCGAGGAACCCGCGCCGGGCAGAAGCAACGATTGGCTGAGCTACATGCTGGCCAACATGCTCTACACCGTCGTAACCGACCGCTACCAACCCGTTCCAGAGAAGGCCAAGCCCCGCATCGCGAACACGGACCACCCGCACGGGTATCACGACATCTGTGCGCGGATCGGTTTCGACACGGTCGTGCAGCTCGCGCGGCTGACGTCCGCGCGCAACGCGCTGCTTCTCAGGACGTCGAACTATCGGATCGACACCGCCAATCCCGGTTTCGTCGCGCTGCGCCTCCTCGACCGTCCCTCGTCGGAGGTCAAAGTCTTTTGCGCCGCCAACGTGCCGTCGATCGCGGCGCTGTCGCAGGAGATGCTGTCGTTCACACCGGACAACTTCGACATTGAGCAGTCGGCGCGCGTTCTGCCCGCCACCAACAGTCCGACCCTGTTTTTTCAGTTTATGGCCAGCGCGCAGTCCGAAGACCGGCGGATCGACGGAGCAAACGACATGCGTCCGTTCCTTCTCAATTACGACGAGAACCAGACAGGTTCGTTCGCGTTCGCCCGCGACACCGTTTCGCCGGAGGTCGGTTTTTCTGTGCCCTGTTCTCCTCGGACGCGTCCCTGCGACATGGTGTGCGTCCGCGTGGTCCAACACGGCATCGCCACCGAAGAAATCTATTTCTCGCTGGGCCAGTACGCGCCGCGCCCGGTCCGAATTTACCCCACCGCCGAAGACTATCGTCAGGGAAGCATCCGCGTGTCGCTGCAGACGACCTCGTCCGACCGACGGTTCAACGGCAGGAGCGACGAATTCACGTTCCGCGTGGCGAGTTCCGGGCGCTCCGTCCCTGACGTGCGCGTGGTGTCGCCGGCCAACGGCGGCGAACTGAACGGTCCGGCCTTCGTGACGTCGAAAGCCGAGGCGACTCCGCCCGGTGCCGTCCGCGAAGTCGCGGTTTTCTTGGGCGCGAAGCGACTTGGCAAAGCATCCGGGACGACGTGCTCGGCCGCGGTTGAGCAGGGGCCGCCGCAGTCGCGTCTCGGTCCGGGCTCTTATACGCTGTGGGCCGTCGCGGCAACGGATGGCGGCGTGATCGTGGCGTCGGATCCTGCCACATTCCGCGTGCGCGCGACCGACGGAAACGGTGGAGGATTTTCGGGGAAATAACCTCTGCGGATGAACGGACTCCTAATTCCTGCCCCCTCACTCGGATGCGGATTCAACAAGGTTGAATCGCATCCGGTGCCCGGGCTGTTTGAATGACGCTGGACGCTGGGCCGCTCCGCGTGTTATTGTCCGTGCCGCCGCAAGAGAATCGAACGGAACCGCTCTCGTCGGCTGTGGAACGCACTTATGATCGGAATCTCAAAGCTTTACCTCGGCACTGTCGAAGCCTCGGATCCTTTGCGCTACGGACGGAAGTCCGGTCGGCTGCCGAGCCACCTGTTGCAGTTCTCCGAAGACAAAAAACCGGTCGTGGTCTGGAACGTGACCGCCCGCTGCAATCTGTCCTGCACCCACTGTTATGCGGCCACGCACGGTCCCGTCGAGGAACTGGACACCGAAGCGGCATTGGCGGTCATCGACGACTTGGCCGCGTTCGGCGCGCCGGTCCTGCTTTTCTCCGGCGGCGAACCGCTCACGCGACCCGACATTCTGCAGCTCGCCCGCCACGCGGCGGCGCGCGGCCTGCGGGTTGTGTTCTCCACGAACGGCACGCTGATCGACGCGCGCTTGGCTGCGGAGTTCAAGTCGATCGGCCTTTCCTACGCGGGCATCAGCCTCGACGGCACGGAGGCGATCCACGACCGTTTCCGCAGATGTCCCGGCGCGTTCCAGCGCTCGCTGGCGGGCATCCGCCACTGCCGCGACGCGGGCGTGAAGGTCGGCCTGCGCGTGACGATGACGAAAGACAACGTGGCCGACATTCCGGCCATTTTCGACCTGATGGAGGCCGAGCGCATCCCGCGCATTTGCCTGTACCACCTCGTCTACTGCGGGCGCGGTGCGGAGATCGCGTCGCACGACTTGGATCCCGCGCAGCGCCGCGCGACGCTGGACCTCATCGTCGAGCGGACCGCGCGGCTGCATGCGCGCGGGTTCCCGGTCGAAGTGCTCACGGTCGACAACCACTGCGATGGCCCGTATCTCTATTTGCGCATGCTGCGCGAGAAAAATCCGCGCGCCGAAGACGTGATGAAGCTGCTGCGAATGAACGGCGGCAACAGCACGGGCCACGGCCTCGCCTGCATCAGTTGGGACGGCACGGTCTATCCCGACCAGTTCTGGCGCAACAAGCCCGTGGGCAACGTGCGCGAGAAACCCTTCAGCGAAATCTGGGGCAAGCCCGCGCCGGGCAGCCTGCTGGCGCTGCTGCGCGAAAAGAAAAAGCACGTCGCCGGCCGCTGCGCGGCCTGCCGCTTCCTCGACGTCTGCGGCGGCAATTTCCGCGCCCGCGCCGAGGCCGCCACCGGCGACCTCTGGGGCGTCGACCCGGCGTGCTATCTGACGGACGAAGAAATCGCAAGGACAGCCGACTCCCGTGTTGAATGACGGACGTTCAAACTCCGGCACATTCCAATTGCCGTCTTGCGCTTAGAGAGGCCATTCTGTAATGTTATAAACATCATGGCCCTTAACCCATTGTTCCCGATTTCGCCCTACGCAACGTTGATTCCGGAACATCGTTGGTTTCCAGCAGACGAAATCTTACGTAGCACGGCTTACGATAAACTTCTGCCGCCTCTTGTTGCGAAGACACGTAAAGACGTTCAATTCTGGCGAAATTGTGGCTACAAAGGCGCTTCGCCAACATCGATCGCACTCTTACGGCACTGGTTCGATACGGAACATCTGGTGGAAAAGGCCGACGCATCAGTTTCGCTTTTCCGTTATTATTTTGCCCAACGCGAAGCCGTGGAAACCGTTGTCTGGCTCTATGAAGTCCGCCAAGCGCGCGATAAATACGATTTGATCCGTTTCGATGCGTCGGGGGCGGTCTCCAGCGGCATGTTCCCGGAGGAATGGCCTCGTTATGTTTTGAAAATGGCCACAGGCGCGGGAAAAACAAAAGTCCTTTCATTGCTTATCGCATGGTGTTATTTCCATAAGCTCTATGAACCCGACTCCACGCTTTCCCGCAATTTTCTCGTGATCGCACCCAATATTATTGTTCTGGACCGACTTCGCGCGGATTTCGACGGTTTGAAAATCTTTTTCAACGATCCGATTCTGCCGCCGAACGGATACGAAGGGCGCAACTGGCGCGACGATTTCCAAATCACGCTTCACATCCAAGACGATGTCCGAATCGTCCGCGAAACGGGCAATTTCTTCCTGACCAATATCCATCGCGTCTACCTGAGCGACGTCAAAGAGCCTTCTCTCGAGGACGCCGATTTGCGCGATTATTTTCTCGCCCCGTTCGGCGATAAACCCGTCGGTAAGACCACGGACAGCCGGGTCGATCTCGGCGAGATCGTCCGTGAACTCGATGAACTCGCGGTGTTCAACGATGAAGCCCACCATATCCACGATCCCCGCATGGCCTGGTTCAAATCCATTGAAGACATCCATCACAATATGCTTCAAAAGGATCACCGGCTGGCCCTGCAGATCGACGTGACGGCGACACCCCGGCACAACAACGGTGCGATTTTCGTTCAGACCGTTTCCGACTATCCTCTCGTGGAAGCCATCTACCAGAACGTCGTGAAACACCCCGTTCTCCCGGACGCGGCCAGCCAAGCGAAGCTGATTGAGCGCAAAAGCTCTATTTTTACGGAAAAATACGCGGACTACCTGCAACTCGGCGTCGAAGAATGGAAAAAGAGCTTTGCCGAGCACAAAGCCTGCGGCAAGAAAGCCGTTTTGTTCGTCATGGTGGACGACACCCGGAACTGTGACGAAGTCGGGGCTTATCTGGAGAAAATCTGCCCGGAACTTCAAAACGCCGTACTGGTGATCCACACGAAAAACAACGGCGAGATAGCCGAGACCGCTGCGGGAAAAAGTAAGGAAAAATTGGAGATCCTGCGCAAAGCCTCCAACGAGATCGACGGTTGGAAGTCGCCTTATCAAGCGATCGTTTCCGTGCTGATGCTGAAGGAGGGATGGGACGTTCGGAATGTCACGACCGTCGTGGGGTTGCGGGCTTTCAGCGCCGCGAGCGATATTCTGCCCGAGCAGACCATCGGCCGCGGCCTTCGACGGATGTACTTCGGCGACGACAACGCGCGCGAGACCGTATCCGTTATGGGAACTCCCGCCTTCATGGATTTTGTCGAGTCCATCCAAAGCGAAGGCGTCACCTTCGAACGCGTCCCCATGGGAGCCGACGCGCTTCGTCACGATTCTCTGATCGTCGAGGTCGACGCGGAAAATCCGGACAAGGACGTGGAGGCGTTGGACATTCCGCTTCCCAAGCTGTCGCGCCGATATAACCGCGAATTCAAGGATTTGGATGCGCTCGATCCTCACGCGCTCGGCAATCCCCGTCTGCCGCTCAAACCGTTCACGCCCGAGGAAACGCGCGAGATCGTCTTTAAAACCATCCTCGACGACCACATTCATCACACGCTTTACTTGGATGGAACCGGCACCGCCGATTACCGCTCCGTCATCGCCTTCTTTGCCCGGCAATTGCTCAAAGACCTGCGGCTGGTCGGCGGCTATGACATCCTCTACGGGAAGATCAAAGCCTTCCTGCGCGACGCACTGTTCGCCGCCTCGCCGGTCAATTTGGAAGATCCGGTCGTTCTCCGCAATCTTTCGGAGCCGGACGCTAGCAAAGTGCTTTACGATTCTTTTAAAGAGGCCGTCAATGCGCTCACCGTCCGCGAGACCGGAACAACCCGCATTGAGGACCGCATCCGGCTCAAAACCGTGCGCCCGTTCCGAACGCCCTACCGCGCCCATCTGGATTCCCGCAGAAGCATCTTCAACACCATCGTCGGAGAAGCCAGCGCCGGCGGATTCGAGCTTCGCTTCGCCGGTTTCCTCGAAACCGCGCCGGATGTTCAGACGTTCGCGAAGAACTACCTCGCCGTGGGCTTCAAACTCGACTACGTCAAGGCCGACGGCGACCTTTCCAACTACATTCCCGATTTCATCGTCCGCGCCGCCGACGGCACGGTCTGGATTGTGGAGACGAAAGGACGCGCCGAAATCGACCTTCCTCAGAAGATGGCGCGTCTCCGCCAATGGTGCGAGGACGCCACCGCCGCCGAGGCCGCCGAAGCGGACTCGGCAGGAAAACGGTACGATTATGTTTTCGTCGATCAGACGGGCTTTGAGAAGCACACGCCCACAACGTTTGCGGCGCTGGCCGCAAGTTTCACCGAGTATAAGGGTTAATCATGCAACTCTCAAAGCCACTCGCTTATCTGGACAGTCTGATAACCGAAATGCGTAAGCTCCCTGCTGAAACGGGGTGGGTTGAGTTCAAAGAAAACCTCAATAATCCGGAAGACATCGGAGAATATCTCTCAGCGCTCAGCAATGCCGCCGCATTGGAGAATAAACCCGAGGCTTATCTGATTTGGGGCATTCAGGACACAACGCATGAACCGGTCGGAACGACATTTAATCCTTGGACTCTGAAAAAAAGTAATGAGGATCTTCAAAATTGGCTCGCACGTCTTCTTTCTCCTCGGTTGCATTTTCAGTTTCATGAAGTTCTGTACGACGGGAAACGCCTTGTCGTACTCGAAATTCCTCGACCGCATGATAGGCCTGTCCAGTTTCAAGGCGTTGAATTCATCCGTGTGGGCTCTTGCCGCCAAAAGCTGAAAGATCATCCACAACTTGAGCGCGATCTTTGGCGTGCGTTTGACACGACATTCTTTGAAGAAGCAATCGCGCAACGGCATGTCCCCGATGCAGATGTTTTATCGCTTCTTGATTATCCAACTTATTTTGATCTGCTTCAGCAGCCGCAACCGTCCGATCAAAAACGAACGCTGGACGCTCTTGCCGCAGAAGGGTTAATCGTACGCGATTCCGCCGGTCAATGGGACATCACCCATCTTGGAGCCGTTTTGTTGGCCCGCAATTTGGAGGCGTTCAAATCGTTGGCCCGGAAAGTTGTTCGAGTCGTCGTATACGAAGGGAGGGGACGTCTTAAAACGCTTCGCGAATTGCCCATTCGAAAAGGTTATGCCGTTGGGTTTAAAGATCTGATTGTCCAAATCAATGCGTTGCTTCCGCGTTCGGAACTGATCGAACACGGCGGTATCCGTCGCGAGGTTCCCGCTTAACCGGAAGCGGCGGTTCGCGAACTAATTCCCAATGCGCTCATCCACCAAGACTTCTCGGTCACAGGGGCAGGCCCTCTGATTGAAATTTTCTCCGACCGCATCGAGATCACCAATCCGGGTGAGGCTCTGGTCAAACCGGAACGCTTCCTCGACAGTCCTCCTCGCTCCCGCAATGAGACACTGGCCTCTTTTATGCGCCGATTCGGAATCTGCGAAGAGCGCGGCAGCGGCGTTGATAAAGTCGTCGAAGCGGTGGAACAATCGCTTCTTCCGGCGCCTCTCTTTGAAATTCCTCCCGGTTTCACCCGTGTCGTCCTTTTCGCACACCGTCCGCTCGGCGCAATGACCGCCGTTGACCGTTCGCGGGCCTGTTACCTCCATGCCTGCCTGCGCTATGTCCAACGCGCAGCCATGACCAACGCAAGCCTTCGTACACGGTTCGCCATTTCCGAGCAAAACAAGGCGATGGTTTCACGCATCATTGCCCGAGCCGTCAAGGACGGCCTCATCAAACCCGAAGATCCTGAACAGGGAAGGAAACATGCACGCTACATCCCTTTCTGGGCATAAGACAAGGCCTTGTGTTATTGACGGCTAATTGATTGGAGAACGTTCTTCCGATGGCATCAACTTGGCACTTTTTTCATAACCCGCTGACAAGGCGAAACTTGCGTCAGAACCACAGCCGCCGCGCTTATTTGACGGTTAATTGACTGGAGAACCCCATGGCACGCCCGAATGAGACGGATCGCATGGAACTTTCCGAGGCCGAGAAGTACGATTTCATTATCGTCCCCCTCAAAGGGGTCGGCCCTGCTAAACGTGGAAAAATTAACCGATTGTTTGTGTCGACGGCTATGGAAAAGCAGGCGTCTGGTTTTTGAACGCGCAATGAGTACGGCTATGAGCACCAATGAGCACGATATGAGCACAATGGGAAAAAACAGTCGATGGCGATTAACTACGATTAACTACGGATTGACTAAACACACCCTCTGAATTGACTGGAGCCCCCTTATGCCCCGTCCCAACGAAACCGAACGCACCGAACTCACCGAGGCCGAGAAGCGCGACCTCATCAAGCTCATCGAGCAGGGCAAACCGCTTCCCGACAAGTATCGCTTCCTCCTCTTCGCCGACAAACGCGAGGTCGAACTCGTCTGGAACGGCAAGACCCGCGAGGTCTGCACCGCCGTCCTTCCCTTCCAGACCCTCGAACATATCGACGAGCCCCGCCGCGAGGGACGCGAGGACGAGGAACTCGCCCTCGACACCGGAGGCCGCCCCGTCCGCGGCTGGACCGACAAGCTCATCTGGGGCGACAACAAGCTTATTCTCTCTTCTCTTAAAGCCGGCGCGCTCCGCCGCCAGATCGAAGACGCCGGCGGCCTCAAGCTCATTTATATCGACCCGCCCTTTGATGTCGGCGCGGACTTTTCCATGGACGTCGAGATCGGCGGCGAGACTTTCCACAAGGAGCCCAACATTCTCGAACAGATCGCCTACCGTGACACATGGGGCCGCGGCGCCGACTCCTTCATCGCCATGATCTACGAGCGCCTCGTTCTTATGCGCGACCTCATGCACCCGGAGGGAAGCATTTATGTGCATTGCGATTGGCGTCTGAACAGCAGCATACGGTTTGTCATGGAAGAAATCTTCGGTAAAGCAAACTATCGGAACGAGATTACATGGGTGCGAACCGCATCGCACAATGATGCGAGCGACCAATACGGCAAAGTTAAGGACTGCATCATTTATTTTGCTAAGTCAGAGAATGCTCATCTCAACATACAGTTCGTGCCATACTCTTTGGAATACATTGACGCAGAGTGGAACAAACTTCCGTCAGGGCGCTACTACAAAGCAGAAAATATGCTCGACCCACGCGGTTCGATGAAGTTCTGGGATTTTCACGGAACCGTGGCACGGTGGAGAGCTACATCCGAAAACATGGATGTGCTTTGGAACGCACCACAAACTGAAGTTCCCAACAGCCACGGGCGAATCAAACTCGGAAAAGACGGCAACCCAACCAAGCGTTGTCGTATTATGTTTCTTGATGAGATGCCGGGCGTTCCATTGAGCGACAACTGGGCAGATATCGCCTATCTTGCAGGCGGATCAAAAGAGGCACATGGTTATCGGACTCAGAAGCCAGAAGCCCTGCTTGAACGCATCATCAAGGCCAGCAGCAACGAAGGCGACCTGGTGGCCGACTTTTTCTGCGGCAGCGGCACAACGGCGGCGGTGGCGGAGAAGCTGGGACGCAAGTGGATCGCGACGGACCTCGGCAAGTTCGGCATCCACACCACGCGCAAACGCCTCATTCAGGTGCAGCGCGAACTGAAAGCCGATGGCAGGCCGTTCCGCGCCTTTGAGGTGCTCAATCTGGGCAGTTACGAACGCAACGCCTACCTCAACGTCTCCCCGCGCCTGACCGGAAAAAAGAAGGAGCAGGCGCTCGCCCGCAAGGAGCGGGAGTTCCGAGACCTGATCCTCCGCGCCTACCGCGCCGAGGCGCTGCCGGACACGGGCTTTTTCCACGGCAAGAACGGCAACCGGCTCGTGGTCGTCGGCCCGATCAACCAGCCGGTGGGGCGGCTCTTCGTCGACGAGGTGGTCACCGAGTGCCGCAAGCGCCGCGCCTCGCGCGTGGACGTGCTGGCCTTTGAGTTCGAAATGGGGCTCTTTCCGGCGGCAATCGAGGAGGCCCGGCAGAAGGGCATCGATCTCGCGCCCAAGACCATCCCGCCCGAAGTCTTCGACAAACGCGCCGTGGAAAAGGGACAGGTGCGCTTCCACGATGTGGCCTATCTTGAAGCCACGCCCCGCTTCGACAAAGCAAACGCGCTCCGGCTGCGCATCGAACTCACGGATTTCTCCGTCTACTACTCGCAGGGGCTTGCGGAGAGCATCGCCGCCGGGCTCAAGAACGGCAAGAGCGAGGTCGTCTGCGAAGCGGGCCGGCTCGTCAAGTTCAACAAGGACAAGGACGGCGTCATCACCCGCGAAATTCTCACCAAACACTGGACCGACTGGGTGGACTACTGGGCGGTGGATTTCGACTACGAGAGCCGCAAAGAAATTGTTAAAGTTCCCAGGAATCTGGGTGTGGAGAACGCCCTGCCCGGCATGGCCGACGCAGCCGAACTGCTCGATTTTGAAGAGCGATGGACCGGCGCGTACATCTTCGAGAACGAGTGGCAGAGTTTCCGCACGCGCCAAAACCGCGAGCTGGAACTGACGACCGCCGCCCACACCTACGACAAGTCTGGACGCTATACCGTCGCCGTCAAGGTCATCGACATTTTCGGCAACGACACCCTGGCGCTCATCCCTGTGACGATGGGATGATAATATCGTTGAACGCTCGACGTTCAACACTCAATGATGAAGCAAGAATGAAAGAACAAGGAAAAAGCAGGCCCCACGGAGAAGCAACCGGCGCGGCAGGTCCCCGGGTGGTGGCGTGGGAGGTGACGCGGCGGTGTCCGCTGGCGTGTCGGCACTGCCGGGCGGGCGCCAAGGACTGCGCCTACGAAGGCGAACTGACGACGGACGAGTGTCTGCGCGTGCTCGACTCGCTGGCCGGTTTCGGCAAGCCGATGGTCATCTGGACAGGCGGCGAGCCGATGTACCGCCCGGATATTCTCGACCTCGTGCGCGGCGCGACCGCGCGCGGACTGCGGTCGGTGATGGCACCGTGCGGCGCGCTGGTGACGCGCGAGGCGTTGACGGCGCTCAAGGAAGCGGGCGTTGCGGCGTGCAGCTTCAGCCTCGACGGTGCGACGGCGGAGACCCACGACGCGTTCCGCGGCGTGGCGGGCGCGTATGCAAATGTGACGCGTGCGATGTCCGTGGCCCGCGAGATCGGCATGCCGTTCCAGGTGAACGCAACGGTCTCGCGCCTCAACCGCGCCGAGCTGCCCGCGATCCGCGAGGCCGCGATCGCGCGCGGCGCGCGTCTGCTCGATCTGTTCTTCTTGGTGCCGGTGGGGCGGGGGGCTGGCCTGCGCGACCTCTCGCTTCCCCCCGACGAGGCGGAGGACGTCTTGAAGTGGGCGTTCGAGATGGACCGCGAGGGGCCGATCCGCGTGCGCGAGACCTGCGCGCCGCAGGCGGTCCGAAGCTGGCACAGTCTCGGCGAGCCGGGAACGCGTCCGTCCGGCTGCATGGGCGGTCGTGGCTTCGTCTTCATCTCCCACACCGGCGTCTTGCAGCCGTGCGGTTTCTTGGATGTGCCGAGCGGCGACCTGCGCGCCGCGGGCTTCGACTTCAAGGCCGCCTACGAGGCCTCCGCCGTGTTCCGCGATCTCGCACAGCCCGACCGCTACGGCGGCGCGTGCGGGGCGTGCGCGTTCCGCAACGGGTGCGGCGGCTGCCGAGCCCGCGCCTACGCCGCGACCGGCGACTACATGGCCGCCGAGACGCAGTGCCCTTTGTCCGCCAGCCGCGCCGGCCGCTCCTCTGATCGCCGAACCTAACGCTGCCACCATCGACGGCATCCCGTTCGATGAGTGGGCTGGTTGGCCTGTTTCAATATAAATCGCTGTGGGTTCCCGTACGTTCAAGCCGGACAGTGTCCGGCATCGTTCGATAAATCAACAGCCAGTCAGGAGAGAGATGACATTCTCGATGGGCTTTCCAATTTCCGCTTAACGGATGGTCGCGATGCTTGACCGGCAAGGGCTCGTCTTGCAGAAGAGTCAGAACGACCTGTTGAAGGATACGCAAAGCCACGCCGCGTTTCTTCATCCGCGCCAAATCTTTTTCAAACTTCGTGGTCTGCTGAAGCTGTTTCACAGGTTGTCCCATTCGGCAAACGCCTCGTCGGGGGCCTTAAACGTCCTGACCCCGATATTCTGATCACTCTTTCTCAACGTTTCGGCGGTTGCCTTGTTGGGAATCGCGACGTCAAACGGAAGCCCTTTTCGGAGAACGACCTGTTTGAAAAAAATGCGTATCGCATCCGATGACGAAAGCCCGATCCGGTCGAGAACGGATTCCGCCTGCGTTTTTAATGCCGGGGCAATGCGAGTGTGTAGTACGGCTGTTTTCATGACGCAAGTGTAACACAATTGTGATACACGGCGCAAATGCTTCTTTTCTTCTCGTTTGGCTAACGTCAGCGGTCTCCAACCACTGGAGCCGAAGGCGAATGGGGGTTGGGCGGAACGCGTTGTTGGGAGTTAGTTTTCTTTCCGACATGCCCGTAAAATCGCACATTCACTTGATTCTTCCAACCCCGCCAGCCAGTGGCCAGTGTTGCACTGGCCACTGGCTGGCGGGTTGTCAATCGTGTTAATCCTGAAAAACGACCTGAACCCAATGGGGAGGGTGTTAGGCTGAGGGCTGTTGGGCTGTTAGCAAGAAATCTCGACCCCCGACCCCCGAACCCTGACCCCTGTCTCCTGTCCCCTTCTTCCGCCCGAAAAAAAAGGCCCCGGAGTTTCCTCCGGGGCGCTTTCTGTTTTGTGGTACAGCCTTCGGTGTTTTACGCCTTCGGCAGGTTGGCGATGGCTTGGAGCAACTCGAAGTTGTCCTTGAACTTGGCCTCGGCCGACTGCAGCATCGTCGTCGCCTTCGGATTGCGCTTCAAGAGCTGCTTGAAGCGGTTCTCCGTCAGCGCCGTTTCGGCGAACGACTGCGTCGGGGCTTTGCTGTCGAGCTGCAGCGGATTCTTGCTTTGGGCGGCGAGTTCCGGATTGTAGCGGTACAGCGGGAAGTGGCCCGTCTCGACGGCGATCTTCTGGTGTTCGAGGCCGGTGACCATATCGAAACCCTGCGCGATGCAGTGCGAGTAGGCGATGATGATCGCGGGGCCGTCGTACGCCTCGGCCTCGGCGAAGGCCTTGACCGTGGCGGCCGGATTGGCACCCAGACTGACCTGCGCGACGTAGATGTTCTTGTACGTCATGGAGATCATGCCGAGGTTCTTTTTCATCTGGGGTTTGCCGCCGGCGGCGAACTTGGCGACCGCGCCGAGCGGGGTCGACTTGGAGGCCTGTCCTCCGGTGTTGGAGTAGACCTCGGTGTCGAGCACCAGAATCTTAATGTTCCGGCCCGAAGCGAGCACGTGGTCGAGACCGCCGTAGCCGATGTCGTAGGCCCAACCATCGCCGCCGACCGCCCACACGGACTTGCGGACCAGGTTGTCCGCCACGCCCAGCAGGCTCTTGCAGGTGGCGCAGCAGGATCCGTCGCCGATGAGCTTCTTCAGTTCGGCCACGAGGCCGCGCATGGCTTCGACGCCTTCGGACGCCTTCTGATCGGTAGCCTTGATCTTCTCGGCCACGGCTTTGAGGGCGGCGGGCGCCTTCTCGGCGGCGATGACCTGATCGACGAGTTCAAGCGCGTAACCGTTCAGCTTGTCGGCCGTGAGGCGCATGCCGAACGCGAATTCGGCGGCGTCTTCGAACAGCGAGTTCGACCACGACGGGCCGCGGCCGTCTTCGCGCGTGCAGTAGGGCGTGGTCGGCAGGTTGCCGCCGTAGATCGAGGAGCAGCCCGTCGCGTTGCCGATGAGCAGGCGGTCGCCCGCGAGCTGGGTGAGCAGCTTGAGGTAGGGCGTTTCGCCGCATCCCGCGCAGGCGCCGGAGAACTCGAACAGCGGGCGCTTGAGCTGGCTGCCCTGAATGGTCGTCACGGCCAGCTTGGTCGGATCGGCCTCGGGCAGCGACAGGAAGAACTTCCAGTTGGCCGCTTCGCTCTCGCGCAGCGGGATCTGGTCCGCCATGTTGATCGCCTTCTTGGCCGGATCGGCCTTGTTCTTGGCCGGGCAGCGCTGGACGCACAGGCCGCAGCCGGTGCAGTCTTCGGGAGCGATCTGGATCGTGTACTTGTAGCCCGGGAAGGCCTTGCCGACCACGCCCTTGGCGTCGGCCGACTTGAAGGTGGCGGGCGCGTCCGTGAGCAGGGCTGGATCGTAGACCTTGCCGCGGATCGAGGCGTGCGGGCAGACCAGCGAGCACTGCATGCACTGGATGCAGGTGGCGGGGTCCCACACGGGAATCTCGGTGGCGATGTTGCGCTTCTCCCACTGCGTGGTGGCGGTGGGCCACGTGCCGTCGTTCGGGATCTTCGAGACGGGCAGCTCGTCGCCGCGCTGCGCCATGATTTCTGCGGTCACGGTCTTGACGAATTCGGGCGCCTCGTCGGCCACGACTTTCGGCATCTTGATCTTGCCGGCGGGCGTAGCGGGGTAGTCCACTTTCTTCACGGCGTTGGAGGCCGCGTCGATCGCGTCCCAGTTCTTCTGGACGACGGCGTCGCCCTTCTTTCCGTAAGTCTTCTTGGCTGCCTTTTTGAGCGCCTCGATGGCTTCGGCTTCGGGCAGGATGCCGGAGATCTTGAAGAACGCGGTCTGCATGATGGTGTTGATGCGTCCGCCCAGATGGAGTTCGTGGTCGAGCTTGAGCGCGTTCACGACGTAGAAGTTCAGCTTCTTGCCGATGATCTGCTTCTCGACCTCGTCGGGCATGTGGTCCCAAACGTCTTCGGCCTCGTAGGGCGAAGCCAGCAGGAAGGTGCCGCCGGGCTTGATGTTCGCGAGCATGTCGTACTTCTCAAGGAACGAGAAGTTGTGGCAGGCCACGAAGTCCGG
>Ga0172375_10000806_pt1 | contig 50915 bp, 63 predicted proteins | sample LakKiv1m_FD_114537 | JGI IMG/M metagenome (GOLD analysis project Ga0172375, IMG submission 114537) | Freshwater microbial communities from Kabuno Bay, South-Kivu, Congo - kab_092012_11.1m | ecosystem: Environmental > Aquatic > Freshwater > Lake | place: Democratic Republic of the Congo... | reverse complement strand
GCAGGGCAATTGATAAACAAAGAAAAGAAAAATGCAGAAAATAAGAATTAGGTTAAAAGCATACGATCATCGACTTTTGGATCAGGCAGTTGAAGAGATAGTTGAAACTGTAAGACGCACAGGGGCTAGAATTTCCGGGCCCGTGCCGCTTCCTACTAAGCGTGAGATTTACACAGTCCTTCGTTCTCCGGTAATTGACAAAAAATCCCGCGAACAGTTTGATTTGTCCACGCACAAACGCCTTATCGATATTTTCGATCCAACTTCCAAAACGATTGATTCATTGCGCAAGTTGAATTTACCGGCAGGCGTAGACGTAGAAATTAAATAAGTCTGCATAACCGGTTTAACTAAAAAAGAGAAACGAATATGATAGGTATATTGGGTAAAAAAATTGGGATGACACAGGTATTTGCAGAAAACGGTAACATTGTCAACGTTACAGCTATTGAAGCTGGACCTTGTGCGATCATGGCTGTAAAAGAAAAATCGCTGCAAGTAGGTTTTGATTTAGCAAAAGAAAAAAGCCTTAAAATGCCGCAATCTAAAAATTTTAAAAAATTAAATATCACTCCCCGCAAGTTTGTAAGAGAGCTGGTGAAGGGCGAGGGTGAATTTCAGATTGGCCAGGAGTTAAAGGTGGACATGTTTAAGATCGGCGATTTTGTGGACATAACTGGCACTACTATTGGTAAAGGTTTTCAAGGTGGTATGAAACGTTGGAATTGGGCGGGTGGTCCGGAAACACATGGACATACATCACATCGCCGCGTAGGCTCAATCGGTTCAACGACCACCCCCGGAAGAGTATGGAAAGGGCATCATATGCCTGGACATATGGGCAACGTTACTCAGACAACCCAGAATTTGAAAGTTGTCAAAGTTGACATTGAGAATAATTTACTTTTGGTTGAAGGTGCAGTTCCAGGACATAAGAATGGTTACCTGGTCATTAAAAAAGCAAAGAAGAAGAAATAATAAATGGAAACTATTACATTACCAGTTTATAATTGCGACGGAAAAGAAGTAGACACAATAAAGCTTGACAACACTGTTTTTGATGGTATAATTAATAGCTCTGTTGTTTATCAGGCTATTAATGCATTTAGAGCCAATCAGAGAAAAGGTTTAGCATCAACCAAAACCAGAGGTGAAGTTTCAGGCGGCGGAAAAAAACCTTGGAAACAGAAGGGTACAGGAAGAGCAAGAGTAGGTTCAACGCGTTCTCCTCTATGGCGCCACGGTGGTGTAGTATTTGGGCCCCATCCTCGTGATTTTTCATACGAGTTACCTAGAAAGATTAAGACTGCCGCATTAAAATCTTCTCTGAATTCAAAAGTAAAAGAAGATGCGTTATTTGTTTTGGACGAATTAAAATTAAAAACCCCAAAAACAAAAGATGTGGTCTCAATTTTGACAAATTTAAAAGTCGATTTCAAAAAAGTAAAAACTAACAATATACTTTTGTTAGTTGAAAAAATCGATAATTCATTTACTAAGGCAACAAGAAATATCGACTGCTTAAAAGTTAACGTTGCCACTGATACTAACGTTTACGAAGTCATGAATGCAAGAAAAATAATTGTAACCAAAGTTGGTCTGAGCGAATTGACCAAGAGAATAAAAAAATAAGACATGATTACTTCATACGATATAGTCAAAGCATTAGTAAGAACAGAAAAATCAACTTTAGGCGAACCAAAAGGTAAATATTTGTTTTTAGTTGGAAATTTCGCCAACAAGATCCAGATTAAGCATGCGGTGGAAGAGATCTACAAAGTTAAAGTTGAAGATGTCAACACGGCTATTGTTAGAGGTAAAATGAAGCGTGTTAGGCATCAAATCGGCAAAGTACCGGATTATAAAAAAGCAATGGTCACTTTAAAACAGGGCCAAAAAATAGAGATAGCTCAATAATACTATGGGAATAAAAAAATTTAAACCAACTTCGGCAGGAAGGCGCTGGATGGTCGGAAGCGACTTTGTAGAAATAACAAAAAGAACCCCAGAAAAATCCTTATGCGTTCCACTTAAGAGATCGGGTGGCAGGAATAATTATGGCCGCGTTACAACCAGGCATATTGGCGGCGGGCATAAAAGAATGTTAAGGATTATTGACTTTAAGAGAAATATTCTTGACGTCGCTGCCAAGATAATTGCTATTGAATATGACCCAAACCGCTCCTCAAGAATTGCCCTCGTAGAATACCCTAACAAGATTAAAAAATACATAATTGCCCCGCTGGATATAAAAGTTGGCGATGAAATCATTTCCAGTAACAGTAAAGAAACTGAAGCAAAGCCAGGCAATTGCATGCTTTTAAGATATATTCCTTCTGGTACATTGATCCACAACTTAGAATTAGTTCCTGGTAAGGGCGGACAGATTATTAGGGGAGCCGGTACTTCAGCTCAGATCATGTCCAAAGAAGAAAATTTTGCCCACGTAAAGCTTCCTAGTGGGGAAGTTAGAAAAGTAAATTTAGAGTGCCACGCAACCGTAGGGCAGGTTGGCAATGTTGAGCACGAAGCTATGATGATAGGTAAAGCCGGTAGAACGCGTTGGATGGGTATTAAGCCGACAGTAAGAGGTTCCGCAATGAATCCTGTAGATCATGGGCACGGCGGTGGTGAAGGTAAGGCCGGCCAGGGTAATCCGCATCCTGTTACTCCTTGGGGTAAACCTACGAAAGGTTACAGAACCCGTAATCGCAATAAATATTCTAATAAATTTATAATTAAGAGAAGGAAATAACTTATGGCACGTTCATTAAAAAAAGGTCCATTTGTTGATGAAAAATTATTGAAAAAAGTTGAAAAAGCTCGCCGCATTTCAGACAGACAGGCGATAAAAACTTGGTCAAGACGATCAACAATAGTGCCTGAGTTCGTAGGTGTATCATTCGCAGTACATGATGGCAGAAGGCATATACCGGTGTTTGTTACCGAGAATATGGTTGGACATAAATTGGGCGAATTTGCTCCGTCAAGAATTTTTAGGAAACACGGCGGCGTAAAGGCTAAGAAAGCCGCAGAGAAAACGTAAATGAGTGCATAATTTATGGAGGCGCCGCAGGCGCAGAACATAAATTATAGCACGAACTTACCCAGCCCTAATTTGTAGAGCTGGAATGAATGAAAAATTTGAAAAATATGTTAACAATAAACCTAGCTGTTTAAATTAGGGCTGGGTTAATTCGCAGACGGCCTAGCGGCCTATAATTTATGTCGCTATAGGCTCCATAAATTGTCTGCTCATTAATATGATCGCAAAAGCAGAAGGTAAATTTTTAAGATTAACTCCAACAAAGGTTAGACAGGTTATAGACCTTATCCGTAATAAAGATGCGCGTGAGGCTAAATATATACTTGTCAATTTAAATAAAAGACCGAAAGAGTATTTGGTTAAACTTTTGGATCAGGCAATCGCTAATGCCAAGGTAAAAGGTTTTAACGTTGAACAGCTCTATGTCTCTAAAATTACTGCCGATGGCGGTCCGATGTGGAAGAGATTTGACGCGGCAGCTTTTGGCAGAGCAACACCGATATTAAAAAGAACTTCACATATTAAAATTGAATTGGATGTAAAGTAGCCCAATCTAATAGATTGGCATGCACTTTTTGTGCTAGGAGAAAATAATGGGTCATAAGGTTAGTCCTTTATTATTAAGAATGGGTTTTATCAGAACTTGGCATAGTAGATGGTATGCTAGGGGAAAAGAGTTTGCTAAATTCATTGATATTGATTATAAAATCAGAAAAATGATCAGAAGCAAATTTAAACATGCCGCTATTTCAAAAATTATCATAGAGAGATTAGCGCAGAAAGTTAGGGTTCGTATTTCGAGCGCAAGACCTGGTATTATCATTGGGCGTCATGGATCTGATATCGAGCAATTACGTCAGGATATCAACTCTTTAGTGAAAACAGAAGTGGCTGTTGATGTTGATGAGGTAAAAAACCCGGCACTTGATGCTCAATTAGTTGCACAAAATGTGTGCTTGCAGATTGAAAAAAGAGTTGCATTCCGAAGGGCAGTTAAAAGGTCCATTGAACAAACAATGTCCGCAGGCGGTAAAGGAATTAAGATCAGCTGTTCAGGAAGACTGGGTGGAGCTGAAATGTCACGTACGGAGACTTATAGACAGGGAAAGATCCCTCTCTCAACTTTACGTGCGGATATAGATTATGGTTTTGCCGAAAGTTTGACCACTTACGGCTTGATCGGAGTTAAGGTTTGGCTTTATAAAGGTGATATTTTAGAGAAGAATATTTTTGCGGTTGCGAAAGAGGAATCTCAGTCTCAGAAGCCTCAAGCTGAAAACGTAGCTGGCAGCGCAAGTTAATTTAGAGGAAGGTTTTAGATATGGTAATGATGCCCAAAAGAGTCAAGTATCGTAAGCTTCAAAAAGGTAACAGGCGTGGTATTGCCACAACTGGGGCCACTTTGGCTTTTGGTGAATACGGTTTAAAAGTATTAGAAAACGGCTGGATCAAAAATACCCAGATTGAAGCTGTGCGCGTTATTTTAGCCCGAAAATTAAATAGAGGCGGTAAGATGTGGATCAGGATTTTCCCGGATAAATCTATTACCAAAAAACCGGCAGAAGTCCGTATGGGTAAAGGAAAAGGGGACTTGGATCATTGGGTATGTGTAGTTAAAAGAGGTCGTATCTTATTCGAATTAGGCGGTATCCCTGAAGAATATGCGAAACAGTGTTTCAGGTTAGCAGTATATAAATTACCTTTAAGAACCAAGTTTATAACTCGTACACAGAGATAAAAAATGAAAAATAAAGCCAAATTAGACGAATTTAAAAATGCTTCCAAATCTGAATTGATCGCAAAAGAGAAGAAGCTTAAAGAAGAATTGTTCAAGTTGAACGAGCAGCGTTATACCGGAAGAGTTGATAAGCCGCATATGTTTTCTTTAATAAAAAAAGATATTGCGCGGATTGAGACATTTTTGAATCAAAAGAAAGACTAAGGAGTTCTAAATGGGCGCAAGAAGGCAATATACAGGTACAGTAGTCAGCGATAAAATGCAGAAGACCCGCGTGGTTAAAGTAACTCGCGTGAGTAAACATGCTAAATACGGCCGGATTTTAAGAAGCTACAATAAATTTAAAGTTCATGATGAGAATAATGTTTCCAAAATTGATGATATTGTGCGCATTGAAGAAACAAGGCCCTTATCAAAAGATAAACGTTACAGACTAATTGAAGTAATTAAAAAAACAGAATCTGCGAAAGTAGAGATTAAGGAATAAATAAAATGATACAATTAAGGTCAATTTTAGATGTAGCGGATAATACTGGAGCCAAAAAAGCTGCCATGATTTGTGTTTTAGGAAAGAAAAACTGTATGAAAGCAGAAATTGGCGATATTATTAATGTAAATGTTAAAGAGTCTGGGCCAGACGCGGCAATTAAAAAAGGCGAAAAAGGCCGGGCTGTGGTGGTGCGTACAAAGAACCCGATAAGACGTGCTGATGGAACAGCGCTGCGTTTTGACCGTAACGCTATTGTTTTTATTGATACAGCGAATAATCCCAGGGGTACCCGTGTATTTGGGCCTGTAGCAAGAGAATTAAGGGAAAAGAAATTCACAAAAATTATATCTTTGGCTCCAGAGGTTATTTAACTGGAGTTAGAAATTTTGAGTTAGGATTCGGAGAGAAAATGTTAAAGATTAAAAAAAATGATACAGTTCAGGCCGTAAAGGGTAAAGATAAAGGTAAAAAAGGCAGATTGCTGGAGATTACCCATGGCGGAAAACGCGCCTTGGTAGAAGGAATTAACTTAGTCAAGAAGCATACCCGTAAAAGCCAGAAAGATCAACAGGGTGGGATTAAATCAATTGAAGCAAGTATCAGTGTTTCAAATTTGATGCTGGTATGCAAACAGTGTGACCGTCCGGTAAGAGTTGGATTTTCTACTTTAAAGGATGGGACAAAAACAAGGATTTGTAAATCTTGTAAAGAGGCTATATAAAATGGTACCAAGACTACAGGAAATATTTAAAACAGAAATTACTGAAAAAATGATGCAGGAGTTCGGCATAAAAAATAAATATGCCGTGCCGCATTTGGAAAAAATAGTTATTAATATGGGTGTGGGCGAAGCTATGCAGGATGTAAAGATCATTGAGAAATCAATGGATGAATTAGCCCTTATCTCAGGACAGCGTCCTATCATGAGACGTGCCAAAAAAGCAATTTCAAATTTTAAAGTTAGAGAAGGCCATGCGGTAGGATGTAAAGTAACTTTAAGACGCGCAAGAATGTATGAATTTATGGACAGGCTTATAAATGTTGCGATGCCGCGTATCCGTGATTTTAGAGGTGTGCCGGATAATTCTTTTGATAAAGCTGGAAATTATACATTAGGTTTGACCGAGCAGGCTATTTTCCCGGAGCTTGAAATTGACAGGCTTACCCGTTCACAGGGTATGGATATTACCTTTGTTATTAAAAAAGCAAAGAACGCTCAGCAGGCTCGTGAGTTATTAAGATTATTCGGAATGCCTTTTAAACAGAAGGAAAAATAATGGCAAAAAATTCGCAAATAGCAAGATGGAAAAGAACACCGAAATTCTCTTCACGTGGATATAATCGTTGCCATATCTGCGGAAGGTCAGGCGGATACTTAAGAAGATTTGAGCTTTGTCGCCTTTGTTTTAGAGAATTGGTTTGGCAGGGTTTGATTCCAGGTGTAAAAAAAGCAAGTTGGTAGTAGGGGAAATTTTACCCCTCGCAGCTGAAGTAAAAATATGGCTGCTTCGGGTGAATTTTATTAAAGCATAAAATTAAAAATTCAGGAGAAAATTAAGATGTCTAGAACAGATTTGATAGCTGATGCATTTACAAGTGTGCGTAATGCTATAATGGCAAAAAAAGAAAATGTAGATGTGCCGGCTTCAAATATATTAAAGTCTATATTTGAATTATTAAAAGCTGAAAATTATATCGATACTTTTAAAGAGATAGAAGATAAAAAACAGGGGATTTTGAGGATTTACTTAAGGTATCTGGCTGGAAAATCGGCTATCAGAAATATTAAACGGATATCTAAGCCGGGATTAAGAGTATATGTTAAAAAAGATAAGGTTCCTTCTGTGTTAAGAGGTAAAGGTTTAGCTATTGTCTCGACCTCACAGGGTTTAATGATTGATAAGAAGGCTAGAGAGTTAGGTTTAGGCGGAGAAATTATCGGATATATCTGGTAAAATAGATACAACTAATAGAGGTATTTTATGTCTAGGATAGGAAAAAAAGCGGTAGCGCTTCCCAAAGAAGCAAAATTAGAAATAAAAGACGGAAGGATTCATGTCGAAGGCCCAAAAGGCAAGCTTGATTGTGAATTATCTGATCGTATTAAAATAGAGATAAAAGACGGACAGCTATTTGTTACCAGAGTGGCAGATTCAAAACAAGATCGGGCCTTACATGGGCTTTTTCGTGCTTTAATAGTTAATATGCTAAAGGGTGTCACTGAAGGTTATGTCAAAGAATTGGAAATTATTGGCGTAGGTTTTAAGGCTGCAGTTCAGGGTAATAAACTGAATATGGCGCTGGGTTTTTCCCACCCGGTTATTTTTACGATTCCTGAAGGAATCGTAATTACTACTCCTAAACCGACACAGCTGGTGATTAAAGGTATCGATAAACAAAAAATCGGCCAGGTTGCAACTGAAATCAGGGCATATTATCCTCCGGAGCCTTATAAAGGTAAAGGGATTCGTTTTGTAGGGGAACAGGTTAAGAAAAAGGTTGGAAAAGCTCAGGCTACATCCAAGTAACCTTAAAATATAGGAAAAGCTATGCAGAATAAAAGAGAAACACTTAGAATAAAAAGACACAGAGCAATCCGTTTAAAAATGAGCGGCACAGCCGAAACGCCAAGACTGGCGGTGCATCGCAGCCTTAAAAATATTTCTGGGCAATTAGTTGATGATACCGTTAACAAAACTATTCTTTCTATGTCTACTCAGGACAAAGAAATTAAGAGTAAATTAAAATATGCAGGCAATATTAAGGCAGCAGAAGTTTTAGGAGTTGAACTTGCCAAAAAGGCAAAAGAAAATGGTGTTACCAAGGTTGTCTTTGATAGAGCAGGCTATCTCTATCATGGAAGGGTTAAGGCTTTTGCCGATGCTTTAAGAAAAGGGGGCTTAATTTTTTAAAATGCGCGAACTTAAGATCGATAATCAGTCAGATTTAATTGAAAAAGTTATTGCTATAAACCGTGTTACAAAAGTAACTAAAGGCGGTAAAAAACTTCATTTTAGTGCTTTGGTTGTTGTCGGAGATACAAAAGGTCGCGTAGGTTTTGCTTTAGATAAAGCTAATGAAGTTGCGGATGCTATCCGTAAATCATTAACCAGGGCCAAGAGGGATCTTTTTGTTGTTCCAATGGAAGGGTCAACTATTCCTCATGAGATTATCGGTGAATTTGGCGCTGCAAAAGTGCTTTTAAAGCCGGCATCCGAAGGAACTGGCGTTATCGCTGCTGGTCCAGTCAGAGCTATCTGTGAAGCTGCGGGTATCAAAAATATCCTTACTAAGTGTTTAAAAAGCAATAATCCTATAAATGTTATTAAGGCTACAGTAGAAGGCCTTAAAAATTTAAAAGTAAATGAAGGTGCCAACTAATGGAAAAGAAATCGCTTAAAACCAAAGTAACAAAGACCAAAGTTGTCGCGAAAAAGGTTAAGGTTGCCAAAAAAGAAGTGGTTACCGAAGCTGCTATTGAAAGATTTGGTTTGAATAACTTAAAAGCTCCAAAGGGAGCTCATAAGAGAAAAAGAATTTTAGGTAGAGGTTCCAGCTCTGGCCACGGAAAAACATCAACCCGTGGCAGCAAGGGTCAGACTTCCCGTGCAGGTAGGGATATGTATTTGGGTTTTGAAGGAGGACAGACTCCTTTGATCCGCAGGATGCCCAAGCGTGGTTTTACCAGCAAATTTAAAAAAGAATATCAGATTGTCAATTTATTTGACTTAAAAAGAGTAAAGAGTTCTGAAATTAATCCTGAAGTTTTAGAGAAAAAAGGATTAATTAAGGATCAGTCTAAGCTTATCAAAATATTGGGTGAGGGTGAGCTTAAAGAAGCATTAAATATTAAAGCTCACGCTTTCTCAAAATCCGCTCAGGAAAAAATCAAGAATGCGGGCGGAAATTTTGAGGTTTTGAATGTTTAGCGCGTTAGCTAATGCATTTAAAATTCCTGATTTAAAAAAACGCCTCATTGTAACACTTGCCTTAATTACTGTTTACCGTGTTGGCTGTTATATTCCTACTCCAGGCATTGATGGAACTGCTTTAGCAGAATTTTTTGCACGCGTTGCCAAGACTCAGGGCGGGGCGTTATTTGGTATAATCAACATGTTTTCCGGTGGTGCTATGGTAAGACTTACCATATTTGCCCTGGGGATCATGCCTTATATATCTTCATCAATTATCATGCAGCTTTTAACTGCTGTTGTGCCGGCACTTGAAAAGATTGCAAAAGAAGGCAAGGCCGGGCATGAAAAGATCAATCAGTTCACTCGTTACGGTACAGTTGTTCTTTCGATAATTCAGTCTTATTTTATTGCGCTTTGGCTTGAAAATCCTGCCAGATTTGAAGGTTTGCAGATAGTTATGCATCCTGGGTGGGGATTCAGGATCTTAACCGTACTTACTCTTACTACAGGCACAATTTTTATTATGTGGCTGGGTGAACAGATCCAAGAAAGAGGTATTGGAAACGGTATATCATTGGTCATTTCAGCTGGTATCATTTCAAGGATACCAGCGGCAATGCATCAGTTGTTTATTTTGATTTCTCCTTTTTCTCCTACCCGCCGCCAGATACAGCCTGTGGTTTTGCTGGTTATGGCAGTTTTACTGATAGGGGTGGTTTTTGCGGTTATTATGATCACTCAAGGCCAAAGGAAGATTCCGGTTCAATATGCCCGAAGGGTAGTCGGCAGGAAGATTTATGGAGGCCAGAGCACATATATACCTCTTAAAGTTGATACCTCCGGAGTTATCGCTATTATCTTTGCTCAGTCGATAATATTATTTCCGGCAACACTTGCTTCTTTTATACCGAATCCCGGTTTTCAAAATTTAGCGCAAAGTTTAATGAGAGGGCATTTGCTTTATACAACTGTATACGCCCTATTGATCATATTCTTTTGTTATTTTTATACAGCTATAGTTTTTAATCCGATTGATCTTTCTGAAAATATGAAAAAATACGGCGGTTTTATACCTGGCATCAGGCCTGGAGTATCAACTGCTGAATATTTAGATTTTATCATGACAAGGATCACTTTAGCGGGGGCTATGTTCATAGCGGTTATCGCGATATTTCCGGATTTTATTATGGCCTGGTTAAAAATTCCTTATTTGGTCGCTTCATTTTTTGGCGGTACAGGTATTCTGATCATAGTTGGTGTCATGCTTGACACGGTCAAGCAAATTGAGTCGCATCTGTTAATGCATCATTATGACGGTTTTGTAAAGGGAAGCCGTATAAAAGGAAGAAGATAATGAATATCATATTATTAGGGCCTCCAGGTGCAGGTAAAGGAACTCAGGCAAAAACATTAGCTAAAAATTTAGGAATTGCGCATATCTCAACTGGTGATATTTTAAGACAGAATGTTGCAAATGGCACAGAGTTAGGCAAGCAAGCCAAGGATTATATGAACAAAGGCTTGCTGGTTCCGGATGAGTTGGTCACTAAGATGGTTATCAGCCGTATTAATGAGCCGGATACAAAGAAGGGTTTTATCCTAGATGGATATCCTCGTAATTTGAAACAGGCTGAAGCGCTGGACAAATTGCTTAATGAAAAAAATATAAAAATAGATTTTGTTATTGATCTTGTGACAAAAGAAGAAGTTATTATACAGAGATTATCTGGCAGGCTAGCATGTAAAGGCTGTAGCGGAAATTATCATATAACGAATATGCCGCCAAAAAAACAGATGATTTGCGATCTCTGTGGCTCAGAGCTTTACCAGAGAGCTGACGACAAAGAAGAGACTATTAGGAAAAGGCTCGAAGTTTATTTAAAAGAATCCGCCCCTTTGATTGAATACTATCAGGCAAAGAAGAGTTTACAACGGGTTTCTGCCGACGAAGAAGCCGGTGTAGTGCTTGATAAAATAATACGTCTGGTGGGCAAACGCGATGATTCCCTTAAAATCTGAAAAAGACCTCGAAGTGCTTCGTCAGTCGGGAAAGATCCTGGCTGAGGTAATGAAAATAATAGAAGCAAAAGTTAAACCCGGGGTTACAACACAGGATTTGGATTCGTTGGCATATGAGCTGATATTAGAAAGAAGAGCATTGCCAGCGTTTAAAGGTTATAAAGGCTTTCCGGCAAGTTTATGCGCTTCAGTCAATGAAGAGATAGTCCACGGGATACCCGATGGAAGAGTTCTCATAGAAGGCGATATAATAAGTCTGGATCTGGGAGTAAATTACCAGGGGTTTTTTACTGACGCGGCAATTACAGTTGGTGTTGGTAAAATTGATACAAAGACTAAAAAATTAATTGAAGTAACTAAGTCTGCTCTTTTAGAAGGTTTAAAATTTGTTAAAGCCGATAATCATATTTCTGATATAGGGAATGCTATTCAGAAATATGTGGAAAAAAATGGTTTTTCAGTGGTAAGAGATTTTGTGGGCCATGGGATCGGGCGTAATCTACATGAAGAGCCTGAGATCCCAAATTTTGGGTTACCCAATAGAGGCGAACTGATAAAACCAGGAATGGTTTTAGCGGTTGAACCGATGGTTAATATGGGTACTTGGGAATGCGCAATTCTTGATAACGGCTGGACGGCTGTTACAAGAGATAGGTTGCCAAGTGCACATTTTGAATATACGCTAGCAGTAACAGAAAAAGGTCCGGAGATCCTGACTAAGATATATGGCTAAAGAAGAACTGATAGAAACAGAAGGTAAAATTATTGAGACACTTCCCAACGCGATGTTTAGGGTAGAGTTGGAGAATGGCCATGTAGTTTTAGCTCATGTATCAGGTAAAATGAGGATGAATTTTATCAGGATATTGCCGGGAGATAAAGTTAAGTTGGAACTTTCCCCTTATGATTTAAGCCGGGGAAGGATAACATTTAGGGTTAAATAAATGAAATCCCGCACTTTAAATTGGTGCGAGGATATAAAGAAGGTGCGGGAATGAAAGTAAAATCATCAGTAAAACAGATTTGCGATAAGTGTAAGATTATAAAAAGAAGAGGGGTTGTTAGGATTATTTGTACCAATCCTAAACATAAACAGAGACAGGGTTAATTAGCCCATTCTTGTTTATTAAATTATTAGAGAGGTAAAAATTATGCCAAGAATCATGGGTATCGATCTTCCGAAAGAAAAAAAGATTGAAATTTCATTGTCTTATTTATATGGTGTCGGCAGGTATATGGCCAGACAGATTTTAAAGGAAGCAAATATTTCGCCTGATAAAAGAGCTAAAGATTTAACTGAAAGCGAGATCAACTATATAACCAACTTACTTCAAAAGGGAAGCTATAAGGTTGAAGGAGATTTACGTCGAGAAATTTCCCAGAACATTAAAAGATTAATGGATATTGGAGCATGGCGTGGTATGCGTCATAAAAAAGGTTTACCGGTAAGAGGTCAGCGTACTAGAACTAATTCCAGGACCCGTAAAGGCCCTCGTCGCGTAAATATGGCGATCGTTAAAAAAGCAGAACCGGGTAAAAAATAATTCATAACCCTTCGCCCGCTGTAAGTGATAGTGTTGGCTTAAGGGTCAATTTAAAAAAGAAATAGAAGTAAAATTGAGGAGAGAAATTAATGGCTACTAAAGAAAAGGCGAAAAAGAAGAAGCTTGCTAAGGGCGTAACTTCAGGAATAGCTCATATTCTGGCGAGTTTTAATAATACAATAATAAATATTACAGATAAGCAGGGTAACACTCTTGCTTGGTCTGCTCCCGGAATTGTCGGATACAGCGGATCAAAGAAATCTACGCCTTTTGCAGCCCAGATCGCAGCTGGAGATGCAGCGAAAAAAGCAAAAGAAATCGGTATCAAAGAAGTTGAAGTTTACGTAAAGGGTCCAGGTTTCGGACGCGAGTCAGCAATTAGAGCACTTCAAGCCGCAGGGCTTGTTATTACTTCAATCAGGGATATAACTCCTATCCCGCATAATGGTTGCCGACCTAAAAAGAAAAGGAGAGTTTAATACATGGCACGATACACAGACGCAAATTGCAGATTATGCCGCCGCGATGGTGAAAAATTATTCTTAAAAGGGCCTAGGTGCTTTACACCCAAATGTGGCTTTGCTAAGAGGGCTTTTGCACCCGGGCAACACGGCGAAGGCAAAAGAACCAAGCTTTCTAACTATGGTTTACAGTTAAGAGAGAAACAGAAGGTTAAATGGATGTACGGCGTTTTAGAAAGACAATTCCGTAAATACTTTGAGCAGGCTGCGCGCACCAAAGGTGTCACCGGACGCATCCTATTACAGATTCTCGAAAGAAGGCTTGACAATGTTATTTTTAGGATGGGCTTAGCATCTTCCAGGCCGCAGGCCAGACAGATGGTAAGACATAACTTTGTTTATGTAAATTCTGTACGTGTGAATATCCCTTCGTTTCTTATCGACAAAGATGATCTGATCGAAGTTAAAGCAAAAGAAAAAGCGTTAAAGAAGGTCAGAGAAAATATGGAGATCACCAAAGACAGAGCAGTTCCTAAATGGCTGGAATTTAACGTTACTGATCTAAAGGCAAAAGTTATTAGGTTGCCTGAAAAAGAAGATTCAGATAGCACCATTCAAGAACAGTTGATCGTAGAGTTGTATTCAAAATAATTGAGGCTATAACTTAGCGAGCAAAGCGAAGCTAAGTTATAAAGCCGAAATTACCCAGCCCTAATTTTGTTAGGATGGATAAATTGCACAATATTAAATTAAAAGCCAAGTCCTTAAATTAGGGCTGGGTTAATTCGCGCAAATAATTTACTCACACAAAAGTGTTCGTAAATTATGCGCTCATTAAAGGAGTAAAAATGGGTATAAAATGGAGAGATTTTCAACTACCAAAGAGACTTGAGTGCGATGAAGCTACATACACAAATACTTATGGAAAATTCTATGCCGCTCCTTTTGAAAGAGGCTATGGTGTTACTTTAGGCAACTCATTAAGAAGGGTTTTATTGACTTCTATAGAAGGTAGCGCTGTAACAAGCGTAAAGATTGAAGGTGTTGACCATGAATTTACCACTATTCCGGGAGTTTTAGAGGATGTTACCGAGATCATCTTGAATATTAAGACCTTGGTATTGAATTCTCATTCAAAGATTCCGAAAACCATTTATATCAAGAAAAACACCAAAGGTGAGATCAAGGCTAAAGATATCGAAGCAGACGATACTATCGAGATCGTTAATCCTGATCTGCATATTGCCACCCTTACCAAAGATGCTAAATTTCATATAGAAATGGAAGTAGCTAAAGGTAGAGGATATGTTTCGGCAGAGGCGAATAAAAAGGAAGATCAGACAATAGGCGTTGTTCCTATAGATTCAATATTCTCTCCTGTAAAGAAAGTTAATTTCTTTGTTGAGAATACCCGCGTTGGACAGAGAACTGACTACGATAAGTTAGTACTTGAGATTTTTACCAATGGGGCGATCAGTCCAAAAGACGCGCTTCTCTATGCCTCTAATATTTTACAGAGACACTTGGATATTTTTGTCAGTTTTGGACAGCTTCCTGAAGATGTTGAAGAGGAAGAGCCGGAAATGACAAAGGAAGAAGCTGTGCTATATGAAAAATTAAAGCTTCCTATTTCAGAGCTTGAATTATCAGTAAGAAGCTCTAATTGTTTAAGGGAAGCAAACATCAAGATAATCGGTGACTTAGTAAGAAGATCCGAGGAAGAGATGTTAGGTTTTAAGAATTTCGGAAAGAAATCTTTAACTGAAATCAATGAGCTCTTAGCAGGTATGGGTTTAGGTTTAGGCATGCAAATTGACCCAAAAAAGCTCAAGAAATAATATAAAGGTAAAATAAAATGAGACACGCTGATAAAAGACTGCAATTAAATCGTTTTACAAGTTGGCATAAAGCTACCGTAAAAAGCTTAGCGCAAGCTTTGCTTATACATCAGAGCATTAAGACTACTAAGCATAGAGCTTTGGCTTCGAGGCAGTTAGTCGAAAAAGTGATTAACCTGGCCAAAGAAAATACTTTGGCAGCCAAAAGGCGTGCTTATATGTTCTTAGGGGATCATAAACTTGTAAAGGTGCTTTTTGATGATATCGGCCCTCGTTTTAAAGATAGAACAGGCGGTTATTCCAGGATAATCAGTCTTGGAAAGAGGCGTGGTGACGATGCTGATATGGTAATTTTTGAGCTTGTTGAGATAAAAAAAGAAGAAAAGAAAAAGGCAAAAAAATCTTCTAAGAAAGAAAGCGTTAAATCCGAAGAAGCTCACGCAGAAGAGTCTAAGCCTAAGACAGAGAAAGGGCAGAAGGAAGAGAAACAGCATCCGACTGACGATAAAGCTTCTAAAAAATTCTTAGGCGGTATTAGGAATATTTTCAAAAAAGAAAGAGATTCTCTTTAATAATATAAAATTGTCGCTTTCGATTTTTAGCGATCTTCTTTAAAAACATAAATGCGAGTAGACACTAGGGTATCCGAACGTCTAAAAAAGATAAAACCGTCTTCAACGCTTGCCATTACTTCAAAGGCCAATAAACTAAAAACAGAAGGTAAAGATGTTGTTAGTTTTGCGGCCGGCGAGCCTGATTTCGACACTCCGGATTTTATTAAGTCTGCTGCCATTGCCGCGATAAATGCCGGCTTTACCAAATACACTCCTTCAACTGGAACCGCTGAATTAAAAAAAGCGGTCTCCGAAAAATTCAAAAGAGATAATTCATTAGATTATAGCCCTGGACAAATCGTTGTTTCTTGCGGAGCAAAGCATAGTATTTATAATTCTTTAATGGTGCTTGTTAAGCATGGCGACGATGTTTTGATCCCTAGTCCTTATTGGGTAAGTTATCCTGAAATGGTCAATTTGTGCGATGCCCGGCCGGTTTTTGTTAAAACGCTGCCTGAGAATAATTTCAAAATGACTATTAAAGATCTGGAGAAACATATCACATCCAAAACAAAAGTTTTGATTTTAAATACCCCATCAAATCCTACCGGATGCGTATATTCACCTCAAGAATTGAATGAAATTGCCAAGATTTGTGTAGCTAAAAAAATATTTGTAATCAGCGACGAGATTTACGAAAAAATTATTTTTGATAATATCAAGACTGTTTCTATCGCAAGTTTAGGCAAGGATATATATGATTTGACCATTACTGTTAACGGGCTTTCCAAAAGCCATTCTATGACCGGTTGGCGTATCGGATATCTGGGCGGGCCGCAGGATATTGTCGATGCGATTTCTAAATTGCAGGATCATTCAACGTCCAATCCGAATTCAATTGCCCAGAAAGCCGCAGTTGCGGCTTTGACCGCTGCGGATGATTTTGTTAATTCAATGAGGCAGGAATTCGAATCGAGAAGAAATTTTTGCATTGAAAGAATTAGCAAAATAAAAAAAATAAAAGCTGTTAAACCAGAAGGCGCTTTTTATATCTTCTGTGATATTTCAAAAACAAAATTTGATTCTGCGGAATTTGCCCAAAATTTATTAACTGATGAGCTCGTGGCAGTTATTCCCGGAGAATCTTTTGGCAGGGATGATTATATTAGGATAAGTTTTGCAACAAGCATGGAGAGACTGGAAACAGGATTAAATAGGATCGATAATTTTATTTCTAAACTAAAATAAATATGGGAAAAACTTTAGCTGAAAAAATTTTAAGTGAGCATGCAGGAAAAGATTTGAAATCAGGGGATTTTGCGGTTTGTAAAATCGATTTTGCTTTTGGCCAGGATGGAACCTCATCAATTATTATCGATAGAGTCAGAGAGATGAACTTGCCCAGCCTTAAAACAAGATTTTGCATGGTTATCGACCATAGCGCCCCAAGCCCAAGTGAAGGCGTTTCAAAAGTGCATAAGAAAATGCGCGATTTTAGTAAGGATTACAATGTTGATCTTTCCGACATTGGCTGCGGAGTCTGCCACCAGGTAATTCCTGAGTCAGGGGATATTTTGCCTGGAGATTTAGTCTTAGGTGCTGATTCTCATACTTGTACTTACGGCGCTTTAGGTGTTTTTTCTACGGGTGTAGGCTCTACTGATTTGGCAATTGCTTTGGCTGCGGGTAGAAACTGGTTTAAGGTTCCTGAAACATATAAAATTGTTGTTAAAGGCAAGATTCCCAAAGGCGTTTACGCAAAAGATATTATTCTGCATATCATTACCGATATTGGGGCTGACGGAGCAACTTATAAAGCTGTGGAATTCTCTGGCCCGGTTATAGATAAATTGGATATGGATGGGCGTTTTACGATTTCTAATATGGTTGTTGAGATGGGTGCCAAAGTTGGTTTTATGCCTGTCGACAAGAAGACTGTTGATTGGCTAAAGTCCAGAGGGGTAAGTGTTAAAAATATCAAAATGATCTCTGCTGATAAGACAGCAGTTTACGAAAAAGTTTTAGAGTATGATATTTCCAAATTAAAACCCCAGGTTTCAAGGCCTCATTCAGTTGATACCGCGGTTGAGGCGATTACTCTCAAGACCACACAGATTGCTGAAGCATTTATGGGTACTTGTACTAATGGAAGACTTAAAGATTTGAAAATTTCCGCTTCTATGTTAAAATCAAAAAAGGTAAAGTCAGGGGTAAGGTTTATTATTGCCCCTGCCAGTCGGGCCATTTATCTAGAGGCTTTAAAATTAGGATATATTGATACATTAGTAAAAGCAGGCGCGGTTATTGTGGCTCCTGGCTGCGGGCCTTGTGTTGGGACACATAACGGGATTCCTGCGGATGGAGAGAATGTAATTTCTACTGCAAATAGGAACTTTAAGGGCAGGATGGGTAATCCCAATGCTTTTATTTATTTAGGTTCACCCGCGACAGTTACGGCTTCGGCGATTGAGGGAAGAATAGCAGATCCAAGGAAGTATTTATAAACGCCTGACCAAAATTTTCACTTCATAAGTGAAAATGGGGAGGAAATAATGGACTTAAGAGATTTACTTTTGATGTGTGTGGAAAAAAGAGCCTCAGATTTGCATCTTACCGAAAATGAACCTCCGATTTTCCGTATTGATGGAAAATTAATACGTTCTAACCTCGAAATAGTCAATAAAGGAGAACTAAAAAAATTAATTTACAGTATCCTTACAAATCCTCAGAAGGAAATTTTTGAAAGAGACCTGGAATTAGATTTTTCGCTTGCACTTCCGGATATGGATAGGTTCAGGATCAATGTTCATATGCAAAGAGGTTCAGTTGAGGCGGCTTTTAGAAGGGTGCCTCTACATATTCCTTCCATTGATGAATTAAAAATTCCGCCTATCGCAATTGATTTAGCCCGCAGGTCCAATGGTTTAGTTTTAGTTACCGGGCCTACCGGGATGGGGAAAACTACGACATTAGCTGCGATGATCGAACTGCTTAATAATGAAAAAGAAAGTTTAATGATTTCTATTGAAGACCCGATAGAGTTCGTGCACAAAAATAAAAAATGTATTATTAAGCAGAGAGAAGTTTATGCCGATACCCGTTCTTTTTCAGAAGCCCTAAGGCATGCTTTAAGACAGGATCCGAATATTATCGTTGTCGGTGAAATGCGTGACTTAGAAACAATCTCCACAACTTTAACTGCCGCAGAAACAGGCCATTTGGTTTTTGCCACTCTGCATACGCCTGATGCTCCGCAGACTATTGAAAGGATAATAGATGTATTTCCTCCACATCAGCAGCAGCAGGTAAGATTGCAACTTTCAGACTGTTTGCAAGGAGTTATTTCGCAGCTATTGCTTCCACACGCTTCTGGGGTAGGCAGGGTTCTAGCTACGGAGATTATGATCGGCACACCGGCGATTAGAAATCTGATCCGCGAACAGGAAATCGAACAGATACCCACGATAATGCAGACAGGCAGCCAATACGGCATGAAAACTATGGACAAATCATTAAAAGAGCTTTTTCAGCAGGGTTTGATTTCTTTGGATACTGCTATGGGTAAAGCTAAAAATATTGAAGAATTTAGGCAGCTTTAAGAAAGTTTAAATAAATGAAAATCGAAGGTAAATCTATAAAATTGGGTGATAACATTAATACAGATTTTATTATTTCTGGCCGTTATAAATTTGCCATAACCGATATGAAAGAATTGGCAAAACACATAATGGAAGATATTGATCCAGAGTTTCCTAAAAAAATTGTACCTGGAAAATCTATTATGGTTGCTGGGAGTAATTTCGGTATGGGATCCAGCCGTGAGCAGGCGCCTCTTGTAATCAAAGAAGCGGGAATTTTAGCTGTAGTTGCCAAGAGCTTCGCGAGGATTTTTTACCGTAACGGATTTAATATAGGGTTACCTTTAATTGAAGTAGATACGACAAAAATCGATGAAAAAGACGTTCTGGACATAGACCTGGACAGTGGAGTTTTTAAAAATTTAACCAAGAATTATGAAGTGAAGATAAAACCGCTTCCGGCTTTTATGCAAGAGTTATTAAAAGAGGGTGGAGTAGTAAATTATTACAAAAAATACGGAGAGCTTAAGGTTTAAAATGATACGAAAAATAACTCTTATACCTGGTGATGGCATTGGCGCTGAAGTAAGTTTGGCAGCTAGAAGATGTATTGATGCTACTGGTGTTAAAATTGAATGGGAAGAAGTAATTGCTGGAGAAGTCGCTTTGAAGCAAAGTGGAGAGCTTCTCCCACAAAATGTCCTGGATTCAATAAAAAGAAATAAATTGGCCCTAAAAGGACCAATAACTACGCCTATTGGTGGAGGATTCAGGTCAGTCAATGTAGCTATTAGACAAGCTCTTGATTTGTATGCTTGCGTGAGGCCATCGAAATCTTACATTGGGGTAAAAAGTCCTTATAAAAATATTGATTTAGTAATTGTCAGGGAGAACAGTGAAGATTTATATGCTGGTATAGAGTTTGAAGAAGGCAGGCCGGAAACTAAACATCTTATCGCAGAGATTGAAAAAGCCGGTGCTAAGAAAATCCGCCTTGATTCGGGGATATCCATTAAACCAATCTCTAAGTTTGCTTCTGAAAGAATAGTAAAATTTGCTTTTGAATATGCTTTAAAGAATAACCGCAGGAAAGTTACTTGTGTTACAAAAGCAAATATTATGAAATTTACTGACGGCTTATTTTTAAAAATAGCCCGCGAAGTTGCCAAAAATTACGAAGGTAGGATCGAATTTAGCGAAGCTTTGGTTGATAATATGTCCATGCAGCTGGTGCAGAAGCCGCATGAATACGATGTTTTGGTGCTGCCGAATCTTTATGGCGATATAATTTCTGATCTTTGCGCCGGATTGATTGGAGGCCTGGGTATTGCTCCTGGAGCCAATCTTGGTGATGATATGGCCGTATTTGAGGCTGTACACGGCTCCGCTCCTAAATATGCCGGATTAAATAAAGTTAATCCCACGGCGATGATTTTATCGGGAGTCCTTCTTTTAAAACATATGAAAGAAGAAAAGGCTGCACAGCTTTTGGAAGATTCCTTAAAGGAAGTGATTGCTGAAGGTAAATTCGTTACTTATGATTTAAAACCGCGCAAAGATGATCCTACGGCTGTAGGTACTAAAGAAATGGCTGATGCCATAATTGCTAAAATTAAATCCAGAATATAATTTAGGGGACGGTTCTTTTTTGATAATTTTCTTCAAAAGTAGAACTGTCCCCATTATTTTGTGATATAATATTTAAATTATAAGGTATTTATTTAATAAGGAGACATCAAAGTGAAAATAAGCATAATTGGAGCGGGTAATGTGGGGGGCCTCACAGCTTTAAGATTGGCGGAAAGCTGTTTAGGCGAGGTAGTGTTAGTTGATGTGGCAAAAGGCTTGGCTCAGGGCAAGGTTTTTGATATGGAAGATGCCAGGACATTAGTTAAATTAAATTATTCTCTTAAAGGTACCGATGATATAAATCAAATAAAAGATTCAGATATTGTTGTTATGACCGCTGGTTTAGCCCGCCGTCCGGGAATGACCCGGGAGGATTTGTTAAATAAGAATGCCGCCATACTTAAGGATGTAAGCCTACACGTTAAAAATTTAGCGCCTAATGCGATACTTATCATTGTTACTAATCCGCTGGATATTATGACCTATTTTGCCCTTAAAATTACTGGTTTTAAATCTAATAAAGTATTTGGTATGGGCGTAACTTTAGACGGAGCCAGGTTTGCTAATTTGATATCCAAAGAATTACAGGTTTCAGTTACCGAAATTGATGCGTGTGTTATTGGCAGTCATGGAGAAGGAATGCTGCCGATGGCCAGATTTACAAAAGTTAAAGGTATAAGCCTTGATGAGCTGGTTAATGATGAGAAATCCAGGGATTTAACCATTAAAACTATTGACCGCGGGAAAGAGATCGTTGGCTTACTTGGCTCAGGAAGTGCTTATTTTGCTCCTTCTGCGGCAGTCGCCGAGCTTGTTAAGGTAATTGCCAGGGATGAGAAAAAGATTTTGGGCGTTTCCGCTTTAGTTAATGGTCAATATGGTATAAGTGGTGTCTGTATTGGTTTACCGTGCCGGTTAGGTAAAAACGGCATTGAACAGATCATTGAACTTGATTTAGACCAAAAGGAATTAAAGAATTTACAGGATTGCGCGGTAAAACTTAAAGAACAGAACAATAGCTTAGTAATTTAATAACGCTCTTTAAACTACAAATTACAATAACTTTTTGTTATTGTGATTTTGGAATTGTATATTGCTTGTATTTTATCTGTCTGCCGGCAAGGCAGGGAATTTGTAAATTGGAATATAAGTAAATTTTAAATTATCTAAAAAATATGGATTATGATTTAATTGTAATTGGAGCAGGCTGGGCAGGGTTTAATTCTGCTTTGAAGGCAAAAGAGCTAGGCCTTAAAGTTGCTGTCGTAGAGAATAGAGATGTTGGCGGCACCTGCCTTAACCGGGGCTGTATTCCCACCAAAACACTGATTCAATCCGCAAAAGTTTTTTCTATTCTTAAAAAATCAAAAAATTTCGGTATAGATGTTAACCATCCAAAAGTCAACATTTCAGAGATCATTTCCAGAAAAAATAAAATAGTTCAGTCCTTACGCCAAGGAATAAGTTTTATGTTAAAGGGTGTCGATATTATCCCTGGCGAGGCAAAATTTGTTGGATCTAATATAATTTCGGTCAGCGGTAAAGAAATTATAGCTAATAGCATTATTATAGCTACTGGATCGCAGCCTTTTGAGCTGCCGGGGTTTGAATTTGATGGAAAGAAAATAATCTCAAGCAATGAAATTTTGGATATTCAAGAGATTCCGAATTCGCTATTAATCATAGGCGCAGGGGTAATGGGCTGCGAATTTGCCAGTCTCTTTGTAAATTTGGGCAGTTCAGTAACTATAGTAGAAAAATTGCCCCAGCTTTTACCGGGCCAGGATAAAGAAGTTGCCAGAAAATTAGAGGCTATTTTTAAGAAAAAAGGCATCAATGTTATGACCGGTATTGACGCTTCGGGTTTGGATTTATCAGAATTTGATCTGGTGTTAGTTTCTGTTGGCAGAAAACCAAATATAGATAATTTAGGCCTTGAGAATATCGGGATAGAAGTTGAAAAAGGCAAAATCAAGATCAATGATTATTTAAGGACCAATATCCCTAATATTTACGCGGTTGGCGACTGTACTGGAAGGATTATGCTTGCGCATTACGCGGCATATCAGGGTAAGATTGCTATTGAAAATATTGTTGCGGTTAAAGATTATAAAAAAGCTAATAGCACGGCTGTGCCGAATTGTATTTTTACTGACCCGGAAATTGCTTCGGTGGGTTTAAATGAGGATGAGGCTCTCCAAAAAGGACTTAAAATAGTAGTTAGTAAATTTGATTTTTTAGCTTCCGGCATGGCAAGAATCATGGATGAGGCAGAAGGATTCATAAAGATTGTCTCTGATAAAGATTCCGGCTTGATAGTCGGGGCATCGATAATTGGCCCAAAAGCAACAGAGTTGATCGCTGTTTTGACGATATCGATTACCAATTCCTTAAAAATGTCTCAGGTCAAAGAGACTATTTTTGCGCATCCAACTTTATCAGAAGCGATAGAGCAGGTGAAATAAAATTAGCGGTGTGCACCTAAGCCAAAATGATGGCTTAGTGTGCGCTTGCTGCGCTACACCCAAACCAAAATGATGGCTTAGTGTGCGCTTGCTGCGCTACACCCAAACTTAAAGGTTAGTTTGGTGTACACTTTGTGTGCTAGGAGGGATGATCTATGTTTAGAGTTGTTTTGCCGGAATTAGGAGAGGGTATTGAAAAAGCTATTATTTCTTACTGGTATTTTAAGCCCGGTGAAAGGGTAAACGAGAAAGATGACCTTGTTGAGCTTACAACCGACAAAGCCACGTTTAATCTTCCCAGTCCATGTTCGGGCACCTTAACCACTACGGTTTTTACCGAAGGCGATACGGTTCACATTGGCGAGACGATAGCGATAATTGAATAATGTCGTAACTGTTTGTAAATAAATCACTTTTGCACTTGAAAAAAATATTATTGACAACTTTTCCTAATATGATATATTAAAAACAGCCACGGAGAATATTAGGGAATTTATGCAATCTAGTATAAAGCTCGCATATCTGAAGGTCAAACTTATACGGCATCTGGGAATACTAAGTTTGGCCTTATTTTTTTGCCTTTTCGCCGCATTAAGTTTTGCTGCTTCACCTACTCTTGGCACGATCTCTCCATCCAGTGGTACTGGTAGAATCAATGTGCAACAAGTTTTTATCACCACTTATTCCGATCCTGACGGCTGGCAAAATATTCAATATGTATTTCTTTTAATAAACCCATCAGCTAGTGGTACGAATGGGTTTTATGGGTATTATAATCAGAATACCAATAAGCTCTATTTACGTAATGACGCTAACAATACCTGGCTTGGCGGTTTTGCCCCCGGCTCAAACAATATAATCGAAAACTCCTATTCTAAACTTGATTGCTCTTTAACAACTACTACTGGCAGCGGTACAACCATGACAGTTAAATGGGCAGTTACATTTAAGCAACCGTTTACCGGAGCTAAAAAATCTTATCTTTATGTTAGAGATGACTCAAATGTATATGTAAATTTTACCCAAAAAGGTACCTGGAATTTACCTAACGTGGCACCTCAAACAGGAGCGATAAGCCCTGTAAGTTTAAATGTGGTTTCTGACCAGGAATTTACTTTAACTTCCGTTTATTCTGATTCCGACGGCTGGCAAAACTTGCAGCAAGCCTTTTTATTAGTCAATACTTCTGTCAATGGCTCAAAATGCCTTTATCTCTACTATAATAAAGATGTAAACAAGCTATATCTTCGTGATGATGGTAATACTGCCTGGCTTGGCGGCTTTGCTCCAGGTTCAAGCAATGTAATCGAGAATTCTTATGCGAGGTTAAATTGCTCTCAGGCTTCTGTATTAGGTTCAGGCTCTAATCTAACAATTAACTGGCCAATATCTTTTAAATCAACATTTTTAGGCCAGAAATATACTCATCAATACATAAAAGATTCTGCTGGAGCATCTGGAGCCTGGGCTAAAAAAGGCAGTATTAACGTTCTAGCGAGCGGTAAATCAATCGGCCCTCAAGGAGGAGAAGTTCTTTCTTCTGATGGTAAAATTAAAGCAATCATACCCGCTGGCGCTCTGAATGCTGCAACTGTTATCAGTATCGCTTCTGTAACCAAGCAAGCCATGCAAGGTGCTGTGCCATCTGGAACAGCGCTATTGAGCGTTGTTGAATGTAAGCCCTACGGCCTTGTGTTTAATAAACCTATTAGTCTTATCTATAAATTTGACCAGGCAGAGATTCCAGGTACTCAAGTGGAATTAGGTTTATATGATAGTGTACAAAAAAAGATAATCCCTACAGGACAAGTATCAACAGTTCCTGCTGACGGATATACAATAACCTGTTCTGTAAGCCATTTCTCAACTTATGCAGCTTTAAAAAGCCTTACTCCTCAAAATACACCCATAGGCGCAGGAGTCAAGATCCCTTTGCCGGATATGTTTACTGGAGCCTTTAGCCACGCGATAACTATTACTGTTCCTGCGGGTAGAAAAGGATTACAGCCTGCTTTAGGGTTGTCTTACCGTTCATCAAATTCTAATTCTTGGGTTGGCTTAGGTTTTAGCTTAAATCCGGGTTATATTGTCCGTTCAACCCGCTTAGGCCCGCCAAAATACGATGATAATTTAGACACCTTTTATTTTATTACTGATGGTGGGACAACAGAGCTTGTACATTTGGTGGATAATTTATATCAGGCTAAGATTGAATCCTCTTTTACTAAATTCTACAAAGAAGCTGATGGTTCTTGGCGCGCGGTGGGTAAAGATGGAAGCGTCTTAAAGTTCGGACAAACATCTGATTCAAAAGAAACTTGCGCTCAAGGCACCTTTAGTTGGTATATAACTCGCGCTATCGATAATAATGGTAATTATGTTCAATATGGCTACACCAAAGACCAGGGAAAGGCTTACTTAAACCATATTGATTATACTGGTAACGAAACCCTGGGAGTTTCACCAACTAATTCTATAGATTTCTATTTAGAGTCAAGGGATGATAAATTCTCAAGCTATATATCAAGCGGCAAGATCTCAACCGAAAAACGGTTGAAAGAGATTGAAGTTAAGGTCAGTGGTAGTTTAGTATGGCGATATCAGTTAGAATACAATTATAGTCCTGATACCAGCCGTTCGCTTTTAAAATCCGTTACCCAATACTCAAGTGATAACAAAAATTTACCTATTCATAGTTTTGATTATCAGGGTGCTAGATAGCTAGATGGTTATGAATCCAAAATCAAAAATACATAATTTATTTTTTCGCATTTGTTCTTCGGCGCTTATAGTTTTGCATTTGACTGCCTTTGGCCCGATTAGAGAAGTGGCAGCATTTACAGCTCAGAGTGCTAATTTCAAACTAACTGCTGGTTTGCCAGGCGCCGGAGGTTTGAATGGTGCAGCGCAATCTTTTAAACTTGACCAAGGAATAATTGGTGAGCCTGTAATTGGTAAGTCTCAAAGCGCATATTATATCCTAAATTCCGGGTACGTCTCAATCACTGAATCAAATCCACCTGTTTTAAATCAAAGCATTCCATCTTATTATAATTGGGCGATCAATACTTCGGTCAATAATACTTTTGATCTCGATGATTATTTTTCGAGTCCTGAAGGTTACCCTTTGATTTATACGGTAAGTGGTAACAGTAATATTCAGGTAAACATTGATCCTGCGACACATATGGTCAGTTTTTCTTCTAAATCTAATTGGTCCGGCGTTGAAAAAGTATATTTTTACGCTACTGATTCTGAGAAAAACATGACAATGAGTAATGAAGTAGTGCTTCAGGTTCAAAGTTTCGCCGGCAGTCCTAACAAACCCGTAATCGTCGATGTCCAGCTTACGCCGCAAATAATATTAGCGGGAAGTCTTGTTAAATTAGTTGTTAAGGCCAGAGATCTGGATAATCAGGATCTGGTGTTTAATTATGGCGATTTCTTTACTGAAACTCGAAAATGGAAAGAAGGCGACTATTGGTATTCTGAAAGCTCCTGGCAAACAGGCGCTTCAAGCACAGGACATTACAATGTTAACGTAACCGTTAAAGACATGGTAAGCCTATCTGACACAAGAAGTGTTCTGGTCAATGTTGGCAATGTTAACCACATGCCTGTCTTAAGCCCTATCTTGGATATCACCGCTAAAGAAGGGGACTTGGTAACGATTTCGCCTCAAGCAAGTGATCAAGATAATGATGCCGTTACCTATTATTTCGAATCTCCTTTTGACATGCAGGGAAGATGGCTTAGCAATTATGAATCTGCCGGAACCTATAACATAAAAGTGATTGCTTCTGATGGGATAGATACTGTTTCTCAGACGGCTAAAGTTATAGTTAATAACACTAATCGCTCTCCTTTAACTGCCTTATCTTTAAGTAAATACACGCTTACCCCTAATGAAGAAGTAGCTATTACTTTTAATGTTTCTGATCCCGACAGTGACACTATGACTTTTATCTTACAAAAGGATGCAGAAATTATAGCTTCGGGCCCTATAGCTGACAGTTATTCTAAAATAATAAGTTTTTCTACTCAAGGTTATTATAAAATTACCGCTAAAGTTACGGATTCAGGTGGCTTAGTCAATACAGTAACTAAAGATTTACAGGTTACGGTTAAGAAATCCGCTCAGGCAATTATGGGCGATTATAATGGCGATAGCCTCACAGATCTGGGTATGCATGATTCAAGTAACGGCAATTGGGAAGTTTGCCTGTCTCAAGGAGGAATTTTTGAAAGTTCAAGGCTTTGGCTTGAGACTTTTGGAAATTCGAGCAATTGGTCTCCCGTGGGAGGGGATTTTAACGGAGATGGTAAATCCGATATAGGAATTTATAATTATACCTCCGGCGAGCTAAAAATTGCACTATCCAATGGTTCGAGTTTTATCTCACAGCCTAGTCCCTGGGTTACTGCAGCATTTGCTTCTTACTCATGGCAGCCTTTTATTGGCAACTTTAACGGTGACAAATATTCCGACTTTGGGCTTTACAATAAAGATACAGGAGAGGTAAGGATATTTTTAGGAACTGGCTCGGGGTTTAGTTCTTATACAACTTGGGTAGAGAATTTTGGCACTGGTTATATTGCTTTGGGAGGCGATTTCAATGGTGATTCCTTGACGGATCTTTGTTTATTCAAGAAATCAGGCGGTGAATCCAAAGTTGCCTTTTCGAACACAAATAATTTTGTGGATGGCTCGATCTGGATTACCGGTTTTGCTACCGGCAAAGATCCAGTTTTGTCAGATTTTAACAATGATGGCCTGACAGATGTCGGATATTGGGACAAGCCAGGACTTAAGTGGTATTACGCTATCTCAACCGGCTCTAAATTCGTAAACAAAGGAACCTGGTTTGAAAATTTTGGGGCTGATAAAGATGATTCTGCGACTACCGGAGATTTTGACGGTAATGGCATAACTGATGCTGCTACCTTTGACGCGGATGGGTTAGGTATTACCAGGTGGAGTACGAATCTTTCTCTCCTTAAACCCGCAGACCTCTTAAATTTTGTTGATAATGGTATTGGGGGAAAAACTCAAGTTATCTATACTTATGCTGCTAAAGCTGATAATGGGGCTTTGCCTTTTCCTGTATATGTTGCCTCAAGTATTAGTTTGATAAATACTACACCAATTGATAGGACTGCTACTTATACTCAAACCTTCAAATTTGCAGGCGGATATTATGATTCAACCGAGCGTGAATTCCGCGGCTTCCAAAAAGTCACTGTTTCAGATCCGGTGACTTGCAATTTCACCGAGACTTACTTTTATCAGGGTAAGCCAGATCAAGAGGGGGCTTTAAAAGGTCAGATAGAAAAGATGATAGCTTATAATGGTAACTCAAAGCTTGTAAGTCAAACTACCAATATTTATGAAGTTAAAAAATCCGGACCTGAAGATAATGTTCTAGGATTCCCTGCTTTAAAAGAATCAATCACTAGTGTATATGAAGCGACATTCTCACTCTCAACCAAAACCAAAACTAATTATGATAATATCGGTAATCTCGTTGAGCAGATAGATGAAGGGGATTTAAGTAAAACTGGGGATGAGAAATCAACTCTTACTACTTATGCTCAAGCTTACTCAGTTGGATTTAACCGGCCTACTGAAACAGTCTTGAAAGACTCTACCGGTGCCATAGTTTCCAAAAAGAACTTTGAATATGACCAAAAAGGGAATTTATACAAAGAATTAATATTGGCGCTAAATCCCTTAACTCAAGATTCTCAGCTTATAACTACCAGCTACGCATATGATTCCTTTGGTAATTTAACCCTGACAACCAATCCAAAAGGTGGCATCGTTACAACCCTTTATGAAACTATCTACTACGCTTACCCTGAAAAGATTACTAATGCTCTTGGTCAATCGGTAAGTTATATATATGAGCCTAAATTCGGGGTAATTAAATCCGTTACCGATACCAATGGCAATATTTCGACAAGTGAATACGATACTTTTGGCAGGGTGCTTTTTATTAAGAATGCCTATAACCAGATCCCAACCACTTATTCCTATCCTGATTTTAATACTAAAATAACTACGCAAACTGCTGGTACTTCGACTTTGAAGAAAATCGAATATGTTGACGGCTTAGGTAGGAAATATAGATCTGTGTCCCTTGGCGAAGATGGAACAAATAAGCGCGATATCTCAAGTGAAATCTATTACAATAACCGCGGCTTGACTGAAAAAGAATCACTACTTCATTATGTTGATGAGCCCCAGGATCAGATCAGCTATTCTGTTTATGAATATGATATCCTGGGCCGTATCAAAAAGACCAAGGCTGATTTCCCGGGGACTTTAAAAGATGCTGAAAGCTCAATTAACTATATTGAACCTCTTTATACCGAAACAATCGATCCATTAGGCCACCGCAAAGGCACTAGAAAAGACATAAATGGTAATGTCATTGATGTAACCGAATTCACTCAAGGCGGAGTGTATCATACCTATTATACTTACGATGTTATGGATAACTTGGTTAAAACCACCGACTCAAAAGGAAATATTAGTCAAATTTTCTACGACTCTATTGGTCGCAAGATTAAAATGATAGACCCTGATATGGGGACCTGGAGCTATGAATATGATGTTGCCGGTAACCTCACAAAACAAACTGATGCTAAGAGCCAGGTTTTAACTTTTGAATATGATGTGCTAAACCGCTTAATTAAAAAGTCGTCATTGCGAACGAACGGAGCTAGTGAAGCAATTTCCCAATACATTTATGATGAAGCTCTAAAGGATAATTGTATAGGCAGGCTCTCTAAAGTAATTGATCAATCCGGCTCAACTGAATTTTTCTATGACAAATTAGGCAGGGAAATTAAGAGTGTCAAGTCATTGCGAGACGCCGAAGATGGCGAAGCAACCCCATACACAGTTCAAAGGGAATACGATGTTTTAGACAGGCTTACTAAACTAACATATCCCGACGGAGAAGTCGTTAGCTACAGCTATGACACTAACTCAGGACTACTTGAGTCGTTGCGAGGCACCAAAGGTGCCGAAGTAATCTCATACGTAAAAAACATTGCTTACAATGCTAAAGGGCAGATTAAGACTATTCAGTACGGTAATAATGTCACTACTAATTACACTTATGGCCAGGACTTACGCTTAAGCCAGATATTAACCCAGGGTTCGAGTACTTTACAAAATTTGAACTATGATTTTGACAAAAACGGCAATTTGATTACTTTAACCGACAACATAAGGTCAAATATCCGCACCTATAAATACGATAATTTAGACCGCTTGACTGATGCTTTAAACGTGCCAGCGCCTACCGGAGGTTACACTAACTTTAGTTTCCAATATGACTCAATAGGCAATATGACTTATAAATCTGATTTAGGGGTTATGACTTATGGTTTGAATGCGGGTCCGCACGCTTTAACTTCCGCGGGTGGTTACGCATATCAATATGACAGAAACGGCAATATGATTGTTGGTAAAAACAAGACGATGGAGTATGATTTTGAGAATCGCTTAACAAAAGTCAATCAGCTTGGGATTATCAATACATTTGTTTATGATGGAGATGGAGGCAGGGTAAAGAAAACTTCATTGCGAGGCGGAGCCGAAACAATCTCGACCACTTATATCGGTTCACTTTTTGAAAAAGATTCAGATGGCAAAATCCGCAAACACATTTTTGCAGGGGCAAATAAAATCGCTAGTGTGTCATTGCGAGGCAGCGAAGCTGCCGAAGCAATCTACTACCATTCTGACCATCTCGGCTCGAGCAACGTTATTGCTAACGCCACTGGCCAGCAAATTCAATACTGTGAATATACTCCTTATGGTACTTTAGCAAGAAACGACGTTATTGCGAGCCCTGAAGGGGCGAATCAATCTACAAACTACCTGTTTACTGGTAAAGAGCTGGATTCTACAGGACTCTATTTTTACAGCGCTCGATACTATGATCCAGAGATTGGAAGATTTATAAGTGCGGATACTATTGTTCAAGCGCCTTACGATCCGCAGTCATTAAATAGGTATAGCTATTGTCGCAATAATCCTATAAATTATATCGATCCTACAGGGCATAGTTGGTTTAGTAAGTGGTGGGGTAAGCTTGTTGGGGCAATAGCAGGGGTTGTCGCAACTATTTTTACTGGCAATATGATGGTCGGCTTTCAGCTGTTTAATTTCTTTAGCTCGCTTCAAAGCACAATTACTACCGGAAGCTGCGGTGCCTTTGCCGGAGGCATAGTCGGGGGTTTAATAGGTGGTTATGCCGGAGGGGCGCTTGCCAATAATGTCGCAGGAGTGCTTGGCGAAAATGCTTTTAATTTTGGCAGTGGGTTCCTTATTGGTGCAACAGAAATGGGAGTCGGCGGCTTTGGTGGAAGTTTTGGAGGAGCTTTAGGAGGAGGTGCTAGTTTTGGCGAAGCAATCAAACAAGGCGTTATTGGTTTGGGCATAGGAGCTGCAGTAGGCGGGTTGATCGAGGGTAGTTATTTAGGTGGCATGCAAAACATTGCGCATGGAATGAGCAGACAGCAAGCTTATCAAGCGGGAATAAAAAGAATTCACGCTTTAAGTGTAAAGGCAAAAGATAAAACTACAGCAATTGTTGGTTCAAGGCCATTAGGATCAGCAGATAATCCAGGTTTTTTCAGACATAGATATATTAGAGGTCAAGCTGGACGTTTTGAGATGGGGCCAGATGAAAGAACAGGCCTTATTGAACTAAATGCTGAGGGTTCATTTGGAAGAACAGAAGACTATATTAATAACCATCCTAATCTAACTCTTGAGGCATCTGTTACCGTTAGTCAATCTGGTTTTAATAATGCGGTTAATCTTTATAAAGCTGCCTGGGTGGGGACGCCTTACGAATTCTATAATTGCAATAGCAATTTTGCTGTAAATAGTGTTATCTATGGAGCTGGAGCTAATGCTCCTGAGAATTTAGGCGCAACGCCCATAGGTATAGACCACTATAATTTTAACTAAGATGAAAATAAATCAAAAAATATTTAGAGAAGGAATAATAATATTTATTATTGCGATCTTATCATTGTTTCTGGCGCATAATTTTTATAATGATCCTCTTTTGAAAGGTGGGATAGAACTATTTAGGATACCTTTATACATTATAATTTCTTTTTTCATCCTGCTATACAGCGGTTATCGTTTCGTCTTGCTTATTATCAAAGTAGTTACTAATAAATGTATACATAAACGATAATTTTAATTTTAAGAAACGTTCTTTAAATATTTCTGTTATGTTCTGGATTATCTTAGGTCTATTTGGCCAGGATGTATTTAAGATATCATATTGCGCAAAAAGTTTATTCAATATATATGGGCGATATCTGTCGAAGATATGGAAGATCCAAGAATAATTATTTCATATATTAATATACTGTAATAAATTATTGTAAAGCGTCTATTAAGTTTAATAGATAGATAGTTTATCGACGTCTATAAAACGTTAACGGAGGTGTTAAATGAATAAGTTACTTAAAGCGGTGTTCGTTATTTTTTTGTTATTGACTGTTTGTTATCCTTTGGCCACGAGCCAGGCTGCTGTTCCTAGATTAATTAATTATCAAGGCAGGCTTACCGATAATTCCGGTAATCCCTTGAATGGCTCTCATAGCCTTACTTTTAGGATATTTGACGCTGAAGCCGCAGGAAATCTCTTATGGGAAGAGACGCAGACAAGCGTAGTTATTCAAAAGGGCGTTTTTAATATTTTGCTTGGCTCAGTAACAAATATCAACTTGCCTTTTGATAAACCCTATTGGCTTGAGATTAAGGTTGATAATGAGGTTATGAGCCCAAGACAAAGAATTGCAACTGTTGCTTATGCAATCAGAGCGGAACACGGTGTTCCTAAAGGTGTAGTTGTGATGTGGGCTGGAAAGATTTCTGATATTCCTGAAGGTTGGGCTTTGTGTGATGGCTATAATGGAACTCCAGATTTAAGGGATAGGTTTATTGTGGGTGCAAGACAGGATGATAGCGGTGTGACCAAAACTAATGTTACTGGAGAGTTAACAAAAAGTGGAGATGGGCAAATATTAAGCCATAGCCACACTGAAAATTCCGCTGGATTGCATTCTCATAATATTAATTATAAGTATGGAGTCCCATCGGGAACTAGTGCTGGTTCACGTCCTGGAATAGCTGCGTCATCTTTAAAAAATGATTCTAGCACTGCATTGTCATCAGGTCCTTCTTGGTACGGTTGGGATACTGGGGTATATTCAATGATTTCGGCAGGCAATCATATTCATACGATTAATTCATCAGGCGGGGGGAAAAATGTGGCAGTATATTATGCTTTAGCTTATATAATAAAAACTCAATAAAATATATATAAATTATTGAAATTTTACTATTTTTATGCAATTTACAAATTTACCAATTTATCAATTTTGCCTCGGGAATTAGGATCAGAAACATATTGAAATTATTACACTTAGGGCAGAATAATAAAAAAATGCTTGACAATTTATACCCTCTGTGCAAAAATTAATGCAACTTGATTATACCATTGGATATGGCTTTAAACTTAGGAAGAAAAGGAGGTGAAGCTAAAAATAATCCTGAGGTCATTAAAAAATCCAGTGATATAACTTATAGATGCAATTCTCTAGGTAATTAATACCCTAGTTAAATATATTTGGTTTAATTTTTAAAGGAGGTTACACAAAATGAGTAAACGCTTGATTCTAGTTTTAGCTTTAGCGTTAGTTGTAGGGATGACCTGCAGCGCATACGCTGAAGTTCAGAATGTAAAAGTTAGTGGAGACCTTACCGCTTATGGAGTTGCACGTAATTTGCATATCCAGAAAGAGGCTGGTAACTATCATCGCTATAACAAATCTTTCTCTAGTATTGCCAGAATAAGAGTTGATGCGGATTTAACTGACAATGTTGGTGCCACTGTTAGATTGCTCAATGAAAGATATTGGGGAAGAGAACAGGATGATGCAACTGTTCCAGTAGCTTCATCACGTGGTTCGGAAAACCCAGGAACAACAACAGTTGATATCGATTTGGCATATGCCACATTGAAAGAGTTCCTTTATTCACCTTTGACCTTAACAGTTGGCCGCCAGGAATTGCATTTCGGAAACGATATGATCATGGGCGATCCTGATACCAACCTCGCAGTTACCACAAAAAGTGCTTATGCTGTACCAACTGGTGATCCAGATTTAACAGCTCGCAAAGCATTTGATGCTGTTCGCGCAACCTTGAATTATGATCCGCTAATTATCGATGCTTTTTATTCAAGAGTTACCGAAACATCAACTAGTATGATCTCAAAAGATAAAACCGATCTTTATGGTGTCAACTTAAATTACAAAGTTGGCGATAAATTCGGTTTAAAGAATACCGTAGTTGAAGGTTATTACTTCTTAAGAAACATTGGAAACGAAGCAACTGCAGGTGTTAAAAAACGTGATACAACAAACGTAGTTGGTGGCCGTGTTGCGACTTCTCCAATGACTGACATGACATTCCAGTTGGAATCAGCTTATCAGTTTGGTAATCGCCTTACAGGTGCTCTTGGTGAAAATGCTTCTCAGAGACGTAATGCTTGGGCATTAGAAACAGCATTGAGCTATATGTTCAGCAAAGTAAAATATACACCTATGGCAACAGCTGGCTATGCTTTCTTCAGCGGTCAGAAAAACGGTAACCTTGGCGATAACAAAGCTTATCGTGCTTGGGATGCAATGTTTGAAAATCAGAAATTTGGTGACATTGCTAACGCATTATTAGCTCAGACAAATGCTCATATCGCTATGGGCCAATTGTCAGCTAAACCAATGGATGATATTACCGTTAAAGGTGAATATTATGCATATTGGTTTGACAAGAGATATACCGATGGTGATATTATTACCACCGGTAGAGGTGATTCACTTCATATGAGCGGAAGAAAATTCGCAGGTCAAGAAGTTGATTTAACTTTGACTTATGACTACACCGAAGATGTTCAGTTTGGTTTACTCGGTGGTTTCTTCTTCCCAGGACGTGCTTTCAAGCCAAATCAAGATAGCCACTCTACAAGATACATGGCTTCTGAGTTCATTGGTTCAATGAAAGTTACATTCTAATTGTAATTATGTAATAAAAAAGCCCTCGGAGGAGCAATCCTCCGGGGGTTTTTTAATACCTTAAATCTATGCTATATCTCGCCTTTATCTTCCACATGCATCAACCATATTATGTCAATCTCCTGACCAAGGAGACGGAATATCCTTGGGTGAGGCTGCACGGCCTTAAGGATTATTTGGATATGGTCAAAATTTTGGAAAAATATCCTAAAATAAAACAGATCTTCAATCTAGTCCCATCTTTAATAGAGCAGATAGAGGAATATACAAACGGCCAGGTTAAGGATAAATTTTTAGAGCTTTCATATAAAAGTGCGGCCAGTTTAACTGCGCAGGATAAAGAGTTTCTTTTAAATAGATTCTTTAGTATTTATCCGGAAAAATGCATTTTTATTCATCCACGTTATTATGAACTTTACCACAAGAAAAATTTAAAGAAGGAATTTACCATTCAGGATTACCTTGATCTTCAGGTATGGTTTAACCTTGCCTGGACGGACCCGTATTTTAGAGAAAGTATCCCTGAATTAAAGAAGGCAATTTTAAAGGCCCGTTTTTTTACAGAAGAAGAGAAGCGGGGAATCCTCGATAAACAGATCGATATTTTAAAAGATATAATACCTGTTTATAAAGAGTTTATGCAGCGAAAACAGATCGAGGTTATTTTAAGCCCTTATTATCATCCAATACTACCATTGCTTTATAATACAAAAATTGCTAAAGAAGCAAATCCGAAATCACCGCTTCCTAGCATTCAATTTTCCCACCCTGAAGATGCAAAAGCGCAGATTGATAACGCGGTAAGAATGTATAAAGAAAGGTTCGGCGTAGCTCCTGTGGGGATGTGGCCATCAGAAGAATCGGTATCTCAGCATATACTTCCATTTATTATTCAGTCCGGAGTTAAATGGATTGTTGCTGATGAAGCTATACTTTTTAAATCCCTTAAATTAAAAAAGAGAAATACGACTTTGCTTTATCAGCCCCATCTTTTAAAAAGAGAAGAGGGTGAGCTTAATATAGTCTTTCGAGATCGCAACCTTTCGGATTTGATCGGATTTGTTTATCATCGCTGGGATGTTAAATCCGCAGTTGCTGATTTTATGAAGCATCTGGAAAATATTGCCACTTCATTTAAAGGTAAAGATATCTTACTTACTGTTGCAATGGATGGAGAGAATGCCTGGGAATATTATACCAATGATGGCCACGATTTTCTGGATGCGCTTTATGAGAGATTGTCTGAAGCGGAATTTGTCAAAACTACAACAGTTGAGGAATATTTGAATAGGCATCCTGCGAAACACCAAATTCCTTACCTTGCCGCAGGCTCATGGATCTATGGTGAGTTTGCTAAATGGCTTGGTGCGCCTCAAAAAAATAAAGCCTGGGAATATTTGACGATTGCTAGGGAAGAGTTAGAGAAGGATATTCCTCAGGATAAATTAGCTCTGGCCTGGAAGCAGATGTATATCTTAGAAGGAAGCGATTGGTTCTGGTGGTATGCAGATGATAATTCCGGGGACTTTGACAAACTTTTTCGCATGCATATGACCAATTTTTATAATATAATAGGAAAAGATACTCCGGAATATTTAAAGCACCCTATTTAAACTTATCCACACCGTATGTGTCCAAAAGGGGCACATATGTGGGAAAAAATGGTAACGCTTTTTATTGCAATAACTTGAATCGCTTCTTGACATTAAAAAATTTTTATGTTATAACCAATAAAAATGGATAAGAAGGATATTTACGAACACTTAGCAAATATTTATCTGGATGCTTCTTTAAAGAAAAAAAAGAAAAGTAAGAAAGACTTCAAATTTAGGACACTTCTCATAAGCAACCTTGTAATCCTAGTTTTAGTTTTTAGTAGCTTTTCAATTTTTACTGTTTACAGAAAGAGTAAACTTAGAGAAACATCGCAGGTGGAGCTTGTTCTTTATCCAGACGTAGCCAGGATTAATTATAATTTTGACCCGGCAAAAAAAGAAATTTACTCCCTGAATTTAAAGAATCTTGATCTTAGCCATTATAAGAAATTAGTGTTTTCTGTAAAAAAATCTAAATTCAAAAATAACATTTCTTTGAGAGTGGAGTTTAATAATTCCTATAACGAAAAGGCTTTTGTTTACGTTAAGAATATTTTAACTAAATGGAATGAGTTTGTAATAAATCTTTCAGAGTTTAGAGGAATCTCGGATTGGTCAGAAATGTCAGTACTTTCATTTTCAGTTGAAGAGTGGAATACTAAAGAAAAACAAGACGTGTTATTTTTGGAAAACATTAGAGTTTTGCGCTAAAAATAAGGAGGGGGAGAAATTATGCGGATAATTTCCATAACTAATCAAAAAGGGGGCTGCGGAAAGACTACTACCGCGATTAATTTGGCTGCTTCCCTGGCATCAAACAACAGAAAAGTTTTATTGATCGATCTAGATCCTCAGTCTCACGCCACTCTCGGGCTTAATATTAAATCAGAATTCTCTATCTATAACGTCCTTTCAAAACTCACAAATAAAAAAGCGCACTTAAAAGATATTCTTAAAAGCGTTACTGATGGATTTGATATTGCACCATCCAGCATTGTTTTAAGCACCTTGGAACAGGAGCTTTCGGGCGAGATTGGCAGAGAATCAAGGTTGTTTGATGTTATTAAGGAATTTAAGGGCAATTACGATTATTGTCTTATTGACTGTCCCCCGAATTTAGGTATTTTGACCATTAACGCTATCCGTGCTTCCTCAGAAATAATCATACCGGTTGAGGCAAGCCGCTTCTCTTTGGAAGGTTTGACCCAATTAATTGATATTGTGGAGTTGGTTAAGGATAGATTGCATCATGTAGTTGATTATAAAGTTTTGGTTACCAATTTTGACTCTCGTTTAAGGCATTCTTTTAAGATTCTGGATCATATTCGTGCTACTTATAAGGGCAAACTTTTCAGTAATATTATCCACGTAAACGTAAAATTAAAAGAAGCCCAGAGCCAGGGAACTTTTGTTTTGGACTATGATAAGTACTCCAGAGGGGCGAAAGATTATTTTAGCCTTTCCCGGGAAATCATTACTCAGGAGATCACTAATCAGAGAATGCCGGAGTTAGGCAAAAAGATGAAAGAAATTTTAGCCAAAGAATTACCATCCATGGCTGAGATTTCTCTTACGCTTGCGGCACCTAACGCCAAGGAAGCTTTTGTTGTGGGTGATTTTAACGGTTGGAAACTTGATGATGTGGGTAAAATGGAGAGGGTCAACGGTCTCTGGAAGAAAAAACTAAACCTTAAATCTGGCAAGTATCACTATAGATTTGTTGTTGATGGGGAATGGATTGAGGATTCACTTAATCCGCATAAAGAATTAAACCCTTTCGGCCAAATGAATTCTCTAATTGAAGTTGAAGCTTCTAAGTAGGACATTCGGGAGGGGTTTTAAAATTGGAGCAAGAAGAAAATCAGCCTGAAGGAATAAAAGAAGGGAAGATTTACGCGATGGCTGCATATTGGGGGCCTCTGTGTATCTTACCTTTAATTATAAAAAAAGATAATACTTTTGCGGTTTTTCACGGCAAGCAAGGATTAGTTCTATTTATTATCCTGGTTGCTGGATTTCTTTTTAATATAATTCCCTGGTTAGGCACAATGGTCTGGCAAGTAGTTTCTTTTCTATATGTTTTTGCATTCCTCTGGGGGACCTTGCAGGCTCTTATGGGTAATTGCAGTAAGATTCCTATAATTTCGGATATCGCTGAAAAAATTGTTTTATAAATATGCAAACTTTAGATGCTTTAAAGAACAGGCATAGTGTCAGGTCTTTTAATAGAAAACCTGTCCTAAAAAATGATATTGAACGGATCGTTGATTCTGCTAGATTAGCTCCTACCGCAAGAAATGTTCAACCTTTTGAGTTTATAGCAGTAACCGATAGAGAGCTTTTGACAAAGATTTCTGCTCTTACGGACAACGGAAAGTTTATCGTAGATTGTGGTTGTTGTTTGGTTGTTTTTTGCCAGGAAACAAAATATTACCTGGAAGACGGCTGTGCAGCTACTGAGAATATTTTAATTGCTGCTACGGACCTGGGACTGGCCAGTTGCTGGGTAGCTGGTGATAAAAAATCATATAGTGAGGATGTCCGTAAGCTTCTTAATGTGCCCTTGGGTTCCAAATTAATAAGTTTGATAGCCTTAGGCTATACTGATGAGCCTGTTGCAGCGGCCCCTAAACGCACATTAAGTCAGGTGCTGCATTGGCAAAAGTTCTAGAAAGGAGTTATTTTTATGCCTGCTAAAAATAAAAAGAAAGTCCTTTTAAAAAATAAATCGTCTAAAAAGAAAATAATAAAAAAGAAAGTTACCAAGAAAAAGCCTTTTAAAAAAAATCTCCCTAAGAGAAAGACTATAAAAAGAATTCCGGTTAAAAAAAAGCCGGCTAAAGTAAAAAAGCCTAAACAAAATGTTGTCGGTAAAATTACACATTATTTTCCTAAAGTGCGAGCTGCAGTGATAAAAGTAAAGTCGCCTATAAGTGTTGGTGATAATCTTAAGATTAAGGGGCATACTACGGATTTTACTCAAGTAATAAGTTCTATGCAGATAGATAGAGTTTCGATAGATACGGCTAAAAAAGGCGATGAGATCGGTCTTTTGGTTAATTCAAGGGTTAGGAGAAGGGACGTTGTAATCAAGCTATAAGGAGGTTTAAATGAGGTTGTCTGATGTTGAAAAAATTGCAAGAGGAAAGGGATTGAAAGATACCTGGAGGTATTCAAAGAAGCAGCTTATTAAGCAGATTCAGCATGTAGAAGGCAATGCTGAATGCTTTGGTGAGGCTAAAAAATGGTGTGATCAAATGGCTTGTTGCTGGAGAGAGGATTGCGTAAGATAGGCTTTTCAACCAAGGAGAAGATATGCGAATGATGATGGGTGGTTGTAGTATGCAAATAGGAGTTTTGTTGATTGCGCTTGGTTTTGGGTATATCGTTTGGTATCTTTCTAATAGGGAAGAGAAGGATTTAAGGGTTGTTGGCAAGGTTATAGGCACGATAATTATGGCTTTGAGCCTATTTTTTATTATCCAGGTTCTGGCGTTTTCTGCTAATTTTTTTAGTAAATTTGGTTGCTCAATGATAAAATAAAAATATCGGCAGGGGAGCCCGTCTTTTGCAAAAGACGGGCTTTTTTGTTAATCTAAAACCAAGTTAATTTTGTCGGCTAAATTCAAATATTAAATTTTAAAAAGGCAATTAAACTTGCTTTTTAAGATCTTACTGCTTGACAAATATAAGACTGTCTATATAATTGATTAATAAGTACATACTCAGAATAACCCGGGCGTTAAATCCCGGTAAGTTTAAGTAAATCCCCACACCAACTGTTACTTAAGCTTATATGAATGCAGTTGGTGTGGGGATAAATGTTCCGAGGAAGACCTAAAAAACAAAGAATAATCAAACAGATACCTAAGACCGGCCAATTCAGTCCCAGGGGTAAACCTGGCCGTCCTGATGAGGTTATTTTAGAGTCTGATGAGTTTGAGGCAATTTATATGGCAGACTACCAAGCCCTTGACCAAAAAACCGCAGCAAGCTCTATGGGTGTTTCGCAACAGACTTTTAGCCGGATACTTAAAAAGGCTCGCAAGTCTGTGGCTGACTCATTAGTTGGTGGCAAGATCATTAGAATAAAATGAAGCAAATCTCACCAAAATCCCGGTAAGTTTAAGTAAATCTTTGTCTCCCAAACGAAGTAAATTCTTGAGCTTTACGTGCCTTTAATTACTAAAAATGAGGCCTTATATTGACATAATTCACATTATAAGCAGTTGTCTTGAATATAAAACAACTTCCTATAATGTATCTTATGTTAACTTGAATATATGGGAAGTCTTTCTTTAAGGCTTGGATTACCAGGCACTTATGAAGTTATTAACTACTTTTGTTTTTATTGGGTTTTAACTTACTTGGACTTACTTGCTTTGGTTATGCTTGACATTCTGCTGCGATTTATTAATTAAAATGCCTCTATTTATCTTAGAGTATAATCATCTATAATATTCTTTTGTCTGGTTATTTCATTCTCTTAGTCAGCTCAATTACGGCAGGATAAACCGTGCTTTCTCCAAATCTATAGTTTATTTTATCAACTGTTTTTAGGAGAGCCTCCCTTCTTTTGTCTTCAGCAAGTAAAGGGAGGTAATTATTGGTTAATAGGCTGCTACAGGTCACTCCCATGGCTCTAATTTTGGGTGTTTTGGGAAAGTTTTTAGCCATAATTTTAAGGGCTTTTTGGTAGATTTCCAGTCCACTGGAAGTATGTTCAGTAAACGTTTTTTGGGCTCCAAAATTGCCTAATTCTGGCCCATTTAGCCATATATGTATGGTCTTGGCAGTAAGATCCTGTTTTCTTAATCTAACGGCTATCATTTCCGACAAAAGCCTTATCCAGGCATGGATAAACCCGGTGTTTTCCGAAAGCCTTGGAAAGGTATATGAATGGCCTACGGATTTAGGCCCAGAGTCATCTTCCTGTATGGTATTTAGGCTGTCTTTTGAACGTAATGAATAATAAAAATTAAGCCCGACTGCCCCAAGGTTTGCTTCCAAAAAGCTGGCTGATTTTTTGTATAGATCCAGACAGGAATTAATCCCTAAATCGGCTAAAATAATTTCAGTTTTTTCTCCAACTCCGCAGAGTTTTTTGGCAGGCACTGTGCTTAATATAAACTCTAAGTTTTCGTCATTTATGTATTCCAGGCTATTAGGTTTTTTAAGTTTTGAGGCTAATTTTGCCAGGATCCAGTTTTTAGCTATGCCTATTGATACCGTTATATTGAACCTTGAATATATTTGTTTTTGTATTGTTTTCGCGAATTCAACCGGATTATTTATCCCAGATACATCAATCTGGAATTCATCAATTGAAGCGTATTCTACAGGCAGATTATAGCATTTTAGCATTCCTAGTATTTCTTGCGAGGTCCAGATGTATTTACTTTGATCGGCAGGAGTAAATTCCAGTTTTGGGCATATTTTAAAGGCTTCAATTGAAGGCATGCCTGAATTAATGCCCAAAGCTTTGGCTTCATAACTTGCGGCACAGACTACAGTGTGAAATTTATTGTTTCTTGTGCCGACTATTAAGGGTTTGCCTTTAAAGCGCGGATTAATTGCCTGTTCAATGGATGCGAAGAAAGCATCCATGTCGAGATGTATTATCATAAGTTAAATGATTTATTGCAGAATTACTAAGTCACAATGTCATTAGAGAAATTATTTGATGACGTAGTAACTTGGCAGCGCTATTAGTTTATTATTTTATCAATATACCAACAATAATTTGAATTGTTGAATGACAGCTGATAAGTGTTTGGGCCTGATTGGGTAGAAAAATAATTTATTGTTTCCGTTCCAGAGCGTTGCTGCCAGAAATAATTAATTTTATCTATAGCGTAGTTTTTATTTTTCCAGACAAACTCTTTGGGAAGTATTTTAGCATTTTTAAACCAAGCAAAAACCTCAATTTTTTCATTGAGTTCTAAATTGTCTGCGCTGGAGTTTTCAGTTTCAGGGATATTTCTTTCCCAGCGTGCTTGTGGGTTAAATCCGGATTTCATAAGCAGTAATTTTTAAGAATATTTGCGTACCACAGTTATTAATCTTCCGATCACCGCAAAAGGTTTTAATATTGGAGAAAATTCTTTATTTTCGGCTTGCAGGAATACTTTATTATTATTCTTGGATTTGAATCTTTTTAAAGTGACCTCATTATTGTCTAGGAGAGCTGCGATAATATCTCCGTTTTGAGCGGTTTGCTGTTTTTTAATAATGGCAATATCGCCATCTAATATACCCGCATCAATCATGCTCAAGCCTTTGACTTTTAGGGCAAAGATATCATTTTCTTGTAATCTTCCAAGGAACAATTCATCCGGGTTGATGTAGCCCAGAATGTCTTCATAGGCGAAATCCGGATGACCGGCATTGATATGAGAAATTATCGGGATTCCGGGAAATCTGGTACCAGTTTCCAATAATTCAATTGAGCGGGACTTGTTTGTTGCCCGTTTTAAATAACCTTTTTTCTCTAGAGCTTCCAGATAATCCCTTACAGTCCCAGTTGATGAAAAACCTAGTTCTTGGGCGATCTCACGGATCGTAGGCGGCAGATTTTGTTCTATTTTTTCCTGAATGAAATTTAATACTTTTTCTTGCTTAGAGGTAAGTTTTTCCATAGTTTGAATATTACCACACAAATGTGTGGATGTCAAGAAATAAAAATAAAAGGAACATTTTATGCTTTATTTTGTCTAATTGATTAAGGAGGACTTATGCGACTAATCATACTTGTGGTTATATTATGCACTGCTATCAATATACTGGTTTCTGATCAATATACGCGTGGTATCAGGAAAGGGTCTGTACAATATAACCGCCAGGAAATATATAGGTTGGCAATAACAGCGGTTATTCGCCAATAATGCCCCTCTTCCTCCCTTTTTGTCTCTCTAAAAGTACTCTTTTTTAGAAAATTTGAGCCTCAAAAGGATAAAAATTATTATTAGAGCACTAAAAATATGAGGAGAATAGAAGTGAGCTATATAGGCTAAGTTTTTTCCAAAAAGTTCTTTGGTGGTAAGCAGATTGAGGAAGTGCGCGATTATAATTAAAATAAGGGTTACTCTATCTTTAAAGTTAGTTAATATCAAGTAACCTATGATTAGGAAAAAAGACATAGTCAGGAATATATAATTATGTATCCAGGCGTTTAAATTTAAAAGAATAAGACAGATAAATAACAGAGAATAATCAATGTGCTGGTAGAAATTATTATTAGTTTTTTTTCTAAAAGGCAAAACAATAGCGGTAAATATTGACAACATGATTAAAGAAGTAATTAATTGAATGTTTTTTACTGATAGATCAGCCAAATTTAAAAACATCCTGGGCGCGTTTTCATAAAACCTAAACGGCGTAAAGAATCTATAAAAAAGACTGACCAGAGATTGGTTGTCGTAATCATATAAAGTCATTTCATCAAGAATGGTGCTATGAGTTAAATAATAGGACATATTTTTCAAATAATCGATATTTGTTTTAAAGCTTAAGATAACTGAAGGAAGTAAGATATACAATAAAACAAAAAATAAAATAAACAGGCTTAATTTGAATTTTTTTTTGAATAAAAAGTAGAAAATAAAAATTATTGGCGTGTATTTGATCATGATAGAAAACGCGATGAAAGCCGCTCCTAAAAATTCTTTCTTTTTAATAATAAGATATAAGCCGATAATGATAGCAGACATCATTAGAATGTTGGCTTGTCCTGTGTCCAAGTTATTAAAAATGAGCCTTACTGTGGCTACATAGGTAAGAAAATACAATAGAACAATTTTCCCAAAGGCAAATTTTTGCGGGAATACTATTTTTTTAAGCAGAATAAAAGAAATCATCAGAAGAGAAAAATTCAAAAGGTACCATATTATATTTGCGTTTTTTTCATCTAGCAAAGCAAATCTGGACATGATAACGGCAAAAAATGGGCTGTACCTGAATTCGGCTATTTTATTATCTCTGGATATATAAATATTTTCATGCGCCAGCACTCTCTGCCCTGTCACGTAATAACAGTGGAAATCCGCGAACTTTCTTGCAGAGGAGCGCCTGACATGTCTGTTGAAGCAGACAACTGAGGCGATAATCAGCATGATGATAAGTATTATTTTATAAATTTTAATATGGCTCATTATTTTTTCTGCGGGGCCTTATATTCCTTAAGGATCAGGAAGTATCCGAATGTCGCTGTACTTTGCATTTTTACCGGGATACTGCGTTCATCAGTAGAGATCCAGATCTCGATTTGTTTAGGGTTACTTTCGAAGTGGTAGGCATTAAAAGTACCTGCGGGAGTGACGACATCCTCAATTGAGGTCAGAGTGATCTCGTATCTGCGGTTAGGCAGGTTGGCCTTGATCTTTAGCCCTGGCTTTAAATCAGCTAACCGTCTTACCTGTTGAGGCAGCAAGATCGCATTTTGTATGGGTTCTGAGCTTTTTATGGAGATAAATTCATCTTTACCGGATTGATTTTTTACGATACTAAGGGTAAAGTTATTTTGATCATAGGTTTCAATGATTCTTTCTTTAATAAATAAGTTTTTGATATCCCTTTCTATTATAATCGGTAGGAAAGTCTTAGGATCGGTATATATTTTTTCTTTATCCGAAAAAGTGGCAAGGTTTGTTTCAAAAAGCATTACATAAAGGCTTTTTTCTTGATGGTTAGAATTATCTACGCGGCTGAATTTTGATGTGCCAAGACGCAGTTTTCCAAGTTTAACATCATAAGTTATTTCTTCCCCTACCGCGAATTTTTCCTCAGGTTCTTTTTCGGGCAAAGCAGATAAGTTGCTGATTTTTTTATCGGCCGAAATGGTAAAAATAAGGACAAAAGCCAAGATCAAAAATAATAAAAATAGCCTTATTTTTTTTATCATTATTTTTTCTTTCCCTGGTTTGCCACTGAAGCCATAGCTTTGGCTATTTCATCCGGATCGCCTAGATAATAATTTTTGGTCGGTTTTAGATTTTTATCCAGCTCATAAACTAAAGGTATTCCAGTTGGGATATTTAATTTTACGATTGCTTCATCTGAAACATTATCCAGATATTTTACAAGTGCTCTTAAACTGTTTCCATGAGCAGCAATAATTACTTTTTTGCCCTCTTTTACTTTTGGTGCGATACTTTCGTGCCAATAGGGCAAAAATCTGGCAACAGTATCTTTTAAACATTCTGTTATAGGGATATCTTTGTTATCCATGTTTTTATACCTGGGGTCATTGCCGGGATATCTCTCGTCGGTTATTTCCAATGCTGGCGGTTGTATATCATAGCTTCTTCGCCAGACAAGAACTTGATCTTCGCCGTATTTAGCTGCGGTTTCAGATTTATTCAGACCCTGCAGGGCGCCATAATGCCTTTCGTTGAGCCTCCAGCTATTTTGAACCGGTATCCACATCAAATCCATCTGATCAAGAGCCAGCCAAAGCGTGCGTATAGCCCTTTTTAATACTGAGGTAAATGCAATATCAAAAACAAATCCTTCTTTTTTCAAAAGCATACCTGCTTTTTTGGCCTCTTCAATACCTTTTTCTGAAAGATCCACGTCTGTCCAGCCTGTAAATCTGTTCTCTTTGTTCCATATACTTTCGCCATGCCTAAGAAGTACTATTTTATACATGTTATTTCCTCTCTTGTAATTGTTAAATTTATTATATTGTGAATGTTAAAATGATATCATTATAAGAAAAAAATTCAATCATAAAATACCTATTTTAATAGCCTGCTGGCTATTAAAAGGAGTTCTTTTATGGATTTCTGATTGTTGGCAATTGTGCATCCTGCCACATCAAAGTGCCCTCCTCCTCCATACTGTTCAGCAATGTAAGCCACGTTGATTCTTCCCTTGGAGCGAAGGCTGACCCTCAAAGCATTGTTTTCTTTTTCCCTGAAAAGTACTGCTATCTGTACCTCTTTGATAGAGCGGATTTCATCAGCTACAGCATCCACATCTGCATCTGCGCCTTGGACAGATTTAAAATCCTTTTGTTTCACGATTGACCAAGCCAAACGGTTTTTATTCATGAATTTACACCTAGATAAACATATGCCTGAAAGGAGTATTGACTGCTTTCTTTTTGACCAGAAAAACATATCTACCAATTTATTAAAATTTAATCCGTTGTTAAGGAGTTTAGAACATATGGCAAAAGTTGTAGTATTTACGTTGGGAAGCCTGAAAGAATCAGTTTCTACGATTATTGAAGTGAGAAGATTTTGCGCGATATCGGTAGAAATTTTTATATTTAAATTTTCCAGTAAACAATAAATTATTTCTCCAACTGAGGCAGCACTTTTATCGATCAGGCTTATATTTTCAAATGGGCGGCGGAATTCATGATGGTCTATTGCCAGAATTATTTTTGCTTTTTTAAATGGCAGGAAGTTGGCTCCTAATATCTCTTTGTTGCTGCAATCAACCGCGATGGCAAGGTCAACCGGGCTATTGAATTTTTTTAATATACGATTTGCCCCTTTTAATTTTAAGTACCTTGCAGGGACACCGTCTGTACTTATCATATGGACGATTTTGCCTAATTTTTTTAAAGCTAACCCCAGGGAAAGCAATGATCCGATAGAATCTCCGTCGGGATTTATGTGTCCTGAGATAAGAATTGTTTTTGCTTTTAATATAGCTTTTTTAACTTGCGTGATCTGTGGCATTAGTTTTTTTATTAAACTTAATAATTATTAATATTGTGAAATAGCTGATGACTCCCAATATAAGACTAATTATAAAGTATCCTAGTAAGGTTGGCAATAGGATCTTTAATATTGCCTGGTTAAATAAAGCTTTGAAGTGGAAATTTTGAATGATCTCTAAAGATTGATCGTAAATATCTCTCCAGTTGATCCCAAGTATTTTGCTTCCCAGCTTTAGGGCAAATACAAACGTAATGATATTGATCCAGGTATTTAGCAATAAACTGCCTATCAATGCGGCGGCTTTGTTTATTTTAAGTATAATTGCTAATGTTACAGCGGCTAACGGACCTGTTCCAGGTATTATCCCAAGGAACACGCCTAATCCGAACCCCAGCGCTATTTTTTGAGGAGAATCATTTATAAAGAATATCTGCCGGTATAGAGATTTAAAAAAATTCTGAAGGATATTTTTCATAGTTATATAATTGGTTTTATATGGATTCCCGCCAATTCATCCTTTCCGCTGTCTTCTTGTATCCAGCCGTTTAAAAGGCCGTAATTTTCTAAAATATTTTGAGCAGCCTGATATTCTTTTTTAGTTACGCGCCGGGATAACTGAGGTATATTAACTGCTTTATATAAAGGCATATACTGGCTCATAAGACTTATATGGGTTTCTAGTGAGATTTCCGAGGCAATGAATTTTAATATTTTTTCGGTTTCTTCTTGTTTTCCGGGAAGGACCAAATGCCTGATAATCAGGCCTTTTTTCATGATGCCGTCGCGGTCAAAAACACTATTTTTAATTTGGCGGTGCATTTCTTTTATTGCTTGCTGGTTATATTTTGGATATCTTTTAGCATTAGAATATTCTAAAGCGCTGGATTCATTAGCGTAACGCATATCGGGCAAATAAATATCTACAATTCCTTCGAGTAATTTTATGATCGATGGTAATTCATATCCTCCTGTATTGTAAACCAAAGGGATATTAAGTCCTTTAGGTATAGCTATTAAAAGAGCGTTTAGAATTTGCGGCAATACATGAGTAGGGGTAACTAAGTTGATATTGTGGCAGCCTTTTTTTTGCAGCTCAAGCATAATATTGGCAAGTTCATTACTGTTGACATTTTTACCTTTGCCCATTTGGCTGAATTCGAAGTTTTGGCAGTAGCAGCAGCTCATATTGCATCCTGAAAAAAAGATCGTCCCTGAACCTTTGGTGCCTGAAATTGGCGGCTCTTCGCCAAAATGCGGCATAAAGCTATAAACTTTAGCTGTTAATCCAGTGTTGCAGAATCCAAGCTGATTATTTAGGCGGTTTACCTTACATTGCCTGGGGAATAACTGGCAAGATCTAAGCATTTCAGAACATTCCCGGGCGGCTTTTTTTAATCTAGCGTCTTGGTATGACTTTAGATAAGAAGGATAATTATCTGATATTTTATTTTTGTTTTGCATAGAGATTTCTTATTTCCTTAAAGATCTCCGTATATTCCTGGGTTTTAAAATCAGGAAATGTCCAGGCAAGCGGCTTAAATGTTTTATCTTGGAAAAGCAGAGTGATCTCTGCGTAAATGCCATGATCTAAATATATACGATGAGCAAAATCTTTGGTGGATGCTAAAACAAGCTTGGGCAGATCAAGGTATCCGGGATCAATGTTGATCTTCCTGGATTTATTTCTCGAGAGTTTCTCTTCTATTTTATTGGTGGTTACTTTAATTTTTGCTAATTTTTCAGGGTTAATAAGTTTTTTAAAACTTATGAATTTTCTTTTTAAATTTGGCCCAAGTTCATTTTCATAATAATCGGTATGATTAAATTCAAGTGTCCGGCTTTCAAAATCAATTTCTCCGAAATGGCGCTTGAGTATGTTTAGGGTTTTAAGCAGAGTGGTTTCTTGGTCAAAGATCAAGCCGATAAATAATTTTACCTGGCCGTGTCTTTTGATTACGCCCATCTTTTGCTGGCTTGAAGTGCTTTGGAAAAACTATTTAGGCAGGAATTGATCAATGTAGTGAGATATTTTTTTTCGTTGAGGCTCATTGATTTCATTAAAGAATATAGCTATATTAAAACCACCATGCGCCTCGTCTTCCGATCTAACAATAACACCTTTGCATTCTACCGTTGACTCTTTGTGCTCCTCAATAAGAGGCAAAGTCATTTTTACTGCGATTTTAGTAAAAGGCGGCACGTATTTATTAACATGGCAATAGGCTCCCGCAGCGCTTATATTCTGGCTAGTTGTTTTAAAATCATAGCCATTAACGGCTATGCGCATGGGCAGGTTATGTAAAATCCTGGGATGAAGCCTCTTGTCTTTGATTGTTTTTTTTCTGATCATATTATTTGGCGGTTTCTTCAGCCGGTTTGCGGCTAGCTTTAAGCCAGCATTTTTTAGTGCAATAATTTTTGCCGTTTCTGTAATATTTCTTAATTTTTTTTATTAATTTATTGCAAGCTGGGCAGTTGGTCTGTTTTTCAGCTTCCGGTGCTTCCTTGTTTACTTCTTGAGCCATTTTTTGTATCTTCCTTTCGTTGCTATGGCTTTGGCAATTTGATGCCAAACCATTGGCTTTTATTGCCTATGGCTTTGGCAATTTGATGCCAAACCATTAGCTTTACTGTCCTAACTAGCATTTTGTATCCGCATATCGATGTAGTCTGACAATAGTTTTTTGTGTTGAAAATCAATTTCCAGGAATTCAATCCCCATCTGGTATTTGTCTGTAAATGGCAGTGGATTTGACCTGATTACTTTACCGATAGGATTTATTACCCGGTTTAGAATTTTCAATTCCAGGTTAATAAATGTATTAGGCGTTATAAAACGTTCGTTAATAAAGCTTAACCCGCCTAAACCAATGTCGCTTGAAACGACACTATTAGTTTCTCTTTCCCCGCGAATTTGACAACGCAGCGGTGATTTGAATGTTATCCGAGGGAAGCGCCTTTTTTCTAATTTTATAGACATTTCTTATGTCCATTTTTTTTAGGCCAAAAGCCTATGGTTTGGCATCAATTAACCAAAGCCATAGAGAAGCCGTGGCTTACTTCCTCTCTATCAGTTAAAAATATAGCACAGAATTATGTTTGTGTCAATTAAGTTTGAGGTTTAGGGATGCTGGAGGCGAATTGCAACTCTAATTGCGACAAAATTTTAATTGTCGATCAAAACTGTTATTTTGCAAAAACTCAGCGGCTGCCTGTTTGGGACTCTTATATGCCAGAATTTTCCTTGGATAATTATT
>Ga0172375_10000805_pt1 | contig 50943 bp, 49 predicted proteins | sample LakKiv1m_FD_114537 | JGI IMG/M metagenome (GOLD analysis project Ga0172375, IMG submission 114537) | Freshwater microbial communities from Kabuno Bay, South-Kivu, Congo - kab_092012_11.1m | ecosystem: Environmental > Aquatic > Freshwater > Lake | place: Democratic Republic of the Congo... | reverse complement strand
TTCTTTTTAATGAATCGGCGGCTCTCGGAGAATTTGAATTTTCCCTTTGCAGCGCTGTCTGCGGAGGCGGGCGCAGCCAGCGCTGCCCCCACTTCCGACTCGATTTCTTTTTTGGTGACCCCATAGGGAGTCGAACCCTACTTACCAGGATGAAAACCTGGTGTCCTAACCGATAGACGATGGGGCCGTCTGAGTGATGTGGGCCCACTGGGATTCGAACCCAGGACACCCTGCTTAAAAGGCAGGTGCTCTAACCAGGCTGAGCTATAGGCCCGCACAGTGCGAGATACAAGTGTATTCTAAGACAAGTTGAGGAAAAAGTCGATTGTTTTTAGACTTCTTGGCGTTTGGTGGCTTTGAGTTTGGTCGCGCGTTTGCCGATCCGGTGACGAAGGTAGTAGAGTTTGGCTTGCCTGACGGTCGCGGTTTTCTTCACCTCGATCTTGCTGATGACGGGAGCGTTAATGGGAAAGATTTTTTCGACCCCGATTTGACCGGAAGCAATTTTGCGAACAATAAAAGTCGGGTCATCATTCGCTTTAATGGCGATGACGATGCCTTCGAAAATTTGGGTTCTAGTTTTGTCGCCTTCTTTAATTGATTGGTGAACTTTAATGAGGTCTCCAACGTGGAAGGTAACATCTTTGTGAGTAATTTGGTTGGCCATATTTATTAGCTAGGAAAGTAACCGGGCTATTTTAACAAACAAGTCAGGAATGAGCAATGGCAGCTTTGAGAAACGCAAGGAAAATTGGGTGTGGAGCCAGAGGGCGGGATTTGTATTCAGGATGGGCTTGGGTTGCGAGGAAGAAGGGATGAGTCGAGTGGGGTAGCTCAATCATCTCTACAAAAAAGTCATCAGGACTGGTGCCGGAAAAAATGAAACCTTTCTTTTCAAACGCAGCGCGGAAGGTATTATTAAACTCGTAGCGGTGGCGGTGACGTTCAGAAATAACTGACCGACCATAGATTTGGTGGGCGAGAGAACCGCGTTTCAGGACGCAGTCAAAGGCTCCAAGGCGCATGCTGGTGCCGTCACCTTTGATGCGCTGGTACTTCTTATTGAAAGGAATGTCGTGAATTACGGCGTTCTTGGTTTTTGGATCGATTTCGAGGGAGTTAGCATCTTTGAGACCAAGGACGTTACGGGCGAACTCGACCGCAGCCAGTTGCATGCCAAAACAGAGACCGAGGTAGGGAATTTTATTTTCTCTGGCATAGCGAATGGCTTCGATTTTTCCCGCGGTACCCCTGGCTCCCCAGCCAATCGGGACAACTAGGCCGTCAATTCCTTGCAAAACACCAGTCCCTTGTTTTTCAATGACCAGGGAGTTAATGTAGAGAAGCTCAATACCCACTTCAAGGTTCGCAGCAGAATGGGTAAGAGATTCGATGAGGGCGTGATAGGAGTCGGTGAGGTTGTAGTCGCCAGTTGCAAAGTATTTGCCAACAATCGCAATTTTGAGAGATTGAGTTTTCTTCTTAAGAGTCTTTTTAACTAACTCTTCCCAGCCCGAAAGGTGGGAAGGATGGTCTTTAAGACCAAGTTTGGCGAGAATCTTGCGGTCAAAGCCTTGCTCATGAAAAGCGAGTGGAACTTGATAAATGGACTTTACGTCTTTGTTCAGAATCACGTCGTCGGGATGGAGGTTGCAGAAAAGCGCGAGGCGGGCAAGCCGGCGAGAGTCGAGTGCTTGCTCGGTTCGGGCAACCAGAAAGTCGGGTTGAATGGACATGGCGTTTAGTTGTTTGACAGAGAGTTGGGTGGGTTTAGTTTTGGGTTCCCCGATGTGGCCGGGAGTGGGGAGGTAGGAGACGTGAACGTGGACAACGGTGTCTTCGTGAGTTAGTTTCATGATTCTTGAAGCTTCGTAGTAGAGGACGTTTTGGTACTCACCAACGGTGCCTCCCAGCTCAATCAAACAGATCTCGGCTTGATCGTGAACGGCAGCTTCTTTAATCCGTTTAATTATTTCATCGGTGACGTGAGGGATCGCTTCAACGTCTTCGCCTTGGTAACCGAAGCTCCGCTCCCGGTTGATGACGGACTGGTAGATTTGGCCGAGGGTAATAAAGTTTTCGCGACCCAAGTCTTTGTCGAGAAAACGTTCGTAGTTGCCTAGATCCATGTCGGCTTCGGTGCCGTCTTCACAAAGAAAAGTGTCACCGTGTTCGATTGGATTAATTAGACCGGCGTCAACGTTGAGGTAGTTTTCACACTTGACAATCGTCACTGAGTAGCCTTTGGCTTGAAGCAGCAGCCCGAGAGAAGCGGTAGTCACGCCTTTGCCAAGAGAAGAGAGAACACCGCCCGAAACAAAGATGTATTTAGTGGTGAGAGTTTTTTTGAGCGGCATAGGTTATTGTACTATAGAACCGTACTCTCCGGCAAGATGTTAGCGGGAGAATCTGGTAAAGCGTAGACGTCGTGTTGGTAGGTGTCGAGGCCGACAAAGTGAGCCTCACCCCGCAAGATTTTTTCATACGGAAGGCAGGATCGACAACCCCCCTCTCCCTCTGGACATTTATAACGTTCTAGAGAGCGGGCAAGTTTGATTTCTTTGCCGACTTTCAGGATGAGAGCTTCCGCTTTTTTTAAATCAGGAAGTGGCAGCTCGCGAGGAGTGTCGTCAAGAGCCAGATACCAATAACGCAAACCAACAACTTCACGGGTTTGGCAGTTGTGAGCAAGCAGGTAGTAAATTGGGAGTTGGAGCGAGTCTGCTACTTCTTCTTTCTTGCCGGTTTTAAAGTCTAAAATACGAACGGCATTGTCGCTTTCCAAGTACTCTAACCAGTCAATTTTCCCGCAAAGAATGAGATTGTCTTCTTCAGAAAGCCAATAGTAGGGAAGCTCTTGTTTAAGTTTGACGGCGAGAGACGTGAGTGGGCCGGGATGAGCCATCACTCGACGTAGCATGGCTTCACCCCGCTCTTTGTATTTGGCTTCGGAGTCAGGACCCGAGAAACCCCCCTTTTCTCCCGCTACTTTCTCCCAAGCAGTTTGGAAACGTTCGATGAGCGAAGTTTTAAAACGGGTGTCAGTCGGAAGAACGGAGAGCGATTCCAAAACCTCATGCACGGCGGAACCAAGGGCAAGCGGGGGCGAGGTGAGGTTGATTTTATGACCGGTACGAGGATCTTTGTAGACGTTGGCAAGATAGTAGGCTCGAGGACAACGCTTGAAACTGGAAATACTAGAGTGGGAGAGCCAAGTCGCGGTGTATTTGTCTGGCATGATTATAGTTTACAGGAAATTTTTAATTTTGTAATTTTCGATTACAATGGGTTAATGAAGCAATGGCTAGATTTGAGACAGGCAGCAAAAAAGCTGAAGAGCAGATTCAATCGGGGTTTGGCGGTGAAGATCTTGCTGGGAGCGTTAGGGATCGCCATCATTGGAAGTTTATTGGGGCAAGTTGTTCAGAACGTCCAGGTAGAGAAAAGACTAAATGAACAACTGTACCTGCAGAGTCAGACGATTGAGGAACTCCAAAAAATTGCAACTTTGTATGAGGAGCTAAAAAATGAGGACCAAGTCGCGATAAATGCCAGTTTAAGCGCAGAAATACTAAACATCGAGAAAACGTATCAGGCCGGAGCCGGATTATTCGAGCAACGGGCCGAGATGTTGGCGAGTGGCAACCAGGTAGTCAAGGTAGACTTAGAACTCGCAAAATTCTTAAGATTCTTAGCCGATAAACAATGGGAAGAAGCTGAAGACCAAACTAACAAAGTCCAAGAGGAGATCGAGCGGATCGTTCAGGCAAGTATTCCGAAGTTGACGTCACCAATCGCAGAATCAAATAATACCCTTGCAGAGTCTGGATATACTCGACAAAAGGTGAACACCTCTCGCGGGGAGTTTGTGGTGTCCTTAGTGTCGGCACCAGGAGCAACTGTGACAATTGAGACGGCGGGAGAGAGTGATTGCACGGACAATTGTCCAACAAAGAGTTTGGCGGAACACGTGGCGGCAGCCGGCGGGTTTGCCGGAATTAACGGAGCCTATTTTTGCCCACCAGATTATGCGCGTTGTCAGGGGAAAGTGAATACATTTGACACCTTGGCCGTGAACGGGCGGACGAAAGCCGTTTTAAACCGCGATAACAACGTCTATTCAACGATTCCATTGGTAGCTGCCTACGGGAATCAATTGAGTTTCTATGACCAAACGGTTCAGTGGGGAGTTGACACTAGTAGCGGCGGAGCCTTAGCAAATTATCCGAGGCTGCTCAGAAATGGGGAGATTGCAACCACCGAAGAGAATGGGAAAGGAACAAGAGGTTTTATTGCTCAGAAGGATAACATAATTGTAATAGGCCATGTGTTTGCGGCGTCTTATGGAGACGAAGCAGAAGTGTTAAAGACTCTTGGGCTCGTGAACGCCATGAACTTAGATGGCGGAGGGAGTAGTACATTGTGGTTTGGGGGTGGTTATAAGGTCGGACCCGGGAGAAGTTTGCCGACGGCAATCGTGCTTAAATAAGAGATTTTGGTAACTGCCTCAACTTAGAGCGGGCAAGTTTAGTGTTGGGGTAGTGCTTGGTCACTAATGCCCAAAACTTTGTTCCATGACCGCGATACTTGAGGTGAGAGAGTTCATGAACCACAACATACTCAACACAGTCGGGAGGAGCAAAAAGTAAGCGAGTATTAAAAGACAGAACCCCCCTTGGTGAACAGCTACCCCAGTAGGAAGAGACTTCGCGCAAGCGAAAGTTGGTAGGTTGGAGTCCAGTTAAAGCCGAGTATTTTACTAGCCTCTCTTGAATAAAAGCTTCTAAACTTCTAAGAGAAGCAAAGTATTTTTGCTGAGGACGAGGAGGATTAAGACGCTTGTCTTGTTCTTTGGTAATCCAGGCTGAGCGCTCACTGACAAAACGATTGATAAAGAACCGAGGAACATAGAGGGGGGCTCGAACGACGACCTCACCAACTTTATTTACTTGGAGAGAAAGGCTGCGACGACGGTTTTTAGAGCGTTTGAGGGTAAAGTTCATTATTTTGATTATAGATTACTTCTTACTTGCCAAAGGCGATCGCGTCGCCGACGTGAGCTTCGGAGCCAAGCAGAGAGCCATAGGTGACGGTGTAACTCCCCCATTTGTCGTTGAGGCGGTCAAGGGAAGAGACGAGAGATTTTTGTTTGAGAGAAGAGGTAAGGTAGTTGAGTTGTCCGTGGTCGCGGGTGAGAGCAAAACAAGTAACGGCGATCTTTTTGACTGGTTTGTGGGGGGCAAGTTGGTGGTAAAGGGAGAGGGCGAGAGAGATGAGGCTTGCGTCGTCAAAGAGGAGAGTTTGGGTTTGGTGACCGGTGTGCCAGTGGGTGTGATCGGCGTAGCGCAGGGATAAGTGAAGACCTTGGGCAAAGAAGCCGTTCGCACGCAAGCGACGAGCGGCTTTAGTCACGAGTTTGGCTAAGATTGGACGCCATTCATTAAGCTCCATCGCGCGAGGGAGTACGTAACTTTGGCCAAAACTCTTCCGACCAAACTGAACATCGTCGATTTCGTAACCACGTAGACGGGTGTGCCAAGAGCGACCAAGAATTGATTGGAAAGCAGAAATCAAGGTCTGGGGAGAAGCGTGATAAAACTGAGGGACCGTGAAAACACCAACGCGATGAAGACGAGCGGCGTTCCTGAGATTAATTCCGCAAAGATCGGTAAGAGTTACCTGATCGTAAACGGTGAGAAAGTTGGAGTAATCGATCACGTCAAAACCGTCGGGCTTATGCAGATCGGAGGCAAGTTTGGCGAGAAATTGATTGGTGCTGACACCAATACTCACACGCAACCAGTCCCCAATTTCAGATTTAATTCGGGCTTTGATTTCGCGAGCAATTTGGGAAGAGTCTGACTTTGCCGGAAGAGTCAAACAGAACTCGTCGATAGATTTGGGGATTAGGTGGCTGGAATAACAAGAAAGAAGGTTGGCAAACTGAGCGTGAACGAAGCGATATTTGTCGGGATCGGCGACGTGACTCAGGAGGAACGGACAGAGTTCCCTCCCCTCCCCTAGGGTCATGCCGGTCTTGACTCCCCAAAGTTTGGCTTCAACGCTGGGAGCAAGGATACAGCCGTAGGGGGCGAGAGAGTGAACGACGGCAACAGGCTTGTTTCTAAGAAAAGGATTGGCTTGTTGTTCGACCGAGGCAAAACAGGAGTTGAGGTCGATGTGCATGACGAGAGGTCGGGCGGGATTAAAGAAGCTAGTCCGGGAGTCCATCGCTAACCTCTTCAAGGACCCAGCGGAGATTGGTGGTATCTAGTTTTAGGCGGAAGAAGAGATCGTTAGACGCGACAGAAAAAATGTGCTGCAAAGAGCTTCCTTGACGAGCGGTGTGGTGAAGGGCGACGTGAAGAATCGGATAGTGTCGATTGGCCCAAGAAAGAGAAAGAGGGCGCACAAGATGTGTTAGGTGATTGTAGCTAGTGACAACAGAAACCGGTTCGGAGAGTTTTTGGAACATACTCTCATGCTAACCCGAAGAGTACCCGAATGTCAAGAAAGAAAGTAAGATTAGTCTGGGAGCGAAACTTCAAGGAGGGTCGCAATTTTATCTTGCAGATCTTTGGTGTATTTGATGCCGTAAGGAAGCTTGAGTTCACGTTCACTGTGGCCGTTTGCGAAAAGTAAAGTGACTTGATCGTCTCCCCGATTGTTCTGGAGAAGCGAGTTAAGGTCAAGCAGCTTGGCTTTGGAGGTTCCCCGGGGAACCAGAATCGTATTTTCCGCTAGTTTTTTAGGAGTTTCGGAAATTTCAACTGACTCAATCGAGTCGGCGAGCAGAGAAAGTTTTTCTTCTCGTTCTTCGACTTTGCCGGAAACCGAGATTACGGAGTTAACAATGAGATAGGTTTTGGCTTCGGCGTAAACCTTGGGAAAGACCACCATGTCAACTTCCCCGGTGTCGTCAGTTAGGGTAACAAAAGCCATTTCGTTGTTATGAGCCTTGGTAAAAACGATTCGGCAGGACTTGATAATGCCAACCAGGGAGATTTTTTGACTTTTCTTTTCTTCAAGATTAATAATGCGGCTCATCCACTCGGTGCGGACTTTCTTAAGCAGGGCTTGGGAAGGGTGCTTGCGTAAGTAAATCCCGAGAAGTTCCCGCTCCATCTCCATTAGTTCGCGGTTGCTAAACTCGGCTTTATCAGTCGAGAATTGATCTTTAACAAGATCCAATTTCTCGATTAAACTATCAAAGAGACCACTTTGATTGGAATTGGCGGCACTCGATTTGCCGACCTTGTTTCTAATTGCTTCAATTTCACTAAGCAGGACAGAGCGTTTCCCAAAGTCGTCGAAACAACCAACCTTAATGAGGCTTTCGAGGACCTTCTTATTGACCTTTTGGTTGTCGACCCGAGCAATAAAATCGGTAAAACTCTTGAATTCTCCAGCCATGGTACGCTCGCCCAGGATGTTGTCGATCGCCGCAGAGCCCACGTTTTTGATGGCGGTTAAGCCGAAGCGAATAGCCGTGTTGTGAAGAGACTGGTCGTTTTTCTCAAGCTGAAAATCGGCGTTAGAGTGGTTGATTTCCGGAGGGAGCACAAGAATTTTCATGGTCCGACATTCTTCAAGAGACAACATCAGTTTATCTTCACGTCCAGCTTCGGCGGACATCAAAGAAGTCATGTATTCGACCGGGTAATTAGCTTTCAGATAGGCAGTCTGATAGGCAATCATGGCGTAGCTAGTTGCGTGAGCTTTGTTAAAACCGTAGCCGGCAAAGCGTTCAATGAACGACCAGACCTTTTCAGCTACTGACGCGGTGTAGTTATTGGCAACGGTTTGGGCGATAAATTTCTTGCGTTCCTTGTTCATGGTCGCAACGGATTTCTTGCCCATGGCGCGGCGGAGAATATCGGCTTCACCCAGGGAGTAACCGGCCATGACGTTCGCAATTTTCAAGACCTGCTCTTGGTAGACTACGACACCGTAGGTTTCGGCGAGAATGGGCTTGAGGTCGGGGTGGAGATATTTGACGGTTTCGGGTTGAAGCTTGCCTTTGATGAAGTCGGGGATTAGCGCCATGGGGCCGGGGCGGTAGAGCGCAATCAGAGCGACGATATCGGAGAAAACGTCGGGACGGAGTTGTTTGGCCAGGCGGCGCATCCCGGAAGATTCCATCTGGAAAACACCGGTAGTTTCGCCTCGCGAGAGCATCGCAAAAACGTTTTTATTATCGAGCTTGAGATTGGATAGATCGAGGCGAATTTTCTTTTCCGCGTCAATGATGTTAATTGCATTCTGCAAAATCGTCAGATTGCGAAGTCCGAGAAAATCCATCTTCAGGAGCCCAATCGCGTCGTCTTTAACGTTAAGGTCAAGCGCGTACATATCGAACTGGGTAGTGATATTGCCACCCTTTGAATCTCGCTGTAATGGAGTGTATTTGACAAGGTCGGCGTCCGCGATAATGACGGCGGCAGCGTGAGTTGAGGAGTGGCGGGCCACGCCTTCGACCCGTTTAGCCAAGTCAAGAAGCTCCTTATACTTAGGATTCTTGTAGAGCTCTTGGAGCTCGGTAACGCCCTGGAGTGCTTCGGTAATCGAGTTGCCGACCGGAATAAGTTTGGCAAGCTGATCCGGCTCGGAGTAAGGAAAACCCAAAACTCGGCCGATATCACGGATTGCAGCGCGGGCTTCCATGGTGCCGAAAGTAATAACTTGAGCCACCTTTTCCTTGCCGTATTTGGCGGTGACGTACTCGATCACCCGATCACGCGAGATGTCGGCAATGTCAACGTCAATGTCAGGAGGAGAAGGGCGTTGGGGGTTCATGAAACGCTCAAATTGAAGGCCGTGAATGAGAGGGTTAATTGAGGTAATGCGTAAAATATAGGAGACGATAGAGCCGGCGGCTGAGCCACGACCGGGACCAATTCTGATGCCGTGGCCTTTAGCCCAGTTGATAAAGTCTTGAGTAATCAGAAAGTAGGAGGCATAGCCTTTGCTACAAATAACGTCGAGTTCGTAAGTGATCCTGTCATGAATAGACTGGTCAGCGTGAGGAAAGCGAGCAGGCAGTTTTTCTTTGACGAGCTTCCGTAGTTGTTTTTCCGGAGTTTGACCCGCGGGCAACGGAAACTTCGGGTAGATCATTTTGCCGGTCGGGATTTCGAGATTACACTTGTCAACAATTAGGCGGGTGTTCTTAAGAGCTTCAGGCAGGTCCGAAAAGAGGTCGGCCATTTCGGTTTTGGTTTTGAGATAGTAGGTAGGAGAGTCGATCATGGTAAAACGATTTTTATCGTCAAGCGTGGAGCGGGTTTGGATCGCGAGAAGCGCGTCCTGAGCTCGTGCGTCACTCTCTTTGACGTAGTGAACGTCGTTGGTCGCGATAATGGGAACCCCAAATTTGCGGGAGAGTTCGAGTAGTTCGGCGTTAAGCGGGTTAAGAGTCTTTTCTAAACCTAAATGGCGTTGAAGTTCTAAATAATAATCGTCGCCGAAAAGGTCAAGATAGGCTTTAAGACGTTCTTCGGCTTGCAAGCGATCGCCGGCTTGCAGAAGTTGAGGGATTTCACCTTGAGGGCAGCCGGAAGTGGCGATTAGGCCTTCGTGATATTTCGTAAGCGCGTCCCAGTCGAGCCGGGGTTTGTAGTAGAAACCGTCGAGGTGGGCAATGGTCGTGAGCTTGAGGAGATTGCGGTAGCCAACCAGATTCTTGGCAAAGAGCAAAAGGTGGTTAGTTTTGAAGTCACGGGACTTATCTTCTTTGCTGCCGGCAGTGTAGTAGGCTTCCAAACCAATAATCGGTTTAATCCCTTCCCGGCGCATGGCATTGTAGAAGTGAATAACGCCGTACATGGCGCCGTGATCGGTAATTGCAAGAGCATCCATGTGGTCGGCTACGGCAGCGGCAGCCAGGTCTTCATTTTTGCACAAGCCATCAAGCAGAGAGTACTGGGTGTGAACGTGGAGGTGAGTAAAGTCAAGTTCGGCCATAAGTTATTCCTGGAGAAGTCTTGTTAACAGAGCTGTAGCTACTTTGGGGTCGGCTTTTCCGGAAGTTTGTTTCATGAGAGCCCCAACGAAATAACCAAGGGCGTTTATTTTGCCTTTCCGGTAGTCGGCAACGACGGATGGGTTACCAGCAATAATCTCTTCAAGAAGCGAGGTGAGTTCAGCTTCCGAAGAAATGAGGGAGGACTTTTTGACAGAGAGAGCTTTGAGGTATTTTCCGGGAGTTGTAGAGGAGAAATCAAGGCGTTTGTTCACTAAGTCTTTCGCAACCTGGGGGACTAGATCCTTGCTCAAAGCCGTGATTTGAGAGAGAAAATCGTACATGGCGCTATTTCTGACAATAATCTTGGCCGCACTTGCAGAGACTCCAAGAGACAGGAGAGCGCTAATTTTTTGAGTGGGGAGTTCGGGTAGGCGGGCACGAATTTGAGCTAGCCAAGCGGAAGAAATGTGAAAGGGGGGAATATCCGGTTCCGGAAAGTAGCGATAGTCAGCGGCTTCTTCTTTAGAGCGTTGGCTGACGGTGGAGTTAGTTGAAGAACGATAACCGCGGGTTTCTTGAACAGGAACTTTTCCGGAGGAGAGGATTTCTGTTTGTCGCTTGGTTTCGGACGTAAGGGCGTTTGAGAAGTAGCGAAAAGAGTTGATGTTTTTGACTTCCACTTTATAGTTGGGGAGAGAACCATCAGGAGAGAGGGAGATATTAGCTTCAAGGCGCATACTCCCCTTCTCCATGTCACAGTCGGAAACACCAAGAGAGCGGATAAGGTCGCGGATGGCTTTCAAACATTCTTTGGCTTGTTCGGGGGAGTGAATGTCAGGTTCAGTCACGATTTCGACGAGGGGTACGCCTGAGCGATTAAAATTGATCAAAGAGACTTTTTTCCCGTCGACAGTCGCGTGATGAAGTTTGGCGGTATCTTCTTCCATGTGAACACGGGTGATCCCTACCCGGCCGAAGGAAGTGTCAATGTAGCCTTTGACACAAAAGGGTTCGTCGTACTGGCTAATTTGATAACCCTTGGGAAGGTCGGGATAAAAGTAATGTTTGCGGTCGAATTTGCTGACGGAGGCGATTTGACAGTTGAGGGCGAGACCAATCAGGAGACAGTCGTCGAGGGCTTTTTTGTTGGGAACCGGGAGCGCCCCTGGAAGTCCCAAACAGACCGGACAAGTATAGGTATTGGGTCTTTTGGCGTTAAAGGGGTCATTCTTGCAACCACAGAACATCTTGCTTTGGGTTCTCAGCTCCACGTGGATTTCAGCTCCACAGATTAGTTGATAGTTCATAAGTTAGGTGTCCTGGTGTGCCAATCGGTGACCTCTTGGTATTGATGGCCGAGAGCAAGGAGAAGATCTTCGGAGAATTTCTTCCCCACTAATTGCATACCAATGGGAAGGCCAGATTTGGAGAAGCCGGCTGGTAAGGCCAGGGAGGGAACTCCAACTTGGTTAACCGAGGTGGTGTAGATATCTGCCAACATGTTCTCAACTGGATCATTAAGTAACTGGCCAAGTTTGGGTGGCATTCCTGGATTAACCGGCATTAAAAGGACGTCACAATCAGAGAGGGCTTCCTCGTACTTCTCAATGAGAAGAGTTCTGACTTTTTGAGCCTTGCGGTAGTAGGCATCGTAGTAGCCTGATGAGAGAGCGTAGGTGCCCGTCATAATGCGACGCATGGTTTCTGTTGTGAAAAGATCTCGGGTTTGACTATACCGAATCCCGTCATATCTTGCTAAGTTAGAGCTAGTTTCGGAGGGAGCTATAAGGTAGTAGGCAGCGAGCGCTAGCTCGGAGATGGGAAGGCTTACCTTACGGGTTTTAAAGCCTAATTTTTGAAATTGTTTCACGGCAGTTTGAATGGCGTTGTTTATCTCTAGGTTAAGTCCTTCTCCGTACGTTTCTGCAGGAAGGCCAATCGTCAGAGAGCTTAGGTCCCGATCAAGAAGTTTGACGTAGTCTGGCACCGGCTCTGAAGCACTAGTTGCGTCGAGCGGATCGACGCCGGCAATTTCGCGAAGGATAAGGGCACAATCCTTAGCGGTGCGGGCCATGGGACCCACGGTGTCAAAGGAGCTGGCATAGGCAATGGCACCGTAGCGACTAACGCGCCCATAGGTTACTTTAAGACCGGTTGTGTTGTTCCAAGCGGAAGGATTGCGGATACTGCCACCAGTGTCTTCCCCAATCGCAAACCTTGCAAACCCGCAGGCAAGAGCGGCAGCGGGACCACCTGAAGAACCACCGGCAACCCTTGAAGGATCCCAAGGATTATGAGTAACCCCAAAATCAGTGTTTTCGGTACTGGCGCCATGACCCCAGGCATCCATATTCATTTTTCCAAGAAGGATGGCCCCGGCTTTTTTCAGCTTGGAGAGAACCGTGGCGTCGTAGGGAGGGATAAAACCTTTTAAGACGTTGCTGGCCGCAGTGGTTTGCAGACCTTTGGAAACATAGGCATCTTTCATAACATATGGCAACCCGACCAGAGGAGAGGTTGAGGAACGAAGGCTCGCTAATTCTGCCAGAACTTCCTTTTTGTCACGTAGAGTAATGAAGGAATTAATAATTCCCTCGTACTTCTCAATGTTTTGATAGCAGGATTCAATAAAGGTCGAGTTTTCCATAGTTATTCCAAAATGGCAGGGACAAGAAAATATCCATCGTGAGTAGTTTTAGCGTTTTGAAGAGCTTGCTCTTGGCTAAACATGCGAGTTTTGTCTACAACGTCTTCACGCCAAATGTTATGAAGACCTGTGACCTGGGTAGTTTCAGGAATGTTTTCGGTCGGAGCTTTTTGCACCGCCCGGACATAATCAAGGGTTGAAACGAGCTGCGTTTCAAGGTCTCGTAGCTGAGCGGGAGACAGGGATAGAGCAGCTAATCTGGCTAAATAGGCTACTTCTTTTGAGTTTAGTTTGGAGGTTGTTTTCATTAGCATTTAGTTTACCATTTTTCGAGTTGAGATGATAAATACGTAGGTCGGAATATTAGTGAAGGCAATTAAACAATATCTTTTCATGAATATATTCACGTGATCAATATTATTGTACACGTTTTGATATCTAGATTATAATTATGATGTTAAGTAGTAGGGAAATTAAGAATTATTGAAAAGTCTTCACAGTTAGGAACGAGATGAGTGCCGTCTGGACTAATCGTTGTTTTTTCGAGATTGTTCAAAAAAGCGGTGAGAAGTGAACAATAGGCAAAAGGAATGAGAGTTTCTGGGTTTTCAGATTTGCTTGGAACAAAACGAAAGGTATCAAGTTCTACTTTCAGGTCTTCTTGTGCATTGGCGAGAAAACAGGTTAGACAACCATAAAGTCTCCGGATCTTTTCTGGGACCTTAGGATCGGATAGTTCCTGACGAAGCTGAGAAAACCAATATTCGTCATGCGAATCCGTTAACTTGAATCGTTGGGGGCTAAAGTGAAAGGAGGGGATTTCTTTGGAGGGACCGGAAATGGTTAGAAGCGTGGTTGACATGGGCTAAGGGTTGCCTTCCAGGGCAGCAATGCGAGCAGCAATCGGGGGGTGAGTAGAAAAGAGAGCGGCAATTTTAGAACCGTGAGTTTCAGTGGTCACGGGATCATCGATATACATGTGAGCAGTTGCGGGACTGGCGGTTTCTAGAGTAATGTTTTCATTGGCGGCGATAATTTTAAGAGCGTTGATTAAGCCTGAAGGCTGTCGGGTAAGAAGAACTCCTGAGGCGTCGGCATAAAACTCGCGACGGCGGGAGATCGCGAGCTGAATAAGCTTGGCAACGATCGGAGATAGAACAATAAAGATTACACCAATAACCATGAGGATGACACTACCACTCCCCTCATTACTGCTGCGGCGTTTGCCACTGCCGAAGGAGCTGAGACGCCAACCCCAGTTCATAATCATCGCAATTGAACCCACTAAGATCGCGACGATCGTCATCAGACGGGTGTCATAGTTTCTGATGTGACTCAGTTCATGGGCGACAACCCCCTCGAGTTCTGTACGACTAAGCTTGGAAAGGAGTCCGTCGGTGACTGCGATCGCGGCGTGTGCTGGGTCGCGGCCTGTCGCAAAGGCATTAAGGGCCTGACTATCAATAACATAGCAGGCGGGGGTAGGAATCTGGGCCACCCGAGCGAGGTTTTCAACTACTGCGATGTAGGAGCGGTAGTGATTTTTGTCTGCCGGTTTAGCGCGCGCAAGAGAAAGGGCAATGGAGTCGGAGTAATAGAAGCTGACGAAGGAACCACCGAAAGAAATTACAAGAGCCAGGAGGAGGTAGGTCCAGTCGTAGCCATAGAGATAGGAGAAGAAGTAGCCAAAGGCCGAGACAAAGGCAACAAACAGCAAAATAATGAAAAAGCTCCGACGTTTATTGGCGTCGATCTGCTCATAGACGTTTAGCATAGATTAAAGAGAGACTTTGGGAGTTTTGGTCTCTGACGCAGTAATACTGGTTGCTCCCTGCATGTCGGCCACCTGGAAGCCAGGCTGCTCTTTAAACTTAAAGAGGTTGGCAACAAAGTTGGAGGGGAAAGTAACAACTTTAATGTTGTAATCGGCCGTGAGGTCAATGAGGGTGCGACGGGCATACATGACCTTGTCGGCAGTATCCCTTAGCTCTCCCATGAGCTCGGTAACGGTGGTAGAACCCTTTAGTTCTGGGTTACTCTCGACAATCACCGCCAGGCGGGGAATGAGGTTACCTAGCATACTGGCAGCGTTAGCTTGTTTGCCAACGTCAGAGGATTTACTGGCTGCAGCGATCGCTTTTCTAGCTTCAGCCAGGTTGTCAAGAATGCCTTTCTCGTGCTTGAGATAACCTTTGACGGAAGCCTCGAGGTTAGGGATAAGATCAGCTTGACGCTTCAGTTGGTTGCCGATTTCCTGGATACTGGCTTTAATTCTGGTAAGAGCGGTCTGGAAGAAGTTAAAGAGAGAAACCAGATAAAGTCCGACCCCAATTAACAAGACAATTAAGATAGTGGTGAGATTCATAAATCCTCCATACATTTATATTTATCTGTGGATATCATAGCTTATTTATATATAGATTGACAACCTCAGTATATTTGGTTTATATTCGGGTTATGCATACCTCAAACTGGAAAGGTCAGCTAGCTGTTAGTAAAGCTGAAATACGAGCATTTGAACTTGGATTTGTGCCGTGTCGTCCACTTTTTGATAATCGATACGACATGATTGTTGATGACGGAGAAAAACTTTGGAGAGTACAAGTAAAATATGCCAATGGTAAACCTTCAAATACAGATGGTTCTGTTGTTGTTAAGCTGGCGTATGAAACACGCCAACGAAGATGCATCTACACCTATAGTGATACAGAAGTTGACGCATTGGTAGTTTATATCCCTAAAATAGATAGGCTCTGTTGGTTTCCTTGCTCTGTTTTTGTTGGCAAAAAGGTTCTTTGTGTAAGAATTGAGCCACCTCTAAATAGACAAAAATCTCGAATTTATCTTGCAAGTGATTATTATTGGTGATTTTATAGTAAAATAGCACTCGCGAGGGGCTGTAGCTCAGTTGGTTAGAGCGCTACACTGTCACTGTAGAGGCCGAGGGTTCGAGTCCCTTCAGCCTCGCAAACAAATCAAAGTCCATCATCTCGTAATAGAGTCGTATTCTTTCCTATTCTTAAAATCCCTTTCGTCCTTTTGGACTCATCAGTACGGACATACATCCGTATAGGGGTGGTGCGTCTTACGATATTAAGGATCTCTCCAAAATAGAGCTTACGCTCCGCACCTCACCTATTATGTTAATGGTTATTTCTTGTCTCTTTGATTTAGATATTCTCTAATTTCAGCTTTGATTTCCTCAGGAAGATCATCACTATTAAGAATTTCTTCAATAACTCTGTTTGGAGCATCCGATAAAAGATCTTCAAAAATATCGTCGAACATACCAGAGAGATCGATATTAGAACGAATTTCAATCTTGATAACTCTTCTTTTCGGTCTAAACTTTATGAAAAGAATCTTATGTTGTTCACTTAGTTTCTTGGATTGAAACCACTTTAGAACTGCCTTTAAATCTGGCGTCCCAGTCAAACTGTCACGAAATTCATCACAGTAACCTAAATAGGGACCTTCTAATACGCGATTATTACCAAAATTATATTGAAACTTCTCAAACATTCTTCTTAAATGGCTTTTCTCTATCTTTAAACGAACAGTTTCGTTGCATAGATCACAACAAATCTTATCCGCTGGAACCCAACCACACTCGCATATACCGTCATGATCTGGAGTATATTTACGTTGCTCACAGTGTGAATCTGGGTGGTTATCAGCCCACTTCATGACAAAGGTCTGACCCCATGTCATTGGACCTTGAAAACCGGGCCATTCAACATGCCATGGCTTATCCATTACTACTGGTTCTTCTTTCTTTTTCTTATTCATTTCTATCGCCTCCGGAGAATATAGGGTGGATTGGACGTTCTCTACAATATTGATAGCTCTCAATAAGTAGCACTTAATTGACTAGCCTAATCAACTAGGCGCTACTTACCAAGAATAAACAACTCTCTAACCATTAACTGTTAAGGTGCAAATTTACTCAACGAAAGATCATCGCTTATGACGTTTTCCGCTGAATAATCACACGGAAATATACCATCACTCTTGAGTAAAGTCAAACTATAGGTTAATGTATTGACTGTTTCAGATTAAAAATGAATTGTGAAATTTGATTTAAAGGAGCCGCCAACATTATCTAAATAATGCTCGTAAATTTGCTTTATATTATATTTATAGAGATTAATTCCTTAATTTATCCCATAATTGGGCTATATGAGGGAGCGCAGCGGCGGAAATAACTAGCAGTGTCCCTATTCCCATCCTCAGGGTCAGAACTTCTTGAAATAATAGTATGCCAAAAAGAATGCCAAAAATAATTTCGAGAAGTCCCAGCAGGCCTCCAATACTGGCTTCGATATATTTGAAGCCTTCAATCACGGCCCAGAAGGCAATAAGGCTAGCCACAATATAGCCTAGTTGGTAGGCCCATTCGATGCTGAGTGTAGGAATAAACTGTGTCTCTCCCAGCATTATTGAGACAGGAAGATTGGTGAGAACAACCATTAACCAGGATAGCCAAGTGACGTAGAGAGCGGAGTAGTGACCGGTAAGCTTCTTGGAGGAAGAAACTTCGGTTCCACTGGCAACGCCGTTAAGGATAGCCATTGAGGCCGCAAAGAGAGAAAACGAGAGAAGTGAAAAGGAGAAGGTTACGAACAAACCTAGACAGGCTACTAGAAAGGCAATAACCTTGACTTTTGTGAGCTTTTCTCCCAAGAAACTAAAACCCACGACATACATGGTTAACAACATGGCGGCGTAGAAGAGAACGGTAGCTGTCCCAATATCCAGGTGATTAAAGGCATAATACAAAGGTGCCTGGGTGAGAGAGGTAAAACACATAAAGGTTGCAAACCAACCCCAATCTTTTCTTTTGATGGGCACAATTTGTTTTTTCCAAAGAAGATACGGAACAAGTATTAGCAAGATAATAAGTCCTCGGGTCCAACCTTGATAAAAAGGGCCGAAATAATCACCCATGAGACGAGACCAGACTCCATAACTGCCAAACATTAAACTAGATAAGAGTACGAGGTAGAAACCTTTTTTATTCGCCATTATTGAATTTTAGCAAATAGCGGAGGGGCTTGTTTAATTAGTATCTAAAGCGGTTGTTGTTGACATGACCTATATAGATTTGCTACATTAGCATTATTAGTTAGAAGTATGTTATTTCCCTGCCCTGGATGGAGGTTATCGTGGAAGACAAATTAAAGCAGTTTCTGAAAACTATAAAGCTTAATGAGTCGATGTTGTCGATGTTTTTTGGACTCGTGACTGTAGTATTGGTTGGAGTACTGGTCTTTCGCATGTATCAAAACAATAAACCCACGATTAATGGAGAGGCGGTAAATACGGAAGTGGCGATCGAGAAAGTTGGGGATGTTGATGTAATGAAGGGTGAGGATGGAATTAAGTACCCCGCTAAACTCGCAGAAACATATACGGTCGTGAAGGGTGATAATCTCTGGAAAGTAGCCGAGAGCCAGTATGGCTCCGGATATAACTGGGTTGACATTGCCAAGGAAAACAAGCTGGTTAATCCGGGGATCATTACGGAAGGACAAGTATTAAAACTCCCGAAAGTAGCGGTCAAGGAAGTAATCAAACCAGCGGTTGCGAGTTCGACTACCACCATGCCGAGCATTTCGGGAGATAGCTACACAGTAGTTAAAGGTGACAATCTCTGGAATATCTGTGTGCGAGCTTACTCAGACGGATACAAGTGGACAGAGGTAGCCAAGTTCAATAATTTGACTAATCCTGGGTACATTGAGGTTGGGCAGGTAATCAAGTTGCCGAGATAAACGGATTCAGGCGTGATAAAATTCTCATAGTTGCGGGTATAGTACATCGGTAGTATGCGTCCTTCCCAAGGACGAGAGGAGGGTTCGACTCCCTTTACCCGCTCCAGATGTGACAGAAATCATCATAAAAAGTACAGTAATTAACATGAATCACCAACAAGTTATCTGGTAAAAATTTTCAATAACTGCTAGTATTTAATTATGGAAAATCAACCAATCACCAACTCAGCAGGTACTCCTCCTGTTAATTCAGCACCTATTAATCAAATTTCCATTCCGCAACAAACAAAAACAAATTTGTTGATACCAATGCTATTTACTGTTCTAGTTAGTGCTGCTGTTTTCGGTTTTGGCGGATACTATTTAGGGAAACAATCTTCCGTCAATCAACCACAGAATCTACTTAACCAAAATCAAACAGGAGTTACACCCTCAGCTAATTCGTCACCAACAGCGGTACCTTCTGTTTCTCCTGCACCTACAGAAATTCCTATGGAGTCTGAGGTGGGTAATGCAGAAATGAAAGGCGCCACAAAAATAATTTCACCTGATGGCAAGTATCAAGCCTGGCTTGACGGCAAAAACTTTACTGCGACTCAACTTTGGACGAGTAAAGTTGATAGTTCTCTAAAGAAATTATTAGTAGCAGGAACAGCGAGTTCACAAAATACTAAAGTGGGCGATTATTCGTTGGTTAGTCCAATTTGGAGTCCTGACGGTACCCAAGTTGCATATTTAAGAGCAGTAATAAATAACATTGGCCAGCTTGATGTTACTGATAAATTGGATCTCTATATTATTAATAGAGATGGTACAAATGATCACCTTGTGAAATCAAATATGTCTACTTCTAGAGGCCAATACGGCAAGACCGATTTAAACTGGACTTCTGAAGGCATCACATATACAGATTATTCTAGCTCTGTAACCGGAGTGAAAGTTATTGTTCAGCCAAATTAGAGATTCAATTATTAGAACTTTTAAAAATTCTTAATACCTAAGTGTTTTTTTAGAGCATTAAGCTGAAACACTAAATCTGGAGTGAGATATTTAAATAGGTTCGAGCAAAGTACGGTGACCAGCTCTAATTATGACTATTAATTAACACTCCTTAACTTATTTTTGACAAAAAATGTAGTATATATGCATGAAAGAATCATTAGTTGCGATCTTTGACGTTGATAAAACACTTTTGCCTGGATACACAATTATTGATTTTGCTGAATATTTAGTAGAATATTCTTCTTTCCGTCTTATAAACTGGCAAAACATTGAGAGCTGTATTCAAAAATACAAACAGAAATCAATAAATTATAACCAATTCGCAGATCAGATAGTAAGCGAGTATGCATTAGGTCTAAGTGGGGAATCAAGAAACAAGATTAGTGAACTTTCAAATACATTTTGGAAGCAGAGGCTTCGCAACCTTTATCCTTATGTAAAAATGGTATTTAGTGTCTTGGATGAGCGGAGCGGAATAAAAATTGCGATATCAGGGTCTACCAAGGAGTCCCTAAAGCCCTTATTGGCCCATCTGAATTTTGATAACGCATATGTAACAGAGGTTAATTCGAATAATGAAGTGTATTTAGACTCAGTAAAAGTTAACGCTGCTTCTCATATTAATAAACTTAAGATGGTAGAGCAGATGTTTAAGGAAATTCCAAAGGATGCTCATACTATTGGGTTTGGAGACTCAATTGCGGACAATGCTTTCTTAGAACGAACAGATTACTCGGTAGTAATAGGAATTCATGACCGAGAATTGAATGCTATTGCTAAAGAAAAGCGATGGATGATAATAATGGATCCATTAACAGCGAATTTCGGGTTGGAAGATATATTTGCTAACCGAAATATTCCTGACAAAGTACGGTAGATGATTCCTGGTAAATTGTAATAACAGAGTATATTAGCTATTTAATATTGTTCCTGATAAATTACGATTCAGGAAGTTATTTCGACTTTGTCAACTATTGAATCTTAAGTATATATAATGGTGAGCATTAGCGGTTACAAAAAGAAATTAACCATGAAACAAAAACCAATACTGTCGATCATCATTCCGGCTTATAATGAGGAGAAATATATCAGAGATACTCTTGATTCCATTTTTGCTCAAGCTGTTTCAGTGCCTTACGAAGTGATAGTTGTTGACAATAATTCACAGGATAAGACTGTTGAAATTGCTTCTCAATATAAAGTTCGAGTTATCTTTCAGAGCGCTCCGGGGGCAGCGGCTACCAGAAATGCTGGAGCCAAGATTGCTCAGGCAGACATACTGTATTTTTTAGATTCTGACTGTCGAGTACCACCAAATCAACTAGAAAAGATTTACCAAGCTTTTCAGTCAAACAATACTTGCGAGGTGGTGGCAGGGCCATATATTTATGACCGGGATGGCTTACTGCCATATTTCTTCACCGAGAAGTTAAATTATTTTATGTTCCACCAAAGGTTGACTAAACTATTATTTGGAATTGCCCAATTTTCCGGAGGGAATTTTGCGATTAAACGTGAGCTATTCAATAGAGTTAAGGGGTTTGACGAAAATTTTTCAAACCAAGAAATTATCTTTCCTGATGACCTTGATTTGGCGATCAGATTACATCAAATGGGACCTAGGACAATAGTATTTGAGAAAACATTCAAGGTATATTCGTCTTTCAGAAGGGTAAAAAAATCTCCAATCAAACATACTTGGGCGAGATCTGCTGCTGCTTTTGCAATGTTAATGAAGTATAAATATCGAAAATTTAAGCAGGGCTAAGTTTTTTGACCATATACAAGCCTTCGAGAACGTAACTGAATTTGCGGTAGTAGTCTCGGGTGCCAATTGCGGAGATTACGGCAATTTTTTTGTATCTTTTTTGAGAGGCAAGTTTCTCGGCTTCGGCAATGAGTTTAGTCCCAAGGCCTTTGTGCTGAGTTTGCTTGTCACTGTCTTTACCAACCGCTACTGCCCGACCAAAGGTGTGGACTTCACGAATGAGGGCGGCACCTTTAAGCTCAGGGAAGAGTACCTTGTCACTGTCGGTTGGGAGGCGGAGGCGGAGGAGGGAAAAGAGCGCGTCTTGGTGAGTAAAAGAGAGGAAGTACTCGGTTCCTCCTTGGGTTTTGACGATTTCTTTAGTCAGTTGGGGTTTGACCAAATAGTCTCTGGCTTTGATTTCCCGACAGCGAATACACTGACAGGGAGCTCCTTCAGCAACAAGTTCTTGCTGGATGACTTGGCGCATGTTGGTTGCTTTCGTTCCCGCTGAGACCCATTTTTTGCTGATATCACGGATCAAACGGTCGATTCGGACCCAACGGGGAGTAATCTTTTTAATAGACTTCAAAACGTCTTTGAGGAGGGGGTCACCATATGGTTGATACTCTCCCCTTTCCCACTGGCGAAAGAGCTCGGTTTTAGGGATGACTTGGACCGGATAGATTTTGAGAAAGTCGGGTTTGAAACGAGGGTCTTCGTACATGAGGCGAGCCATCTCAACGTCTTTCTTGGGGTTGCTGCCAGGAAGGTTTGGCATGAAGTGGTAGCAAACTTTAAAACCGGCATTTTTCAAGAGCTCAGTTGCCTCAGCCATGGCTTTAAGGGAGTGGCCACGCTTGATGTTTTTGAGAATGGTTTCATCTAAAGCCTGAACACCAACTTGGAGTTTGGTCACCCCAAGTTCACGCAGGAGTTTAACTTCCTTGTCATCAATCCAATCGGGACGGGTTTCGATGCTGATGCCAACGATACGTCGCGTGGAGGAGGCATTAGCCAATTGGGCTTCTTCGAGAGATTTACTTTTAAAAAACCCATTAATCGTGTCAATCATGGCTTTGAAGAAAGAGCGCTTGTAGGATTCGGGGTAGTTACTGAAAGTACCACCAATGACAATCAACTCGATTTTGTCCGATAAATGACCGGTAGCCGAGAGTTGCTCGAGACGAGCCTCGATTTGACGACGGGGATCAAACTCAAACATTTTGGCGCGAGCCGCCGCCGGTTCGTCGGAAAGGTAGCTTTTGGGCATGCCCGCTTCCAGGGGACAGAAAGTACACTGGCCGGGACAGACAAAGGGTTTAGTCATGACCGCAAAAGCGGTGACACCGGATTCGGTACGCACCGAGCGGGTCATAAGAGTTTTTTCAAGTGAGAGATTGCGAGCAATTTTCCCTTGCTCGAGAAGAGTCCGATAGGCGGCTAAGAGTTCGGAATCTTTGGGGATTGAACCGAGGGTTTTGGCCCAAGAACGCTTAATGGTGGATAGGTTTTGGGGAGTAAGTTTGGTAATATTAGCTTTGAGGAGCGAAAGAATGTCTGACATATTGATGCAAGTCCAGCAAATGTATGATGAGGCTGGAGTGTATTTTAGCAAAACCAGAAGCAAAAAGTACGGAACCAGGGGAACACAAAACTGGCCGGTGACCCAAAGGTATTTAGATCATCTCAAGAAAGGACAAAGAGTGTTGGACGTCGGATGTGGGAACGGGAAGTTGGTAAGCGGACTGAAAAAGGGGGTTGAGTATTTGGGATTTGATTTTTCCAAGACCTTGCTCAAGGAAGCTCAGAATAATTTCCCAAATTTTGAGTTCCGCTACGGCAATATCGTGGAACCAAAAGCTTGGAAAGGACTTAAGAAATATGACGCCATCTTCTGTGTCGCCGTTATACATCATTTACCGGAGAAAACTCAACAACAATACGTGCTGAAAAAAATGGGTTCGTTGCTAAAACGAAATGGATTTTTGTACCTTTCAGTCTGGAACTTGTGGCAGAAGAGATTTCTCCAAAACCATCTTGATTCTCTCTCTTTAAAGAAGAAAAACTTAAGATGGGTTAACGTCCCATTTGACAATAAATGGCAGAGGTTTTGCTTCCAGATGGATATCCCCTACATTGTTGAACTAATGGATAAGGCAGGACTTGAGCTAGAGGCAATTTTTTACGCAGATAAAGAGGGAAAGAATAGCGATATTCTGAAGGGGCAAAACTTGGTGGCGATTGCAAGAGTAAAATAATTGTATTTTGTGATCCTGCTTACTAAAAATTGTTTTAATTACCTCGAATATATAGCTACAGTTTAAATAAACACCCTCGCAATTTTTCCTTTCGGAATGACCAATAGCGGGTCGGAGGGTGTTGGTGCATCAATGTTACTTGCGGATTATTCGTACCAAGGTGGAAGGTAGCGTTCGGCATCTTCTCCAGATGAAAGTGGTTTGTTAAGTTCTGTTTCATAGCTAAAAAACAATTTTGCAAAAATCGTTCTACTAACTTTTTTCATTTCTTCAATACTAAAAACAAGTTTCCGTGCAACCTCATCGGTGCGAGTATTACGATCATCGTCAGAACTATAAGCGACAATAAACACGCCTTTTTGTGCAAGCGTCATTGTCTTTCTGATCTCATCCTTTGCTTTTTCAAATAACTTACCATTTCCTGTAATTCCCAGGTTACATTCTTCCTTGCACGTTGGACAAATGCGCGTACTGACGTCTTTAACATACCTGACAAGACGGACCCAATAATGATCATTTTTGCACGTGAATATCATATACATTTTACTCTCCCTTTCACTAGTTTATCTAAGAAACACATATTTATGTGACTATCCGAATAGATAGCGCTTTAAACATGAAAGCTCGTGTTCAAAGTGCCACCTACTCGATTTATCTTAGAAATACTATTTTCCGCAAGTTGTTAAAGAGCAATTATGTTGTAAATCACTATAAAAGCACAGCGTATAGCGCTATTTAATGAAATTACATCAGAAGGAAGTATAACAAAAACAAGGTAAGAGTCAATATTATAGGTTTATTTCTAACAATATGAGCCAAGACAGGGAATCGAACCCTGGACCTGCGGTTTACGATACCGCTGCTCTACCAACTGAGCTATCTTGGCGACAGATAAGGTTATTTTATCAAGTTCTGTTATAATTTGCTCATGGTTACTAGATCAAGACTGGCGAGAGTGAAAAATAAAAGAGCCACGAGGCAGGCATTTCTATACCTCTTTCTGTCGATCGCGATTATTTTTGCAATGATCGCCTGGGGAGTGCCGGTAGCGGCGAGACTGGCAGGACTCCTGATTACGAAGGATACCGGAGTTGGAGGAGTCACCGAGCTTAGTCCAACCCCGCCAATTTTTTCAGACATACCAGAAGCAACAAATAGCGCGATGGTGACGGTGAGTGGGTTTGCCCAGCCGGGAGTCGAGGTACAACTCTTTGTCAACGGAGCAGAGTACAAGAAAATACTGACGGATGATGCGGGGGTGTTTGAGTTTCAGAAGGTGAGTATTACGGATGGGGTGAATAACATTTATGCTTACGCGATCTCAACCAGAGGTCAGGAAAGCGAGCAGTCTCGAAACTATACAATCTTGCTTGATAAAACAGCACCGGAAATTAGTTTAACTTCACCGAGTGATGGAGAGGTCTTTAGGGGATCAACACAAAGAATCGCAACGTTCCAGGGCAATGTGAGCGAAGAGAGTTCCCGAGTGTTTATCGGAGAACGAGTAGCAATAGTACAGACTGACGGGACTTTCAGCCTCCCCTACCAATTAATAGAGGGTGATCAGGAGGTTGTGGTTAAGGCGATCGACAGCGCAGGGAATGAGAGTGAGACGAAGGTTAAGATTCGCTGGGAGCCTTAAAAGGCAAGAGAAGTAATAAGAGCAGGCAAAAGGGATAAAGCAGTAGATTGTTGAAGAGACTTGCCACAGAAAGAAAGATGACTAAGGGGCGGAGGCGAGGATGAGTGGCAAGCTGAGTAAGAAAGAGGATCCAACCAAGAAGACCGATAACCCCCATCGTGGCAAGGATCTCTAAGAAACTATTGTTGAAGCCGTGGGCGTGGAGAGGAAATTCTGAGGAAGAAGTGGGAAATAAAGAAATAGTGTTATAGCCTTGGCCGAGAAAAAAGTTCCAATCAACTTGGCTGGCTAATGAGAGGTCGTGGGTGAGGCGAGAAGAGATAGAGTAAGTGCGAAGTAGATTAGTCCCTTCACCGGCTTGACGAGGGAGAACAAAGAAGATGAGGGGGAAAATAAGGAGGAGCAGAAAGAATAGCTTCTTTTTTTTGAGGAAGAAGAGACCGGTAGCAAGAAGAGACAACCAGATCGAGCGAGCGTAGCTTAATAGAATGCCCAGAGTGTAAAGAAAGGTAGAGGTAAATTTTCGAGGGGCAGGAAGCGAGAGAAAGAACAAACTGAGCATAGCGGCGGAGTAGGTCGGATCAAAGTGAGGAAGGGTAAGCCGAAAAAGGTGGTCATCCCAGCCAAGATACTGGAAAATTCGCATGTCCGGAAGAAAGAAATATTGGAGTAAGCCCAGGAGAAGAGAAACCATCCCACTCAGGAATAATATTGTGGGGTGGATGGTTATCTTAGATTGCTTTAAGAGAAGGTAAAGAACGAGATAGGAAATTAGTCTCAGGGAGTAGAGGAAGGGAACGGTAAGCGTAGAAAGTGGAAAGAGAGTGAGGGCGCGCAACCAACCTAAAAAGAGGCCTAAGATGATTAATTTGAAAAAGAGCGGTGAACGAAGGCGTTTTCGAGAAGGAAGTTGAAGGAGAATAAGCAAGATCACGAGCAAGTCATGTAGATAGAAAGGGAGGGATAAAACTTCAAATCGGAGGAGTTGGCCAAACCCAAGACTGAGAACCAATATGAGAAGGAGCCAAGAGGTTATTTTTTTTGCCATAACAAGTACAACTTTGTCCAGGTCAGGAAAGAATGAAAACTCATCATGAGAGCCATAATCAAGCCCGGAATACCATCACGAAAGCCTAGGAGCAAGAAATAGTTACGGACAAATTTTGCAGGGGGGTAAAAAATTACCGGAAAGAGGGTAGGGTGGACCTTTTTTTTGAAACGATATTCAGCCTCAAGAGATGAGTATTTATTAATTTTCCTTAGGAACTCTGAGATTGATTGGTGAGGGTGGTGAAGGAGAGGATTTTTTAACTCCCCTACCCTACCCTCACCGACCCAAAGTTCGTGCACCGGTCGTTCCCATTGTCCAAAGTCACGGCGAGCAAGACGAAGAAGTTTAACGTGGGCGGTTTCACCGTATTTGAGGGTTTTCCTGAGAAAGGTATCCTCTCGTCGGAGAAAATAAGCAGGATATGTTTTGGATTTAATGACTCTGGAAATCTCGAGTTCCAGGTCGGGGGTTAATTTTTCATCTTGGTCAAGAAATAGTACCCAGTCGGTACTAGCCTTTTGAAGTTCGGCGTTACGCACGGCCGAAAAATCGGTGATGTTGTTTTGATTGATGGTGATAATGGTAAGGTTGGGAATTTTCATTTGACAAAGAGAGATTTAAAAGTAATCAGGGGATAGAAAAGAATGTCGACCAGAATAGCTGTGGGAAAAGCGGTGAGAGGGAGATATTTGGCAACAAAAACGATGTGAGAACGCCACTGGCTGAGAGTCCTGGTCAATGCATTTGAACTAGTCGAGACAGCGTGTTCGGCAACGATCTCTGGATTGATATGGATGGAAAACCCAGCTTTGGCGGCACGAAGACAGTAGTCTAAGTCTTCGTAGTACAGGAAAAACCTCTCATCGAGAAGGCCAATATTATCAACTACTTCGCGCTTTACCAGCATAGCCGCCCCGGCGACATGGTCAACGGTGAGAATGGTTTTGGGTTTTTGTTCAAAATTACGGTGTTTGACCATCCCTGTCCACTTGTTATATTTGCCGCCCCAATCGTAGAGCGCTTGATGGTGATGGAGGACGGGAGAAACAATCCCGCAGGCAGGCTTAGAGAGAAAGGTCTTAGCAAGAAGATCTAAAGACCCAAAAGAGAAAGAAAGGTCATTATTCATGAGCAAATAAGCTCCGACTTCGGGATCGGAAGAAGCGAGGGCAACACCTTGATTAACAGCTTTGGCGAAACCAAGGTTAGTTTGATTATCAATGAGCTTGGTGCCGGGAATGATCTTCAGTAGTTCAGCTACATCATACGAGGTGTTATTGATGAGGATTAGCTGATGGGTGGAAAGTTTGTTTCTCAGAGCCAAGAGACAGGTGCGAGTAGTAGAAAGTTGGCCATAGTGAATTATTATTACAGCAATTTTCATAGATTTCTTAATTATATCGTGTTTGGGGCTATTATTCTTAGCACGAGCCTATATAATATTATTTAAGTTTGAGATGAATGAAGTAAGTCGCCATATAACTCCATCAGAAATTAGTAGGGTAATTATGGCGTATCCACCAGTTTCCCATAATATTGAATCCCAAAGACTTGGGCATAGAGAGCACAAAAGAATATTTCGTACTTTGGCGGAACAAGCAGGAACCTTATTAAGTGGTCTTACCGCCCCAGACGGACCGTTAAACATTGATGATCTCTCATGTAACAATGAAGTTGAGGTAAAGACAAAGATTGCTGAGGATTTAGAACTATCAGCTAGAGTGGATGTTTTAATTGGGGGGTCTACTTGTGTCGAAATCAAACCAAGTAGACTTGGGAGACACGCTTTGCAGCTAATGTATGAAACAATGGCAATAAAAGAGAAAACTAATGATCCGCATGGAATACTTTATGTCTATAATAAAGAGAGTAGTGACGAAATGTTTGACTTGAGGGACTGTGGGAGGAATTATTGGGAAGATGGTAAGTCTTTAGCTGTGTTGGCGAGAGGCATTTTAGATATTCAGAAGAAATTGGATGATTCATCGCGTTTAAAACAATTATTCAAAGGAAAGAAACAAATAATCACCGAGGATAAGGGAAAGGTGTTATTAGAACCTTGGAAAATACAAGAATTGAGTAATGAGGCTATTTCTTTGAGGCATGATTTTGATAATATAGCTATTCCCTTGATTAGTGAGCTCGCGAATTCTCTAGAACAATATTGAATATATTGTGTTAGATTTCTTTTAATTTCTTCAATAAGAATTCTTCGATAGTAAATATCGGTTGTATCAATAAATTCTCCAGTAGTCCTGAATGCTTCTTATAATAATACTTTCGCGAATCAAACCAGGCTTGATGCACTATTCTATATTTGTTATTACTACTTGCTCCGCCAATGTGGGTAATTATTGAGTGCGGACAGAATACTACTTTAAGACTATTGTCATTTGCACGTTTGCCAAGATCAACATCTTCTAGATACATAAACATATTTTCATCAAATCCATCTAGTATTTCAAAGGCTTTTCTTGAAATTAAGAGGCAAGCACCACTTACTGCAATTACAGGTTTATCAAAAGTCGTTGTAGATAAGTTTTGATCAGCATAATAAAAGTATTTATGCCCAGATTTATTCTTCAATATTTTTCCAATGTTTGAAAATTCAAGTAATGCAACTTTTAAGTTTGGTGCCCTTACGGCTGATTCTTGGAATTTATCATTTTCACCTACTAACTTCCCACCAATAATATCGGCCTTTTCGCTCTTCATGTGAGAAAGAAATATTTTTAGTGAATTCTTTCTCAGTTTAGCGTCTGGATTTAAGAAAAGAATATATTTACCGGTTGATTTACGTGCGCCGCGATTGCAACTCTTAGCAAAACCGAAATTCTTTTCACTTAAGTAAAATTTCAAGTTTAAGTATTTTTTGTACTGCTCACAAATTTTTTTTGTTAAATTCCTATCTGGGGAATTATTCTCAATAACCAAAACTTCTTTAATTTGGGCAAGATTTTGACAGAGAGAGTCCATCAAATTTTTAATTAATTTTGATGAATTAAAGGTAACAACTACAATGCTAATATCTTTCATGGTTTAGCCTGCGCCTCCGCCACCACCGCCGCCGCCACCACCACCACCAGAAGCACCACCCCCTGATGAGCCGACACCTGCCGCTCCGTAGCCGGAACTAACGCTGGTAGTAATACTAGTTAGAGCTGAGGAGATGTCGCTAAGAGAAGAACTGAGGTTGTAGGTGGTGGTAGTCGCACCGGCCCAGTGCCCGGCCAGATAGGCAGTGTCAGCTTGATTAAGGCTAACGGGTAGATCAGCTAAGGCTTTGGTAGAGATCCCAAGTAAGGTCCCATAGACCAAATATTTTTCCCAGATAATGATCGAGTCAATCGGATATTTCTTGGTAACAGAGTATTCTTTTAAATGCTTTTTAAAAGCTACCCATTTGGCGGTTTCCAAAGAACCCGCTTCAGTTCTCTTTTCTCCAAAAGAGGAAAAGATAATAAAAAGAATAAACGAAAGGGTAGTAATAAAGATTGCGAAGAAAATAAGTCCTGTAGAGAGAGCATATAATTCTGGAAAGGAAGAAAGATTCACCGTGTTAATACTCATGAGAAAAAAGAGGATTATCCAAAGAAAGGCGGGGATGAGCATGGGGGAAAGCTTCTTATAGAGCTTGTGTGATTCTTGATTAAAATATCCTTCTTCTAAGTTCTCTGCAAGAGTTTTCTCCTGGAAAGTTTTTAGGAATAGTTGGATTGAGGTGGGGTGAGTTTTGAAATAGGTTTTGATATCTTTGAAGTAGATATTGTCGTCTTTATTGAGAATGGAAGAGACTTTCCTGATTTCCAATAGGAGAGAATGAATGTGGGTTTGAATCGAGGAGAGTTGGCTCACAACCGCTTCGGGATTAGGGATTAGATAATAGTCGTATTTCTTAACCAGGAAGCCTTTTTTCTTGTTACTCCTGCCGATTTTATAATATTTATCTTTTACCAACGAGAGGACGGTTGCGACAAAAGCTTTGGTGGTAAGGTTTTTACTGCCTGCAATAAGCTGTTCTATTTGAGCTGGATCAATGTCACTTGGCGGCTCCCATAAGCGCCCCGATAAACTGACCTCAGGGAGTTTATGGTCTTTGTCGTGTTTGAGAAAAATCACAGTTTGCTTGATAAGAAAATAGACGGAGTAAAGAGTAACGAAGAGAGCAACAAGAATGATTAAATATGAAAGAGTGCGAGTACGTTTTTGAGAGGCGATGGTTTCAGCAATAAAGGTTTCTTCCTGGTTGACAATTTCAGACTGAGAAAAAGAGCCCGGAGCACCACCGGTGAAAGTCCCTTGAGGAAAGAGGATTCTTGCTTCGAAAAACTGACCGGCAGGTACTTGAGGAGCGGTGTATTTGACCAGTTCTGTAGAGTCAATCGAGACTTTGCCGGACAAGGGGCCATGTGCCCAAGCTTGAAGACGTGAACCGTCAATCCCTGCCGGGAGGTGAAAGAAGGCTTCGATATTCCCCTCCCCGATCTCCCAATCGTCACCGATTATTTGCCAGTAAAGTTCGTCAACGTCACTTTGTTTGGTAATGGCGTTATCAACGGTGTATTTAAGTAAAAAGGTTTTGGTTTCACTAGAGGCGCGGTAGAACCATTTAAGGTACATACCATCCGTTTCTTGACGAAGATAGAAGTAACCCGAGGGACGGTCAGTATCAGCCTGAGACTGTTCGGAAGAGGATAGTTCCTGATAACATTTTTCGGTTTGAGCGAGAATTTCACAAAGAGAAAAGTTGGTAAGATCATAGGGGGTAAGACGTCCGGTCTCCTTGAAAGAACCACCTGAGCTCAGAATCTTTTGATAGGCAAAGGTGTAGTCGCCGGAAAACTTGTAGACGCGTTGCTCCTGAACATTCATGGAACCATCTGGCTGAAGGTATCCATCGACTCCAACCTTGGTAATGGAATACTCTTTAGCGTTAGCAAGTCCTGGGAAGAGGAAGAGATATAGCGGGAAGAGAAGAATGAGAAATTGTTTAAGTAAAGTGCGCATAATATATTATTGCATATGGAGTTTCTTAAGGAAGTGAGAGAGGGCAACTTTAGTCATGTAATTTGACTCGACATGGCCGGATAGCAAACGAAAATAGTTTCTCGCTTGTAAAAAGTGGCCGGTAAGCAACAAGTCTTTAGTGTTTTTGAGGGTATCGAGGGTTTTAGTTTTTATTGCTTCTTCCTCGTTGAGAGTAGTGAGCGAGAACACTTTCCGATAATGGGGGGAAGAGTAGTACTTTTCAATCAGAGCAAAGATTTCATCAATGAAACGACCGTCAAGAATGGCCTGAGAAGTATTAGACTTGGCGTGAGTCCGAAAAGAGCACAAGGTTTTGTCAACGTAGATAAGTTTGCCAAATTCAAGCAAGCGAAGCCAGTACTCAAAATCCGCAAATTGAGAAAACCGGGGATCAAAGCCACCGACTTTTTTAATCAATTCCGTTGGATAAAGCACAGCGGAAGGTTCGCCAATTTGGTTTTCACGAAGGGTGGTAAGAAGACGATGGGCGTAACTGGGACCGGCAATAATTTGGTCACTTTTGGCAAAGCCCAGAGTGGAGAGTTGGGTGCCTGTTTCGTCAATTACTTGACGCCGGCAAGTGGCAAGAACGCCGAAAGGATGTTTTTCCATTATTTCCACTAATTCTTCAACGCAATTAGGTGTTAAAAGGTCATCTGACGCTAAGAACTTAATGTATTTGCCTTTTGCTAAGTTTGTAAGGTAGTTCCAGCCATTAATCATACCGTGATTTTTTTCAGTCCGAATGAGACGAACTTTTGCGAGGTTGCGATATTTGGCGAGAAGCTCCGGAGTTGTGTCGGTAGAGGCGTCGTCGTGCACAATAATCTCAGTATTTTCGTAGGTTTGTGCGAAAGCTGAGTCTAGCGCAAGGGCGAGATATTTGACACTATTGAAGGTAGGAATTAGTAAAGAGACGAGTGGTTTAGGCATGAGAATAGATAAATTTCTCGGCAAGTTGATAGTCTTCCGGTTGGCCAATATCAAGACAATCACTATTTTTTAGCTCTACCGCATAGGACGGATTCTTTTTCGCATAGGCGTCAAGCGCGAGTCCGAAGAGAGGAATCCCTTTTTGGAAAGAAGCCAGTTTGAGCAGTTTGGGTACCTCCCCTACCCTCAACTTCCCAATCGCCCATGTCCATTTAGTTTTCGGACTGTTAACTTTCACTTTAATTGAGCGAATCCGGTTGTTTTTGCCAATCACGACTGAATCAAAACGTTCGGGGGTGCCGGTGTCAAAAAGCCCGAGGACGAGCTTTCCCGGTTGTTTGTTAATTTGGGAGAAGGCGTTTTTAGGAAACCAAATAGTGTCAGGTAACCCAAAAAAGAGTTCGTCACTCGCGCGCAAAAACTGGGCGGGCTGGACAATCCCGTCAAGTAGTCCCTTACGCTCACGAACCAGAAAGACGAGTTGATCACGATAGGGAGATTTGGTAGACAAATAGCGGATGAGGTCAGTTTTGTCTTCTGCGGTGTTAATAAAGATGCGATCAACTTTAGCAAGCAGCAGTCTTTCGATTAAATACTCGATGACGGCGCGACCACCAACAGGAGCCAACTCTTTAGAAAAACCAAGAGGTTGCAAACGAGTGCCGAGTCCACCGGCGGGGATAGAACCATAAAGCATGACTTATATTATAGAGGAAAGATTACTTCTCTAACAGAACTCGTTCGGTAACCAGAAGAAGCGGCGGGGTGGTTGCGGCAACGGCAATCAAGCCAGCAATGGGAGGGGCAAGCATCCCGAGACGAGGAAGGAAGTAAAAAGCCAAGCAAATCTCCAAGCCAACGGTGAGAAACGTAAAGAAGGAGGTAATGCCGGGGTGACCATGACTGTCAAGGATGGTGCTTGGTAAGGGAGTGAGGATAAGAATGACAAAGTACCAGATAAAAATTGAGAGAACGGAGTGCACGGCGACAACTAAGGAAGGATCGTGAAGCCAAGTGGTGAGAACAAGATTGCCAAGGGTGTAAAAGAGGATGACCCCTAAGAGACTGAAGACAAGGAGGCCAATTTGCAAACGGTGGTAGAGAGAGCGGATGGCAGGCTGGTGAGCGTCTCGCGAGCTTGCTGGGTAGAGCGCCGTCGTCAGTTGATTGATACTACTTGCGGCTTTCATGACCAAAGCCTGGGAAAGGGAGTAGGCAGAGACGGCAAGCGGAGAAATTGCGGCGAGCATAAACTTGCCGTACTGGGCGCCGGTTTGACCAATAAGCTTGCCGACTTGATTACGCCAACCAAAGGAAAGGAGAGGGCGCGCGGATTGCCAAGACGGGAGAGTGTAACGAGAGAAGGGAAAAAAGCGGAAAGAAAAACAGATGAGCAATAATAACGTCACAAGATAACTGAGAAGCTGAGCAAAAAAAATGCCTAGCAAACCAAAACCAAAGAATGCAAGAAGAGCGGTTAGTAAGGTAGCGGTAGTACCGACAAGGAAGGTTTTAACATTAAACCAACCGAAACGACCGAGAGATTGGGGGAGAGTGAGAAAATGCGAGAGAAGGTTGTTGAAGGTGATAATGAGAAAAATGGTAAGAAGTAGCGCAAACGAGAGGTGAAAGAAAGAAATGACAAGAATTGACAAAAAACCGGCAAGAAGTCCGGTGAGGGTAAAAAGGAGGAGGGAGGTAGTCCAGAGAGAGGAGCGGTCGGAAACAGCAGAACCAGAGCCCTGGGAGAGCGCTCGCACCACGGCTTGAGAGAGCCCAAGGTCAATGGCTGAAGCAAAGCCAATCACCCCCATAAGGAGGAGATATTGGCCGTAAAGATCGATCCCAAGAGCATGGATGAAGATCGGAGTCGCGATGAGAGAGGCAACAATGAGATAAAGATAGCCGGCGAGATTCCAAGAGGTAGCGCGAGCAAGCGGGTAGTGCATGGCCTAATTATATCTTGATGATGTAAAATATACAGGTAGAGAAGTAATTAACAAAATTAGAGCTCGCATAGCTCAGTTGGTTAGAGCGCACGATTCACATTCGTGAGGTCCCTGGTTCGAGTCCAGGTGTGAGCACGATTATTTAATAAATAGGAGAAATTATGATGATTCCCGGGACTGAGCTACAACCGAGAGATTTGCGCATGAAAACCAAGGCGGAAATAGAACTTGATGCTTACATAATACGGTTATTGCTTGGGGAAGTTTCCCCAGCTGAAATTAATCCTACTCAAGGAGAGAAAGCTAGAGGGACAAACGAGAAGAGTAGGACAGAAACTTCAAATTAGAGAACAGTCATGATTCCCACTTGCATCAAAGAAGGGGGCGAGGTATTCTAGATGCATGTGGTTACTGCGTTCATTGTGGGAATTTTTCTTAGATTTCTTGGAAACGATTGTGGTGTCTCTAGCCATCTTCGCGGTCGTGTATATCTTTCTTTTTCAACCTCACCAGGTAGAAGGCCACTCGATGGAGCCGAATTTTCATGACGCGGAGTACATCTTGACTGACAAGATCTCATACCGCTTGAGCGAGCCAAAACGAGGAGATGTGATTGTATTCCACTCGCCACAAGACGAGCGAATAGACTACATTAAGCGAATTGTCGGTGTTGGAGGCGATAAGATCCTGGTTCAAGACGGGTATTTATACATAAACGGCGAGAAACAGGATGAAACATATATCAATGACCCGGGACGCGTGGTGGGAGGCAAGTTTATCAAGGAAAATACCCAAGTTGAAGTACCCCTTGGGCAATTTCTCGTGATGGGAGACAATCGTTTGCACTCGTCAGACTCTCGAGAATGGGGATTTGTATTGAAGAAAGAGATTGTGGGGAGAGCATTTTTCCGATACTGGCCAATTAGTGATTTTGGGCTCGTGAACACATCAGAAAATGAATTAAGTGTGGGAGCTGTCAAGGGACTTGCAACGCCGTAAGGAACAATTTTACTTCGTAATTGAGAGCAGTTTGTGGAGCATTTCGTCGGTGTCTTTGGGCGACCCAAGGAGCTTAATCACGATTTTGGTTTCGCGTTTCGAACGAGAGAGTTTAACGAAAGAGCGTTCGCCAAGAGCGGCGGCAAGGGATTTTTGCATGGCGGTGATTTCGTCAGAGACAAGAAGGTGTGGTCGTTTGGTGGAGGTAGGTTTCTCATCGAATTCTTTTTTTAGATGACGAGCTATTTCCTCGGCGCGCCTGACGCTTGCTCCCTCTTTAAGAACAAGCTTGTAGGCTTCGATCATGAGACGAGTGTCAACTATTGCGGAGAGCGCCCGGGCGTGGCCTTCAGAAATGAGTTCTCCGATCAGGCCATCTTTTAAGGCGTCGGGTAAGGTTAAGAGTTTGAGGGTGTTGCTGACGTAGGCCGGCGATTTACTTACCCGCTGGGCAATTAAGGCATTTGACAAGTTAAACTCGTCCATCAAGCGAGAAAAAGCCTTTGCACGTTCGATGGGGTTGAGATCGGTCCGCTGAACATTTTCGACGATCGCCATCTCAAGCATGCCTTTGGGGGTGGTTTCCTTGATGATGACGGGGAGTTTTTTGAGTCCGAGAGCTTTACTGGCTCGCCAACGGCGTTCGCCGGCAATGATCTGGTAACCAGCCGGGGTGTGGGCGATAATCAGGGGTTCAAGAACGCCATGCTCCTTGATTGAGTCCATGAGATCGGCCAATGAGCCGGGAAGGATCGTCCCGCGCGGCTGAAGCGGGTTAGGTTGAATAAGATCTAACTCGAGTTCGTTGATTTTGGATTGATCGACCATGAAGATAAGATAACACTTTTCACGCAGAATGAAAACAAGACGAAGTGATACAAAAGAGAATAAACTAAGTACTCAACGTTTACTCAACCGAGACGAATTGCTTGCCGAGACGCTTAAAGAAAGTTACAACTCCTTCACGCATGGCAAAGATGGTGTAGTCGCGACCCAGCCCAACACCCTTGCCTGGATGGACGCGGGTACCGTTTTGGCGAATGATAATATTGCCGGAAATGACTTTTTGACCACCAGATTTCTTGACACCAAGACGTTTGCCGGGTCTAGCTGATTGCTGGCGGGTAGCTCCACCTGATTTGACGTGTGACATTAACTTTTCTCCAAAACGATAATATTTCTGACAACAGTGGCGCCAGGTTTATTGTACGCAACTGACAATAGGCAATTGTAGCCGAGGGCTTGGATAGTGTCAAGGCTAAGGGTGGGAATAATTTGCCCTTCAAGATGAAATTCAGGAATAATGATCACTACGCGGCTGCCAGGTTGAGTTGACAAGAGTTTGAACCAGTTTTTGAGAGCTCCACGATAGAGTTTTTCCAAGCCTTTTGCAATGTCTTTGACTTTCTGGCGGGGAAGAGAGCCGCGGGAATCAAGTAAGGGGCCGAGATATGGTTCGGTAACAATGCAGTCAACAGTCGAAATATTTTTGTCGACGTGGGTGGCGTCGGCAGAAAAAATCTGAAAATTAGTTTCAAGAGGTGTTTTCGCCTTAATCCAGGCAAGGTTTTCCTGCGAGCCACGGACGGCAACGGGGTCTTGATCACTCCCGACAACGTTTGAACCAACTAATATGGCTTCCGCTAAGATCGTGCCGGTACCACAAAAAGGATCAAGAACAGTGAGTCCTTCCCTCCCCCGCACAGCCAGGTTAACCATTAAGCGTGCAATTTTTAAAGGCAACATCCCTTTTTTGATGTTTTGGTAGGGGCGGCGGCGGTCACGAAAAGCCCAAGCAAGCGAGTCGTAGATCCAGACAGTTTTGGCGATGACAATGTTATTTTTCAAGGGAATTAGGCTAAATTCATCAACGTGCTTCTTTTTGAGCATTAATAGTTCGTGATCACGAGTAAGGAAGCTCACAAAACGCACGGGACGAGAGGCAGTAACCTGTTCCTTAAGTTTCCGCACAACTGACGGAGAAGTTTCGAGGGAGGTGTAGTTTGAGAGGGCAATGTTTTTGGCGGGGGAAGCAATAATTAATTCCAAAAGCTTGTCGAGGGTCGCTGAGGGAGATACTTCAACGACAGCCTCCGCAATTTTACTCGTACCCCCAAGTTTATCGGCAACTTCGATGATGGTTGATGAAGTTGGTAAAGAGGCAATATTTGGCAAGACGAGGACTGGTTCAACGCCGGTTAAGGCTTGAAGCTCAAGAAGAGAAAGTTTTGGCTGGTGCCCAAGAAAAGCAAAATACATAAGAGTATTGTAGCAAGGGAAAAAGGTTATTTCTTGACAGCTGGCTTTTTAGAAGCAACTCGTTTGACTGCGGGTTTTTTAGGAGCGACTTTATTAGGAGTGGAAGAAGAGGATTTGGGAGGAGCGACCTTTTTAGGGGGTTCGCCGATCGAGTCGATTTTCACCTGCAGGTAAGGTTGACGGTGACCTTTTAGTTTGCGATAGCGGGATTTAGATTTATAGCGAAAGACTTGAATTTTGTCGCCTTTCTTTTCAGATTCGAGAGTACCATAGACTTTGGTATTGGCAACTAAGGGAGTGCCGATTGAGACTTGGTCGCCATCAATGAGAAGAAGAACTTGATCAAAAACAATGGCACTACCTGTAACAAGCATTTTCTCAATTTCGATCACGTCACCGACTTTAACGTGATATTGCTTGTTGCCGGTAGTGATGACTGCGGATTTGTCCATACGAGTGGTGATTGTACCACGCCTTGTTAGGTGATTTCAATGGAGGGAGTTGAAATTAGTGAGCGGGAGAGAGAGGAGGCGATGCCGAGTGAAATGGCGGTCGCGATCACCGAACTGCCACCGTAGGAAATGAGGGGCAGGGTAATGCCAGTCACAGGTGCTAGGCCAATGTTCATCCCAATGTTAATAAAAGTCTGAAAACAGAGAACCGCAAAGATGCCAGTGAGAATTAGGCGATTGTGAGCGTCCGGAGAACGTAAAAGATGATTAAGCAGACGGATGAGGATAGTTGAGAGCAGGCAGATGACGAAAAGGCCCCCAACGAGACCCAGTTCTTCGGCAAGAGAGGCGAAGATAAAGTCGGTGTGCCTTTCCGGGAGAAAACGTAAGTGAGACTGAGTCCCGTGTCCGAGTCCTTTGCCGAAAATTCCGCCGGAGCCAACGGCAATAATGGATTGGATCACGTTGTAGCCGGAGCCAAGGGGATCACGAGACGGATCTAGATACGCTTCAAAACGTTGGAGCTGATAATCCTGTAAAAAGAGGTGAGAAAATTTGGCTAGAAGTAGAGAGATCGCACCGCTAACCGCCAAAATCCAGTTCTTGGTGCCGGCAACAAAGAGTTGAGCGAGCCAAAGAATAGAGATTGTGAGGGTGGTGCCTAAGTCAGGCTGTCGGTAGATCAGAAAAACGGGAATGGCGAGGACTAGCAGGTTTTTCAGCACGTTCTTGAGATCGGTGGGAGGAAAGCGAGTCAGAAAATAGGGAAAAGCTAGGATCAGTAGAGGTTTACTGAATTCGGAAGCCTGGAAGCTAAAACCAAAAATATCCAGCCAACGCACGGAACCGCGGATACCAGCACCAAGAAATAAGGTGACGAGGAGGAGGATAATTGCCAGAACGTAACTTGATAGGCCTAAGGCTTGATAGAGGCTGTAGTCTTGTTTGGCAAGATAAATAAAAAGCAAGAGGCCGAGCAGAAAGGAAAACACTTGTTGGCCAAAATTCTCGGGGGCGATCGAGAAGATCATGGTGAGACTGAGGCAGGCAGCTAAAAAATACGGAGCTAAGAGAAGCCAATCAAGCGACCGTTTCATAAATTTTGAGGGCAGTCCCTTGGGTGAGCGAAGTCGCGTTGACTTTTTCTTTGATGACGTCAGTGAAAGAAGTCGGCCAAGCCGGTAGTTCAACCTTGATTAGTTGAGAGGGAGTTAGACCGGCGAGCTTGCGAGCTCTTTGCAGATCGCGAATAAGATCGCGTGCCTGACCTTCGGCGATTAATTCAGGAGTTAATTTGGAATCTAAAGAGATCTTGAGAGTACTCCCCTTTTTAAAAACCAGAGATTTGACGTTGAGTTCTTCGCAGATCACTTGCTGGATGGCTGGTGAGAAAGCTTCTCGCGTAATTGTCGCAGATGCAAGAGGTTGACGAACGCGAAGAGCAGCTTCTTTCCTGGCTGAGTGACCAAGCTCAACTACTTTGCGGGCACTCTCCATTTCGGCTTCCAACTTACTGTCAAGCAAAGAATCAGGCAAGTCCGGCCAGTAAGCCAGGTGAACCGATTCTTGGCCGGTGAGATTGGTGTAGATGCGGTCGGAAAGGTATGGCATAAAGATCGAGAGCACAATAGCAAGGTTTTCGAAAACAAAGGAAAGAGTGAGAAGGGCTGATTTTACCCGAGTACGCGAGCGGCGAATGTACCAGGTAGAAAGATCATCAACAAAACTTTCGAGAGCTTGGGTCGCGCGATAGGGATCGTAGGAGTCAAGCGCGGAAGAAACAAGCTTAATCGTTGAGAAGAGACGAGAAGAAATCCAACGGTCAAGGACGTGCTTAGAATTGCTTGCCTTGGTAGGAGACCAATTTAGTTCGGCGGCGCTGTTCGCGAAGAAGCGGTAGCTATTCCAAAGGATTAGATGAAAACGTCGTCTAAGTTCGTCAGCAGTTTTATAACCAAAAAGGAGGTTATTCACCGGGTTTTGACGACAGTAGAGCCAGCGAATAATGTCAACCCCGATTTTTTTGGCACCTTCATCGAAATCGATGTAGTTGCCCCAGGATTTATGCATGGGTCGACCGTCTTCAGCGAGCATCGAGGCGTAACCAAGAACGGTTTTAAATGAATTTGAGTCAGCAAGAACGGTACTCATCGCAATGAGGGAGTAAAACCAGTTTTTGAATTGACCGGGGAAACTTTCGGTAATAAAGTCGGCCGGGAACCACTGCTTAAAGTAGGTTTGGTCACCGGTGAAGCTAGGAAGACCGGTTTTAGGATCAAGCAGGGTCGAGAAAGGAATGACGCCGGCGTCAAGCCAAACATTACCAACGTCAGGAATGCGTGAAACAACTTGGTGACATTTTTCACACGTAATACTAACTTGATCGATTTGAGGTTTATGGGGCGAAAGACCTTGGAATTTATCCCAACCCGCTACGGCTTTCTCGTGGAGTTCTTCTTTGCTACCAATGACTTGAAAGTGCCCACAGGAGCATTCGTAGATCGGAAGAGCCAGCCCCCAATACCGGTTGGGTTTGCTGATCAACCAGTCGTGCATGTTAGAAAGCCAATCAAGTTCCCGGTCCAAGCCAAATTCAGGAAGCCAGCGAATTTTTTTGGCGACAGTCTGCATGCGAGAACGAAGGGTACGACCATCTTTCCCCTTTTTATCCATCGCAATATACCATTCGTCGGCTACCTTCCAGACTAGCTCGGTTTTACAGCGCCAACAACCCGGGTAGCGGTGTTGGTAGTTCTCAAGTTTGAAGACCCAGTTTTCGCCTTGACCGTCTAGTTTAACCAAGTGATCGAGAATGAGTTCTGGGTGTTTTTTGGCATTTTTACCAACTAGCCAACCGAGACCCGGCAGATAGTTGGCTTCGTCGTCGATTACGGGGATAAGGGGGAGATTCCGTAGCTTACCCAGTTTAAAGTCTTCTGTGCCGGCGGAAACAGCCGTGTGAACGAGACCGGTACCCTCACTGGTATTAATCGGCATAATTAGAGAATCGGTCGCTACTACCGTGTGAAAAGTATCACTAGTTTTTTTCACTTCCTGAACAGCAGGAAGTTCGTCAAAGGGACCGGTGTAGCGAAGACCAACCAATTCCTTCCCTTTTACGGTTTTGACAAGGGTTTGATACTCACCTTGGAATATGCGCTCCAGAGCGTCTTTGGCCAACCAATAGTTGTCGCCAGTTCTGCCTTTGACAAGACAATAATCAAGCTTGGCGTCGACGGCAACAGCAATGTTTGCAGGGAGGGTCCAGGGAGTGGTAGTCCAAACGAGAAGATATTCAGCCTTTTTCTCTAAAAGAGGAAGCTCGAGATAGATACTCTGATGGACCACTTCTTTGTAGTCTTCGGTCAACATCTCGTGTTGAGAGATCGCGGTTTGACAACGGGGACACCAAGGAACCGATTCGTGACCTTTGTAGATCCAACCTTGTTCGTGACAAGTTTTAAGGAAACGCCAGATCATGTAGTTGTTCTCATCCGACATAGTGTAGTAAGAGTGATCCCAGTCAGCAAAGTAACCCAGGCGTTTAGATTGAGAGGTTTGGATCGCCGAGTATTTAAGGACTCGCTCTTTACACTTCTGGACAAACTTGGCCACACCATATTTCTCGATGTCTTGTTTGTTGTGAAAACCTAACTCTCTCTCGACTTCTACTTCCACCCAAAGACCTTGGCAGTCGAAACCATTTTGGAAGCGTTGTTGAAAGCCTTGAAGATTTTTGTATTTGGGCCAAAGGTCTTTGTATGTGCGCCCCCAGCCGTGGTGGACTCCCATTGGATTGTTGGCGGTAATCGGTCCATCAAATAAAGAAAAGCGCTTTTTGCTTTTGGCATTTTTATGGAGGTATTTGTTGACAATTCCGGAGTCGTAGAAGTGTTTGAGAAGTTTTTCTTCTTCTGCAACAAAATTGGGGTTGGCGTCAACCGGTTTGATTTTGTGAGTAGGCATATTGACCCTATTTTAGCAAGTAATACGCAAAAAGGTGGCACTCCCCTTCTTGCCTGAAGGTCCCGCCATGAGCGGGAGGTACCACCTTGATTTGAAAGAATGATAATTCTTTCCTCAATACTGCTGTCACGGGCTTACCCGGAGGAATCTAGTGGACAATAATTGTCTTCCTCTCCCCTACACGCTCCTGATTGAGCTATTCCGTAGATAGCGGAATATAATGTATTTGTAAACTAACAAAGATTATATACCAATAATTAATAATAGGATAAAATTCCATCATGAACTGGTTAATATTAGCGCTTGGCGCATTACTGTGTTTTGTTGTTTATGATACAGCGGGAAGGTATTTAGCTGTAAGATCAAAAGATCCCAAAGTATTTGCGGTAATATACAACCTAACAGTTGCGGCAATGAGTCCGGTGTTATTTCTGTTTGATAAAACGTTACCGTCTAATCTAGATTTAAGAGTATTGGGTTTGACAACTATTGGTTTAAGTATATGGGCATTATGGGGTAGGTTCGAGTTTTTCGCGCGTAAACATTCGGAGGTCTCAACTTTTACAATTATTATTAAGCTCGCACCGGTTGCTAACTTCTTTTTGGCTTTAGTGGTATTTAGTGAATCTTGGACAATAAGTAAACTCGCCGGAATTGGACTAATCGCCTTGGCGAATATCTTGTTGTTTTTTAACAATAAACGACGTGACGTGATTAGTGATAAAGGCTTAAAGTATGTGCTGTTTGTGGCTTTAATGCTGGCACTCGGATGGTTGTTTGATGCAATGAATATCAAATTCTGGGGAGTAGCAACATTCAGTTTTCTATCGTTTTTAGCACCAGCTATTCTTTCGTCTTTGATGCCGATTGTTAAACTCTCCCAGATCAAGAAAGAATTAAGGCTTTCTCCTTTTTGGCAAATCGCCCTTCTCGGGTTCTTTAATATGATAGGTTATGGATTAATGTTAAAAGCTTTAACCATGGCAGAAGCCTCTAAAGTAATGCCGATCGTGACTTCTACCGCCCCATTCGTAATTCTTCTTGGGATATTTGCTCTTGGTGAACGAGATTTTATAGGCAGAAAACTATTTGCTGGAGCAATGACGGTCTTGGCAGTTTATCTATTAAGATAAGTCATTTGGTTCTAGTTGTTTTGTTGCCTTAGAAAGGCAGGAATATCAAAAGGATCATCAGAGGAAGCTTCGGGCTGAGCAGGCGGATCTTCTGAGTCAGGCTTGGAATCGTCTTCCGGGTCAGGAGTCTCTTCATTCAGATCAACTTCGTCATACTGGATTTTGGGAGAGGAGGAAGTGTGGGAAGGGGGAAGTTGGTAGTTCACAAAACCGGAACGGGCGTTGTCAAAACCCGTGGCGATAACCGAAATCTTGACTTGATCACCCATGGCTTCGTCAATCGTGGAGCCAAAGATAATGTTGGCGTCAGGATCGGCGTGGGCTGAGATCATTTCAGCGGCTTCCGAGACTTCGGACATCGTCAAATCTGGCCCACCGGTAATGTTGAAGAGAATACCGCGGGCGCCATCGATCTTGACTTCGAGAAGCGGAGAGGAAATCGCTGTGCGAGCAGCCATTTGGGCACGGTTTTCGCCGGTCCCAAGCCCAACTCCCATGAGAGCAGTCCCCGCGTCGGTCATGATCGCGCGGACGTCGGCAAAGTCGACGTTAATGAGACCGGGTACGGTAATAAGGTCAGAAATTCCCTGGACTCCCTGCCCTAAGACCGAATCGGCGACCAAGAAAGCTTCTTGGAGCGTCATTTTTTTGTCGACGAGGTCAAGGAGTTTTTGGTTGGGGATCATGATTAAGGTATCAACTTTGTCTTTTAGTTCATCAATCCCTTCTTCGGCAACGGTCATCCGGCGGATGCCCTCAAAGGCGAAGGGTTTGGTGACAACGGCCACCGTGAGAGCCCCGGCTTCTTTGGCGAGCTCGGCAACGATAGGAGCGGCACCGGTTCCGGTCCCTCCCCCCATACCAGCGGTAATGAAGACCATGTCGGAATCGAGAAGAATTTCTTTGATTTTTTCACGGGATTCTTCGGCGGCTTGGCGGCCGATTTCAGGATCGGCCCCACTCCCTAATCCTTTGGTAAGGTTTTCGCCAATTTGAATTTTGCTTTCGGCGGGATTTGCCAAAAGAGCTTGAGCGTCGGTATTGATTGCGACAAACTCGACACCTTTGATTTTGCCGGTTGAGACCATCGAGGCAATTGCATTATTGCCTCCTCCACCGATCCCAAGAACTTTGATTTTCGCGACTGCGTTAATGTCAGGTTTGACTAGGCCCATATGTTTCCTTCAATCACTATCTTATCATGTTTATATTTTGGGCAGGAAAAGGAACTAACAACTTACGGCAGGAACGATTTGATAAAGTTTACCACTTTAGCAAAGGCATTTTTAGCAGAGAAGCTGGAGGCAAATTTTGGTAGTTTCAGAGAGCGAGAAACGATTCGTTCTTCTTGACCAACCAGGATCTGGAGAAGGCCGGTTGCGGTCGCAAACTCAGTCGTTTTAATTTCATCAATTAAACCGGTTAATCCAGTCGGTTTACCAATCCGGGATTGAAGACCCAAAACTTTGCGGGCGGAATCTTGGACGAGATAGGTGAGGGCCCCACCACCTGTCAATACTAAACCGGCAGGAGTTTTGTTGACAAGGCCGGCTTTAATAAGTTCGGCTTTCACAAGCTCAAAGATTTCGTTGAGGCGGGGTTTGACGATGCCTTCGGCGACGGCTTTGCGAAAGATTTTCCGGGGACCATCTTTGATGCCAAGTTTGAATAAATCGATTTCGTCGCTGGATTTTTTGGCGGTCGGGTTTTTGGGATCAAGAACTTTAGAGGGGTGTTCGTCGGGAGGGAGATTTCGTTTAATTGCTTCGGCGGTATCCAGCGAGACACGGAGGCCAATCGCGATGTCGTTAGTAATATTTTTGGCACCAACCGGGATGACGGCGGAATGAGTGAGCGCACCTTCAACGTAGGCGCAAAGGCTGGTGGTGCCCCCGCCAATGTCAACGAGGATGACGCCAAGTTCTTTTTCGGTAGAGGTAAGGACGGCTTCGGCCGAGGCGAGGCCGGCAAAGTTAATGGTACGGGTGTCAACGCCGATTTCTGACATAACTTTCGTCAGGTTTTTGATGTTGACGCTGGAGCCGGTAATAAGGTGGGCTTCGGCTTCGAGCCTAACTCCGGACATCCCCACCGGGTCTTTAATGCCTTCCTGATTATCAACAAGAAAGAAGCGGGGGATGACGTGAAGAATTTCCCGGGCGGTTGGGAGGGGGACGGCTTTGGCGGCTTCGATGACACGATAGACATCGTCTGAGGTAATTTCGGCGTCAGGATTTTGGACGGCCACCAAGCCTTTTGAGTTTTGACTCTCAATGTGAATACCGGAAATCGAGATTGCCGCGTCTTTGATCGAGAAACCGGCCATCCGCTCGGCCGACTCGACGCTTTCGGTCGCGGCGTCAATCGCGTCCTCAATATCAACTACTTGGCTTTTTCGCAGGCCTTTGGAGGGAATGGAGGCAACCCCAACCACGCGAACAGTTTGATCTTCTTCACCCATGGTGGCGATGACGGTGGTAATTTTTGAGGAACCAATGTCAATTGCAGCAAATTGAGTAATTTTTTTCATGATCAGTGTTTATTGTAACATGAAGGGGAATGAGAATCAGCGTAATACAGGCTGAGCGAAACGAGCATCAATCGTTCCTACCCCACTAGTTATTGTAGAGTCAGAGAGGATTGCTTGCAAGACGTGGATTTGGGCAAGCTGATCTTTGGTGGTGGTCAGGAGCGCCAGCTTGCCACTATCGAGGGTAAGTTTGATCGTTTCGCCGGAAAGTTCGATGGTTTTTACCCCGGGAAGTTGATCGGACAAAGTACGAGCCAAGGTACAAGCAGAGAGGAGGTTGGGGTCCTCAAGCTTTTGGCCGGCTCGAAAAGCGGGAAGAGTATCGACTAGGACAGTCGGGACGTTGGGGTCAAGTTCGCGCTTGCCAATCACCCGGAAACGAGTGTCCAGAACCAACCACTCATCGCCACCGGAAAGGAGTTTGAGGGCAACGGTGGGATAGACCGATTGCAGGTCAACCACCAAAGTGTTGGGGAGAATGCGAGCAACGGTAGCAGTCCGAATGGTGTAGTCTCCGGAAGTGAGCTTATGGATGAGAAAGGCCGATTTGAAACGAAAGATGTTCTCGCCAAGATTTTTATTGAGTTCGGCCAGTATCATCGGGTTGTCACAAGGTTGAAAATCCTGCTGACACTCGAAGTTGGTTACTTGAAAGAGGGGGGAGAATAAAGCAAGCCAAGTACCAAAAAGTACTAATAGGGTAACGAGGAGGGGCAGGAGGTAGTCCAGGGTGATCACTAAATACTTCGATTTAATGGGTTGGTTGGCACTCGGGATCATAAGAGGCGGGTAAGATCGGCAACTATGGTTTTGGTCGCGTGCAGAGGGAGATCAAGAGGAGAAGGTTTGGGAAGGCTGAGCGCTTGAGAGAGGGATTCTTTGAGCCGCGGGAAAGACAATTCTGATTGAGGGAGGATCACAGCTAGGCCAGCTTTCTCAAGGAGTTGGGCGTGAGCGTGCTGTTCATGACCATGGGTAAAGAGAAAGGGAATCAGCACCGCCTTTTTGCCTAAAACCGCAAGCTCGTAGGTGATGTGGGCGCCGGAGCGACCGAGGTAGAGATCGGCGTTTTTTAGCAAAGTCGCAATTTCATCTTCCCCAATGTAGCTGCGGGGTTCGTAAAAGGGGGAAAGAGAGAGGGGCAGAGAGTCTTTAAGAGCGAGCGCCTGCTCATAGTCGCCGGTTGCGGAGGAAGTGCCGGTTTGGTGTAACAAGTTATAGTGGTGAAGCAGGTCAGGGAGATGAGCAAAAATGAGCGAGTTAATGGCGTGAGAGCCTTGCTTGCCACCTAAGACAAGGATGGTGGGGAGGTGGCGGAGAAAAAGCTGTTTCTGATTGGCTGACGAAAAGGAGGGTCGCAGAGGAAGACCGGTAATCAGCGTTTTTTGAGGGGAGAAGTATTTGAGAGAGGATTCCCAAGTCAAATACAAACGTTTGGCAAGACGAGAAACAAGGAGATTGGTTTTGCCGGGAACGATGGTTTGCTCATGGAGAAAAAGCGGGAGACGAAAACAAGCGCCAACGAGCGAAGTGGTAAAACCGAGGTAGCCACCAAAGGAAAGAACACAATCGGGACGGAGGCGGAAAAGTAAGATGGTCGCTTGCATGAAACCGAAAGGAAAAGAAAGAATGTCCAGTAGTTTAGGGGGACTCCCAAGTTTTCCGGCAGCGAGGTTATAAAAAGGAATCTTGGCAGCCATAACTTCGAGATACTCGGCGGAGTCAGCCGAGTCGGAGCGAGAGGTATGGCGATGGCCGAACCAGTAAACCAGGTGACCTTGGTCACGGAGGGCACGAGCAACCACAAGCGCGGAGTTGTGGTGACCACCGGTAATAACTATTTTTAATTTCTTCATAACTTCTCCGATCTTATCACTGAAAGAACAAGGCCCATGCCGGCAAGGACCGTGACGAGAGCAGAACCACCATAGGAAACAAGGGGAAGAGGTATGCCGGTTAAGGGAGTTAAGGCCACCATGGCGGCCAAGTTCAGAATCACTTGTAAACCAAGCCAAGAGCCGACGCCGGCGGTGACGGCAGCGGAAAACTGGTTACGAGCGTGGGTCGCTACTTTAAAAATGAGAGCGAGGAGGTAGATAAAAGTCCCCATGAGAATGGTCGACCCGATAAAACCGAGTTCTTCACCAACCACGGCGAAGATTGAGTCGGTGGTCGCTTCTGGGAGGTACTCATATTTTTGCCGGGATTTGCCGACTCCAAGGCCGGTCATGCCACCGGAACCGAGCGCCAGAATTACCTGCCGAATGTGATAGGAGCTACCATGAGGATCCTTACTCGGATCAAGAAAGGTGGTAAACCTGGCTAGACGGTAAGGAGCGATCGCCACGAGGAGAACAACAACCGCAACTCCCAGACTCCCGATAACTAGAAAATGACTGGTGGGAGCACCGGTAAAATAATACATGGAAATAGCTAGTAAAGTAACGACGATGGCGGTTCCCATGTCCGGTTGCAACATAATCAGCCCGGCAATGAGACCAAGAAAAGCCAGAAAATGTTTGAGAGTAACCTTGTTTTTAGTGAGCCAAGAAGACAGATAAACGACTTCGACAAACTTTATGAGCTCGGAGGGTTGGAGGGTCACCCCGGGGAGGATCAGCCAGCGGCGCGCTCCTTGGACTTTGGTCCCGATGCCGGGGATGGCGACTAAGAGCAAGAGGAGAAGTCCGCCGACCAATAAGGGAAAAGCTAGCTTTTCCCAAGTTCGGACGGGGAGCCGGCTGAGTAAAAGCATTAGGACTAGACCGACGAGTGCCCACTTGAGCTGGAGGGAGACAAAGTACCATTTGGTGCCAAAATCCCGGAGGGCTTCGGCGACGCTCGCGCTATAAATCATGATGAGACCAAACCCTAAAAGGAGTAAGGTAATCAAAAAGATGCGGATAAAAAAGGAGGCATGAATATTTTTCATGAATGAGATAATTCTTTGGCGTATTTTTTAAATTGGTCTCCCCTATCTTGGTAATTTCGGAAATTTGAAAAACTTGATGCACCAGGAGATAACAAACAAATTTTTCCTTTTGAAGTGTTTGTGTAGGTTGTTTGGATGGCCGATTTCATATCTTTCACGAAATAAGGATGAAAATTATGAGCTTTTAGTGAATATATATTATTCATCAAATCCCAAATTATTTGTCCAACGGGAGGGAAAAGGATTAAATTCTTAATCTTACTTGATAAAAGGATTTTGGCTAACGGGGTATAATCAATGTGACGATCGTAACCCCCCAACATAATTGTTTCTACTTGATCCCCAAGAGTGTGTATTGCTTGAATTGTAGCTTGGGGGACGGTTGCAAGGGAGTCGTTGTAAAACTTGATACGCTGATACTCACCAATATATTCTAGCCGGTAAGGAAGGGGGGTAAAATGTTGAATTACATCATCGGCAGTCGAAGTGCTAATCCCGAATTGTTCGATAACTTTTTTGGCTATAGCAATATTAATTTGATTCATTGGCCCTTGTAGTTTAGGCTTGGGAGCATTGTTCGTTATGGCGTCTTTCTCATAAACAGGAATTTTCTGGGCTAGACTTTCCGAGGCTAGCTTTGAGGCATCTTTGTTATCGGCATAATAGATTACATAATCATTTATTTTTTGATATTTCACAATGTGAGATTTTGCCTCTAGGTAATCTGCAAATGTCTGATAATAATCTAGGTGTTCAGGATATATTGGGAGAAGAACTGCAATAGTTGGACTCTGAGTTAGAAGCGAAAGTTGGTGACATGATAGTTCAAAAACGACAAGGGAGTGATTGTGAATTTCGTTTAGATAATTCAGAGCGGGGACCCCAATATTCCCTAATAGAACCGCGTCTTTCCCAGCTTTGGAAAGTATCTGATGAATCAAACTCGAGGTAGTTGATTTCCCCTTGGTACCAGTAATGCCAATAATGGGAGCAGGACAATTTTCAAAAAAGATCTGGGTGGGAGAAGTAATCTTAGCAAAAAACTTGCTGGGAATAGATTTGTTGGGTATTCCTGGAGATTTAATAATAAGATCATATTTAGCTAACAAGGTCGGTGATAGGGATGTTCCAAGATGGAGGGAGACTCTCGATTTCAGGGAGCTATTTAGCTTAAGCTTTCCCAATGGATTACGATCATAGATCCCAAGTTTTACTGATTTATTAATCTTACTTGAGAGGTAATCATAAACAGAACGACCTTCTCGCCCAAATCCTAGAATGAGTATGCTTTTTGCCGTTGAAATATCTGTCACGTGATTATTCTACCTCAATGGGAAGTCTTTGTTGAAGAATGGAGAGATATGGCTCTTTAAGAAGGTTTTTGCCGAAATGAGAAAGCAAAGTAGTTAATCGAGTATTTAGATTTTTTTCTGCTGGTAAGACAGTAGATTGAAAATACTTCAAAAGAGTTGGGAGAGAGTCTAAAGAGTATTGTTTCAGAGCTAAATATGAAGCCAGAATGATTTCTTCGAAGGTACTGACGCATTCAAAGGGTTTGTGGGTTGATTTGCCAAGAAGAGCCTTATAATTATTAAGTTGTTCTGACATTGCTAATAGATTTTTTCCAAAAATAGAGCTTGTTTTCTCTTCACCAAGAAATGGAATTAGCATTAGATAAGTTGAGAGGCATTTTGGGCAAGTACAACACCAGCCAGTCGTCCCTTTTGCCTGCATAACGTTACAAGATGAGAAGTGAGGGAGTAAATGAGGAAAATGGGCAAGTAACCCAGTTATCTGAAGTTCAAAAAGTGGACGTAAAAAACTAAAGTAGTTTATCCCCAGATTAAGATAGTTGTGAAGATAGGACTGAAGTTTTTGTTCAAACTCAAAGGTTTTTGAATACTGGTGATTTATTGAATGACCTTTCCAATTAACATTTCCTTCGTTTGAACTTGCTTCGTTGGAGACAATTATTTCGTTATTCCCCTGTAAATAGGCGGTAAGTAGCCCCGCAAAAGCTAAGTAGGCTGAAAGGGGGATATGTCCATTAAGAAAATTGTCTTTGTTTAGGTTAAGCAGGGTTGGATCAAGGCCCCGGACACCTCTGGATGTGTTTTTGATTTGAAATTGCTTTAATAATGGTGAAGTGAATGAGGTAGATCTTTGGATTGAGAGAGAGTCAAATTGGAGATTAGCTTTTGAGAAAATTCCTAGTGTGGTCGCAGTATCCTTTCCGTCTGAGACAAGAACTAGCGGGCCAAGTTTTGATTTGATTGGTTGTAAGTAAGAGGTGCCAGATTTTTGATGCTTATTATTAATGGTAAGAAAATGAGGGTCGGTAAAACCAATTTTATTTTCATAAAAGTATTGACCCATTCCCTTAAGGTAGAGATCTTCCCACCATTTAATTTGTGGTTTAGATAAATAGCCAGCTGATATCAAGATTGTAGGAGAACAGGTTGCTTTCCAGTAGGAAGGAATTTCAGCTAAACCAAGTTGGAATACGAGTTCGTCAATAACTTCCTTAACAACATTAGTTAAAAGGGTTGGTAAGTAGAGGCTAAGAGTAGGCTGAAAGATAAGTTCATTTGAGACCATCGTCCAACGGAGATTAAAAGCATGACCGTGTTTTTCCCAAGAAAATGATTGATATTCAAATACGGGGTATTTTTGA
>Ga0172375_10000804_pt1 | contig 50989 bp, 62 predicted proteins | sample LakKiv1m_FD_114537 | JGI IMG/M metagenome (GOLD analysis project Ga0172375, IMG submission 114537) | Freshwater microbial communities from Kabuno Bay, South-Kivu, Congo - kab_092012_11.1m | ecosystem: Environmental > Aquatic > Freshwater > Lake | place: Democratic Republic of the Congo... | reverse complement strand
TTTTAGCTGTGGGCGTACCAAGATTCGAACTTGGGACCTCGTCATTATCAGTGACGCGCTCTAACCAACTGAGCTATACGCCCATAATTATTATTTTGTGTGGACCCTAGGGGAATCTCACGTCGTCGTAAAACTCCTCCTTGAAAACCCACGGTTTTCAATACTTTCCTTCACGGGAAACTCCCGTTTCCCGAACCCTTCCCTATTCGATTGTGTGGACCCTAGGGGATTCGAACTCCTGACCTCCTCGGTGCAAACGAGGCGCTCTACCAACTAAGCTAAGGGCCCAAATTTATTCGGATTTCAAAACTATAATTTTCGCAGGCGCTCGAACTTTATCCGCCCTTTGGCGGAAACTAGCAAGGGCCCATTTCACTTTCAAGCCTAGGACTTTAGGCCCGCATAAACTGAGTTTTATTATAACAAAAAGAAAAAATTTGTCTAGTCTTTGCTAATAGAATCAACTGCCTCTTTAAATTTATCCCCTCGGTCAAATTCATTATTAAAAAGTCCAAAACTAGCCGATCCGGGAGAAAGCAAAATCACCTCTCCCTCTTTCGCAATCCCCTTGGCCAATTCCACCGCCTTGGCCATCGAATCAACAATTCTGTATTCTCGCGTTTCACTTTCTGGCAAAATATTTTTGAGAGCGGAAACAATTTTTTCTGTCGCTTCTCCTTTGAGAAAAACTACCGCTTTCACTTTTTCAGCAATCATTTTAGCGAGCCCAGACATATCTAACTTTTTATCCGATCCCCCACAAATCAAAACGACTGGTTCAGAAAAAGAATTGATTCCACAAATTGCGCCCTCAGGACTGGTCGCGGCTGTGTCGTTGTAATATTTTACGCCTTTAATTTCTTTCAAAAATTCCAAGCGATGAGGAACGCCTTTGAATTCCAAGATGACTTTTTTGATTTCTTCTAATTTAATTCCCAAAAAATTTCCCACCGCCACCGCCGCCATCACATTTTCTTCATTGTGCTTACCTTTCAATTTAATATCTTTTAAATCCAAAACTTTTTTGGCATCAATGCCATCATTAAGATAAATTGCTCCATCACTAATGTAGACGGTTTTTCCATTTTCTATTTTTTCTTTGGAAAATTTAATTAAATCAAATTTCACTTCTCCCTCAAAATTTTTCAAAATTTCATTATCCCAATTTAAGATACAAACATCCCCCGCTTTTTGATTCAAAAAAATATTTTTTTTGTCGCGAATATACTCCGTCATGGTCGGATAATAATTCAAATGATCAGGATAGATGTTAGTAACAACCGCCACTTTCGGACTAAGCTGATATCTCCCCAAGGCGCTCAGTCTCCAGCTGGAAAGTTCAAAAACCACAATGCTATCTTTTTTGAGAGAATTGAGTTTATCCAAAACCGAAATTTGTCCCATTCCCACCTTAACTGGATTTTTTCCGGCCGCTTTGAGAATTTCATAAATGAGCGTAGTAGTAGTAGTTTTTCCGCGCGTACCAGTCACGCCGACAATTTGGTTTTGGCACAATTTGAAAAACAAACTGGAATCAATTTCCACTGGCACTTTTTTATCCAAAGCTAATTTTATATACTTATTCGTCCAAGGTGCTGGTGGAGTTTTTATCACCATATCTACTTTTTCAAAATCTTCACTGCGGTGTTGTCCAAGAATATACTCAATCCCTTTCAAATCTTTGAGTTTTTCCAAAGATGGCGCCAACGCTTCTTTAGATTTCAAATCAGTCACCAAAACTTTCGCTCCCAAGGCATGCAAAAAACGCACAGTGCCAATTCCGCCCCCATGCAGTCCCAGTCCCATCACGGTAATTTTCTTATTTTTCAATTCATTTATATTCATTGTTTATTTTTAAGAAAATATTATCAAAAAAATTTTAAAACATTAAAAAATTAATCATTAGGATTTGATTAGAAATTAAAAATTAGAAATTAGAAATTTATAACCGTATTATTTCCCCATTTTTAACCCCTTCGTATTTTGCCTGATTTAGAACAATTTGTCCATTCACAAGCACTTGTTCAATTCCTTCGTTATATTGATAAGGATTATCATTGGTGGCAAAATCTCGAATCTTTTGCGGATCAAGCACCACAATATCCGCAAAGTTTTTTTCCTTTATTTCTCCCCGTCGACGCAAACCAAATTTTCCCGCCGCGAGTCCCGTCATTTTCATAATCGCTTCTTCCCAAGAAAGCAATTTTTCATCCACTACATATTTTTTGAGGGCTCTGGGAAAAGTTCCAAACGATCGTGGATGCACCACTTCACCGGTTTTTTCGTGCGCTAAATTATAGCCTGAACCATTACTAGCTACAATTGAAAAATCATTTTGGATGGCTTTTTTTAGATTTTCTTCACTCAAAACTTCAGAAGAGATAATTACTCTTCCATCAGAAGCCAAAAGAATATCAATCACCGCCTCTTCCACTGATTTATTTTGCGCGGATGCAATATCAGCGATTTTTTTTCGCGCTAAAGTTTTATTCAAATTAGAAATGCCAATTTCAATCTTAGAGAAATCAAAATCAGATTTTTTCATTTCTTCCACTACACGAAGCCGAGTCACGCGATCGGAAAGACGCCTGAGCATCATTTTCTTTCCACCTTCGGTTGCCCAGCTGGGAAGCAAAGTGTAAAGCACCGAACCGATACTGGTATAAGGATAAAAATCAAAAGTAATTTCTACTTCATGGTCCCAAGCTTCTTTGATAAGATCCAGGGCTTCTTCCATCAAATCCCAATTTTTTTCTCCCACTGCTTTCAAATGAGAAATATGTAATTTCACTTTAGTTTCCAAAGCTACTTTAATCGCTTGCGCCAATTCTTCCATTAAATTTTCTCCTTCGTTTCGAAGATGCGTTACTAAAACGCCGTCATATTTTTGCACCACGCCGGCCAATTCAATCAACTCTTCCAGAGTCGCTCCGCGTGCGTGAGTATAGGCTAAACCAAGTGACATTCCCAATGCACCTTCCTTCATAGCTTTTTCCAGCATCCCTTTCATAAATTCCATTTCTTTGCGATCGGGATTTCGCATTTGATCACCCAAAACTCCCCGCCTGAGCGTTCCGTGTCCAACCAAGGTTCCAAAATTAACCGAAATTTTTCTTTTTTCCATTTCAGAAAAAAATTCATTCAAGCTCAACCAATTGATAGCAATTTCTTTGATGTTCGCCCATTTTTGAATAGTTTCAATGTTTTTCGCCGAAGATAAAGGCGCCAGTGACGATCCGCAATTTCCACCAATGATCGTGGTGATGCCTTGTTGAATCAGGCTTTCCAAATCCGGATTAGAAAAAATCTGCCAATAGGTGTCACTGTGATTATTCACATCGACAAAACCGGGACACACATATTTACCTTCAGCGTCAATTTCTACTTCGCCTTTTTCATTGTGCAGTTCTCCGATTTTAGAAATTTCATCGTCTTTAATTCCAATGTCAGCCTTAAACATTTTTTCGCCCGTCCCATCAATCACTGTTCCGTTTTTTATTATAATGTCGTACATTTTCTTGCCCCATCCCGCTTAGCGTGACTGGAGTATTTTTATTTTTTTATTTTTTTGTCATTCCCGCGAAGGCGGGAATCTAGTCGCTAAATTTATTTCCTGGATCCCCGTCTTCACGGGGATGACATTTTTTATTTTCACATTAAAAAATTTCGCGCTTTGCGTTTCATGTTTTGCGTTCTATGTAGTTATTTTACCGCTAATAAGTTTTTTTGACAAATGATTTTTTTCTTAATTAAATATAATTTTAAAAATATTTTTTGGAAATAAAAAAAGGCCCCACCGGCGCTTAGCGCGGGTGGGGCACGAACTACTTTTATGCATTAGTAAATTTCACGAACAGTGAATGACGAAAATGCATTGCATTAGGATTCGCCAATCTCTGTTGATGTCGACACTTTTATGACATCGGACAATGCGCAAAATTTACTTCCTCCTGAAAACAATTCCACTGAGGGCAGAGCTCTGCCGAAAGTCGGGCGCAAAATGTTTCCAGGCTAGGACCGGATATTGCGGCGAAGCGGGTAACAAGAAAAACTGCCGTCGTTGCCCGTCATCGCACGAAACCCGGTAAAACCAGATTATAAATGATTTCTCAATCGCCGGCCTGCCATTGCGGTAGGCCTTACCCGAAGGCAATGCCGGCGGGTGGCTCGCATTCGCGCTGTCGCAGCCGATGCGCGCGAGCCGAACTTCGGATCGTATCGAGTTTTTTTCAAAAAATACGACGGGGAGAGGGCGCTTGTGTTCCGATTTCGCGCTAGGTTATCCCCTAAAGGCGCCTAGTACAAAATCTAATTGTGCCCATGATCCTCATGGAAAAAACGGAACGTGGCGGTCCGTACGCATGACGGTATCCTTTCGGATGAGATTGCGCGATCCATCGTGGATTCGCGCGTTGGGAATCAGTGCCTGGTCGCGGGTGCATTTTTTATATTGCCGCGACCGGCGCCGCCCAGGCAGCCGACGATCAAATGGCGCATCGCGCCGATCTTCCAGAAACGTTCTGCTACAGGAGAACCTCGGTTATGCTTCATGCATTGTACCTCCTTTTCCCGGATGAAAGGGTTTTGGCGTTTTCCCGCACTTTTATGCACGGGGGTGAGAATTGTTGTCTAAAAAACTTTCCATTACCAGACAAGGGACATCCTAGCATATAATCAAAATCTTGTCAAGTCTTTTTTGAAAAAATCCCATTTTTTGGCTTAAATAAAGGTTACATTTCCACTTTCTTTTCCGCAAAGAAAGTGGAGAAACCTGCCTGCCGGTAGGCAGGGAAACTCTCGCCCGGACTTGTGCTGGGACAAATTTTTAACGCTGACTTCGCTAAAAATTTAAAACCTCCTTCGGAGCTAAGAAAATTTTTTAACGCTCGTCAGCTAAATTTGTCTACGCACTGCGTAAGGGCGAAGGATTTTTTTAAAATTTTAAACCCACCCCGCGAAACACGTAGGAAAATTTAGTGAACGAACGCTAAGAAATTTATTTATTCTCGCCTTGGCGAGAGCATAAATTTCTAGTGAGTGAACGTTAAGAATTTTACCCAGTGTTTCGCCCGGGTGGTCGCTTTCTTTTGCCTACTTTTCTTTGAGATAAAGAAAAGTAGGATAGTATTATGTAGAAAAATAATAATTTAAAAAATCCTCCCGCTTAGCGGGAGGATTTTTAATTTTTATTTCGAATTTACATATATCGCCATCTCCACCAACCGATTGGAATATCCCCATTCATTATCATACCACCCAACCACTTTCACCAAATTCCCTTGTGCCATAGTGAGCGCCGTGTCCACAATTGTCGAATGCGGATCACCTTTGAAATCCATTGACACTAGAGGTTCTTTTTCACAGAACAAAATATTTTTCATTTCTCCATCGGCAGCTTTTTGAAAAGCCGCATTTACTTCTTCCGCGCTCGTTTCTTTTTTCACATTGCAAATAAAATCCACAATAGAAACTACTGGCGTTGGCACCCGTAAAGAAATTCCGTCCAATTTTCCTTTGAGGCTTGGGATAACCTTTCCCACTGTTTTGGCCGCTCCAGTTGTAGTAGGAATAATGTTTTGGGCTGCCGCGCGAGCTCTTCTCAAATCTTTGTGCGGAAGATCTAAAACTCTTTGATCATTCGTATAAGAATGAGTAGTAGTCATAAAACCTTTTTCTACTCCAAAAGTATCGTCCAAAACTTTAACCATTGGTGCTAGACAATTCGTGGTGCAAGAAGCATTAGAAATAATCGCTTCACCTTGATAGTCTTTTTCATTTACACCTAAAACAAAAACTGGCGTGTCATCTTTGGGTGGTGCCGACATCACTACCTTTTTTGCTCCCGCTTGAATGTGCGCTTGATTTTTTTCCGTGTCTTCAAAACCGCCAGTGCATTCCAAGACCACTTCCACTCCCAATTCTCCCCAAGGAAGTTTAGTGGCATCTTTTTCCATAAAATATTTAATCGCTTTTCCATCGACAATCAATTCTGATTTTTCTTTTTCTACTTTTACTTCTTTTCCATATCTTCCATAGGAGGAATCATATTGGAAAAGATGAGCCGCTGTTTCAATATCAGTTAAATCATTGACGGCGACGACTTCCAAGCCTTTTTCCAAGGCGATTTTGAGTGACGGACGACCAATCCGTCCGAAACCATTGATAGCTACACGCATAAAATATTGAATTACCAATTAAGAATTACTAATCAATAACCAATTATTAAATGTCCAATGAAAAAATTATTAATTTAAACATTAGAAATTGGAATTTGATTAGAAATTAAAAATTAGAAATTAGAAATTAACAACTCTATTATACCCATAAATCGATGATTTTTCCAACTACCTAAAAATTAAGACCTCCACAATCCGTGAATATTACAATAAGCTCGAGCAGAAATGTTAACCGCTTCTACTCCGAATTCAGCAATTGGTTCCATGCCTGGCTCTAAATTTTTGCGATAAACTCGATGCTCGGTAATAATTTCAATCCATTCGATATAATGTTCACTCGTCATTGGATGCGGGACACTCCCTACCCGCACCAACACACCCGAACTAGTTTTCTCAATAACTGGACGATGTTTTTCCGTTCCTTCGTCCTCACTTTTTTCTTGTTTAATCTCCATGGGTTGCCCACAGCAAAACAACTCTCCGGCTCCTGCATGAACCATTTCCACAATGTTTCCACACACATTGCACTTATAGATTTGTTTTAATTCTGTCATATATTTTTTAAATTAATTTTTATTAACCAATTTTCCTCCTCCATTGACGCATCCATTTTCGCAAACAAAACCTTCAATCAAATCAAATTTATTTCCTGGCCGGACAGGCTCCCCTCGTTTAATACTTTTAAAAATATTTTTTATTTCCACTATCCCAGAAACCGAAGTCGGATTTTTTCGAGCTTTAATATTTTTGAAAATCCCGCCGATTTTTCCAATTCTTTGAGTTTCAACAGCATCTAAAAATTTATCAAAATTATTTCCTGACCGGACAGGTTCACCTTTCTTTTTTTCAACCGAGCCATCTTCTTCTTTTAAACTTTTTATTAGTTTCAATCTGGCCAATTCTCTCATTGTTAAAATATAATCTAAGAATTTATTTTTCACCGCTTTTTTAGCTACACAAGGAGAAATGGAAATCACTACCATATTTTCTGGATTAATTTTTTCAACTTGTGCATATTTGGTCTTGACAGCCTTAGCCATTAAATTATCTGGATTATCAGTCTCACATAAATATTTTTTTAAATCCTGCTCATATTTTTCAATATATAAATTCAAACTCGGACAAAAGCTAGAGATGATTTTTTTCGGATTTTCTTGTAGTTCCTCATTTAATTCTTCCAAAAACTTTTGATTACCCCAAGACAAATCAAAAACTTTTTCAAAGCCTAATTCTCTTAAGGTTTTAACTATATTTTTTTGATTTTCTAAAATTTCCCCATCCACAATAGCGACTGCCAATTTATTCACATTATCCAATTCAAAAGCAATTTTTTTCAAATCATTTTTATCTGTGAGCGCAGCGGTTGGACAAACTTTGACACATTGTCCGCAAAAGATACAATCCAATTCTTTTTCAAAGGGCGTTCCCACTACCGTGTCTCCAGCCCGATGATTAAAGCCAAATTCTTGAGTCGGACAAGCATTAATGCACCGCCGGCATTCCACACAAAATTCGGTGGTGCGAGAAATGCAAGGATTTTTGTCTTCCACCACTACGCGAGATTTATTATCTTTAAGTAAATCTAATTCTTCGTCTCCAGTAATTTCCCCTTTTCTAGGAATAAAATGGAAATTATCAATCTTATATTCTTGCGCTAACGCTTGAAATTCACAAGCTTGATTTTTTTTGCAAGTATTACATTTTCCGGCATGATCGGACCATAAAATTTCCAAATTGGTTTTGCGCGCTCTCACTGCTCGCTCGGACTCTGTTTCCACTTCCAAATTTTCACAGACCGGAAAAGCACAAGACGGCACCAATTTGTCAGATAAATTTATTTCCACCAAACACACCCGACAAACCACTTCTTTCTTGCAGCCTTCGAAATGACAAAGCGTTGGAATTTTGATTCCGTTCCTTTTCGCCACCTCCAAAATCATTTCTCCTGCTTGCGCTTCGTATTCTTTGTTGTTTATCTTAATTTTCATTTATTTTTTTCTTCTTCTCTAATTTCTTGACCAACCTTTCTCCCCACTTCCTCAAACGCTTTGATTTTCAGCATAGCCTCTCTTCTTTCTTCTTCCGTGTTCACTCTTCGAACAGAACGATTTTCACCCCGCCTCCATGGACCACCCTTGATTCTAACATCATCTGTTAATCCAAGTGGTATAACTTTGGCTTTTTCTTTTAAATCATCTAGCACTTTTTCAATAATTTTTTTTGAAGTTGCTAATGTCTGTTGTCTTTCACCCCAATAACCCATCCCCTCTTTTGGTTCAAATTCAGGTTTATTAAAATCGATATGGCCATCACCACTACCTCCATAGAAACCGCCACATTCATCAATAACTGCTACATTTCCTCCCTTATAAAATTTGGATAATTTATTCTTTATTTTTTCTTGCAAATTTTTAAACTCTACTGATTCCGTATTCATAATTTGTTTTTCCACTAAAAAATCATAATATGAAAACTGCTTATTATCAAAATCATTTTTTATCTTCTGTATCTCAGCTATTTTTTCTTCCTTATTAGGACAATATGGTTCTTCAACTTCTTTTTCCAGCCTAGCAAGTCTATTTGTAAAAGCCCTTTTCCATCGCTCATATTTTCCATCTCCTTCTCGCATAGCAACACCACTCTTATATTCAGCATCAATATCATGGACATTAACATCATTAGCATCAATGGTTAAAAACTTTGGAGGTTCTTCTTCGGGCCAGGCTTGTTTCCAAAGTTCCTTCAACCCATAACCTACAAGGATTGATGATGTCTGAGTCATAAAAATTATTTTTGGATGGTATTGGTCGTGCAATTTTTTTATATTATCTTTCATATTCTTTTCGAAGAATTTATTTAATTTCTTCTCCGCATCATGCAAACCTTCTTTATACAAATCCTCTTCTTTCAATAATATAGCTGCTTCATTATGATCTTTTGCTTCTCCTAATTTAATCTTATCATTCATCAAGGATGCCTCTTTAAAAGAATCGTTCATTAATTGCTTTTTTTGAAACCTATTTAATTTATTAATTTTTTCTTGATCTTCTGATTTAGAAAAATCTGGCTCCTTATAACCAAATTCTTCAAATGTAGATTTATACATATTTCTATTTTTTTTCTTAAATATTTCCTCCTTAAAATTTTCCCCCTTCAAATTAATTATACCATCCCTCTTTTGCTTTCAGTATACTAGTATACTGAAAGCTGGTTAACATGCTATTGTTTTGTTATTTTATTTAATCTTTATTCAATAAATTGGATAATAAATAATGTAATGGATATTTTTTGCGCGTCCACTCTCGAGAAAGCGGAATTTCTCCAAACTTCTTAAAATCATCCTTTTCTTTGTGATTTTTTTGAAACTCTCCAATTGTTTTTCGATATCCCCCAAAGCCATTAAATAACCACCTTTCTACTTGAGTAATCGTCGCCACTCCGATTTTTAATTTTCTTCTAATATCTTCGTATTTTTGTCCTTCCAAAAGCATCTTGGCCACTTTAATCCGGCGGGAAATCATCACTACCTCACTAAGTGTCAACAGATCTTTGAAAAAATTTTTTACTTCATCCCGATTTTTCAGCGAGGCTACCATTGAATAAAAATCACCGAGATATTGCTTCTTTTCCACTTCTGATAATTCGTGATATTTCACTTTCCCAGACATAATACTTTTTTTTATTTACTTTCAGTATACTAGTATACTGAAAACTAACATGATTGATGACTTTTTGAATAGATTAGGATTTTTCTTTTTTGAATATTTGGTCTCTAAAATTTTCCAGTGCATCTTTGAAAGCCACTCCGGCGAATTTGCCCAATGGACAATAAGTCGTATTGTCGAGAATGAATAAAATATCTTGGATTGCTTTTTCATCCCGCTCGGAAATTTCTCCATCTTGCAAACGTTTAGCGATTTCAAAAAGTCGGAAAGTCCCTTCGCGGCATGGGACGCATTTCCCGCATGATTCTCGGCGGAAAAATCCAGTCCAAGACAAAAGCATTTCGTGAATATCCACTGATTTATCAACTACTAAAATTGCTCCAGAACCACAAGGAATTTTACAATCACGGCTATATTCAAGTCTTTCTCCTAAATCTTTTTCCAAAACGAGTTTTCCCGAAGCACCCCCAATTTGCGCAAACCAAAATTCTTTACCTTTTTTGATTCCACCTGCCAAATCAATCGCTTCGGCAATGGTAATCCCCGTTGGCGCTTCATAAAGACCAGGACGCGCCACCGCTCCACCAATGGAATAAAGCTTTGTCCCAGGTGAACATTTGGATCCAATTTGAGAATAGGCCTTTCCCCCATTTAAAATTATCCACGGAATATTGCAAATCGTTTCTGCATTATTGATAAACGTCGGTTTTCCTAAAAATCCACTTTGCGTTGGATAAGGTGGTTTGTGTTTAGGCTCTCCTCGATTACCTTCTAAAGAATTAATAAGCGCGGTTTCTTCTCCACAAATATAAGCCCCCGCACCTTGGAAAACTTCTATTTCTAAACTCCATTTTGAACCCAAGATATTTTCTCCCAAAAAATTTTTCTCTGTCGCATCTGCAATCGCTTTTTCCAAAAGCTCTTTCGCTTTTTCGAAATTGCCATTCAAATAAATAAACGCTTTTTGAGCTTTGACAATTAAGGATAAAATAATTATTCCTTCCAAAAGAAGCTGCGGATTATTTTCGGCAATCATGCGATCCTTGAAAGTGCCTGGCTCGGATTCATCTAGATTACAAATGAAATATTTTTCAGCACTTTTTTCTTTGAAAACCGCTTCGATTTTTTGTCCCGTCAGAAAACCCGCTCCTCCCCGCCCGCACAATCCAGAAATTTTAATTTCTTGGATTTCTCGTAAATGATCAAAGGGATTGATTTCTTTAAGATATTTTTGGAGCGCCGTGTATCCGCCAGTATGAAGATAGTCCTCAATTTTTTGCGGATTAATTTTCCCCCAATTTTCAGTAATGATTTTCAATTCTGCCATTTAGATATATTTTTCTAAAATTTCGGAAACTTTTTCCGGTTTAACTTTTTCAAAAATTTTTCCATTCACAATCATAATTGGCCCCTCAGCACACTTTCCCAGACAACTCACAATTTCAATTTTCTTTTTTGGATTAAAATCATCTCCCGCTTTCACACCCAAAAATCTTTCGCAAACCCCTAAAATTTTGAAAGCATTTTCGGTCGCGCAATTTCCGCCAGAACAAATTTTTACCACAAGGGGTGGCTCTTTTTTAGTTTGCAAAAGATCATAGAAACTCGCCGTTTCATAAATCTTGGTCAAGTTAACACTAAAATAATCCGCCACTTTTTGCGCCTCACCTTCATTGATAAAACCAAAATTAGCGCTTAGCTTATTAAGTACGGGTAAAATATTTCTTGGCTCCGGATCAAATTCCAAAAGAATTTTTTCAACGGTTTTATACATACTGAAGTTATAAAGTTCTTAAAGTTTGAAAGTTTATCAAGTATCTTAAATCCAAATCTGTTTCAAGCTAAATTTTTCCTGCGCTACCAAAACTTTTTATTTTCTCCTTAACTGCTTTTTTTACCGCCCCCTTAGCATCGCCTAAAACTTTTCGGATATCAAAAGAAGCGCTTGATTGATCGCGAAGTGAACGCATTAAATCATTAATAAAAGAGAAACGCACCGCCGTGTCCACATTAAAACAAGAGATTCCATTTTTGATGGCTTCTTCCACTTTGCCATTCATCCAATCAGAAGCTCCATGAAGAATTAGCGGAACACTCACCAATTCTTTTATTTTGGCTAGTCTTTCAAAGTCCGGCATTTTTCTTTCTTGCGTAAAACCATGCGCGTTTCCAATGGCTACCGCCAAAGCATCAACAGAAGTTTCTTCCACGAAGCGTTTGGCTTCTTCTGGATCAGTCATATATTTATCCCAATCCGCTTCTCCCATTTGCATTTCACCGAAATAGGGAACGCTTCCCAATTCCGCTTGAATGTCCACGCCTTTGTTTTGACAATACTGGGCAATTTGTTTGGTAGTGGAAAGATTATCAGCAAAAATTTTTCTGGAACCATCATACATCACGGAAGTGAGTCCGATGTCAATGCAACGTTCAATAATTTCAAAACTTTTTCCATGATCCAAGTGAATGCCAATTGGAATTTCTGGTGCGTAAAATTCTGCTTGATTTTTAATCAAGTGGAAAATTCCTCGTCCTCCGGCGTACTCCATAGTTTTTTCTGTAATCTGAATAATGACGGGAGATTTTTCTTCTTTCGCTGCTTCGATAATCGCTTGCGTAGTTTCCAAATTAACTGTATTGAAAGCCCCAACCGCATAACCACCCGCCTTGGCTTTCTCTAAAATTTCTTTGACACTAGTAATCATTTTTTTGTTTTTACCCTGTTGAATAAAATTTTGTTTTACAAAATTTGTTTTTTCATAAAAAAACTATTCTACAGGGTTAAATTTTTATCGATAATTTCTGCAATTTTTAAAAATTCGTGAGGCGTTAAACTTTCTCGTCCAATAAGTGCCCCGCCCATTTCGCTATCCACACAAACTTCTTTGGCAGTTTTCGCCGAAACACTACCCCCATAAATAACTTGCACCTGATCAGCGTATTTCTTTCCCCACAATTCTACTAAGATTTTCCGAATCAAAACCTTAACTTCCATAATTTCATTAGCCGTTGGAGTGATGTCTGAACCCACTGCCCAAACTGGTTCATAGGCAATAATAATATTTTCTGCCTTAACTCTTTTTACCTCAAAAAGTGCTTTTTTGACTTGTTCGATAATCACTCGCATCGTTTCTTGATTTTCTTTTTCTTCCCGAGTTTCTCCAACGCAAATAATAGGAAGAATTCCATTTTTTAGTGCTGCCAATACTTTAAAATTTATTTCCTCATTACTTTCATTAAAATATTTTCTTCTTTCACTATGCCCAATGATTGTGTAATTAGCTCCTGCATTTTTAACCATTACTGGAGAAATTTCTCCAGTATAAGAACCTTTTTCTTCTGAAAAAATATTTTGTGTTCCGAGAGCAATTTTTTTATTATTCCATTTTTTGAAAGCTTCTAAATGAACGACCGGCGGACACAAAACAATCTCTGTGTTTTTTAATTTTATTTTTGTCTGTTCCACTTTAAAAAGAGATAAGTATTTTTCTCGCTCCACCGGAGAAAGCAAATTCATTTTCAGGTTACCAATGATAAGTTTTTTCATAAAATTTCACCCGCACGCTCCTAATCGTTTGGGATTTTAGAGAGTTATTTTTTTCTTAATTTCCCCACAATTAATTTATAGATTCCTGGTAAAAAAGAGGCCGCAACAATAATCATAATCACAACAGAAAAATTATCCCGAATAATTGGAATAGTACCAAAAAAATATCCCGCTAAAACAAATCCACATACCCAAGTAAGGCCACCAGAGATGCTAAAAAAAATGAATTTTTTATATTTCATTTTTCCGATACCGGCTACAAAAGGGGCGAAAGTTCTCACGATTGGCATAAAGCGGGCCAGAAAAACAGTCTTCCCTCCATGCTTTGTATAAAATTCTTGAGTAACATTAACATGTTCTTGCTTTATAGGAATATATTTATTATCGACAATCTTTTTTCCAAAATAACGTCCGATCCAATAATTAGTATTATCCCCAATCACCGCTGCTGCAAATAGCAAAATTAAAAGGGCGCTAATATGAAAAGAACCATTGGCGGCAAACATTCCGGCTGCAAAAATTAAAGAGTCTCCGGGAAGAAAAGGAGTAAAAACCAATCCCGTTTCTGCAAAAATAATGGCGAATAAAATCAGATAGGTGAAGACTCCAAACTGACTAATTAATTCCGCTAAATGAACATTTACGTGCAAAATAAAATCAATAATATACATAATAATTTTAATTTATATTTCTTAAATACTCGGCCGCCACTTCTGGCTCAATTGTGGAAACTTCAATGCCGGTGGAAAGCTCAAATCCAGCCCAAGTAGAAGTATGCGGTAAAATTTCAATATGCCAGTGAAAATGAGGATAATCTTTACCATCGCAAGGCGAGGTATGAATATAAAAATTATAATCCGGATTATTCAGGGCTTTATAAATTTTTTCCATTGCAATTTGCAAAACTTCAGCACAAGCTACTTTTTCTTCGTGAGTAATTCTTTCAAAATAGGGTTTGTGAACTTTGGGCATTACCCAAACCTCAAATGCTACACGCGAAGAAAAAGGACAAAAGGCAATAAAATCTTCGTTTTCAAAAATCACTCTTTTTTTATTTTCTGATTCCCAATTCGCCATTGTGCAATAAACGCATTCCTTGTTAGTCAGCCAATATTCCTCGGCTCCATCTAATTCGCCCTTTACATAAGGTGAAATCACTGGGATAGCCGCTATTTGTGAATGTGGATGAGGAACTGTAGATCCAGCTTTTTCTCCATGATTGTGAAAAATATCAATATAGTTAACGCTTTTTTTATTCATCAAATCAATGTAACGATCTTGATAGGCATCGATTATTTCTGCTACTTGCAGTTTATCTAAAAGTGCAATGGACTTTTCATGATCACGCGTCACCACAATTTCATAAAAACCCACTCCATCCATTTTGAAATAGGGGCCTTCTTCAGCATGATTCACCTTATCCCCATTTCGAGAAAAAGCCGGAAATTTATTAGGCAAAACCCGAAGAGTCCAATCATTTCCATTTTCATAAACTAAAACGCTTTTTTCTTGATCGGTTTCGTCTGGATAGCAAAAAACACATTTTTTATCTGGATCTTCTTTCTCAGCAATTTTTTCTTGATTAGCAAATTCTTCTGGTCTTTTTCCTCTAGCAGTCGCGATTACCACCCAATCACCAGTCACCAAATCTTGACGCAATTCTGAAATTTTATTTGGTTGTTTTTTTATTTCCTCCTCCTTCATTTTTATTTTTTTACCCAGTCAAATTCCTGCGAAGCAGGACAGCCTTTGGCGAATTTGACAGGATTATTTTTTATTTTCTACTTTTTAATATTGTACTTTCCAGTCATGAGTCTCAATTTAGTTTTAAATAAATCAATCAACACTTGAAAAAATCCATTTGGTCCTGTGAGTCCAACACTGGAGCCTTCTTCATTGAGCCATCTAACCGGCATTTGTTTAATCTTGAAGCCGAGTTTTTTTGCTAAAATAATTAATTCAAAATCAAAACCAAAACGATCTACTACCATTCTTGACGCCACTTCTTCTGAAGCTTTAGCATTTAGCATCTTAAAACCACATTGAGTATCCGGAAAACTCCAAAGTCCTAAAACGATTCGAATCAACCAATTTCCCATATCACCCATAATTTCTCTGTGCTTGGGTTGATGCACTTGAATGAAAGCCCCTTTAACATCTCGAGAGCCAATCACCACATCAAAACCTTTTTCAAATTCTGGTAAAAATGATTCCAGGTGATCAATAGAAGTTGAGCCATCCGCATCCAAAAAAACTCGCAGTTCCCCCTTGGCTTCCAAAAGTCCTTGGCGAACTACATAGCCCTTGCCATGATTTTCTTTATTTTCAATTACTCTCAAATTCTGAATTTTATTAGAAAATCCGCGTGCTACCTCTGGCGTATTATCTGGCGAACCATCAGTCACAATCAAAATTTCGTAGGAATAATTTTTTCCAGAAAAATAACTTTCAATTTTTTCTAAATTAACCCCAATTCGATCCGCTTCGCGATATGCCGGAACAATGACCGATAAATATGGTTTTTGTTCGTCACTCATAAAAAAATTTGTCATTCCCGCGAAGGCGGGAATCTAGTCTTTAATTATAGATCCTCGTCTTCACGAGGATGACCTTTCGGGTCATTTACTGGATCCCCGCTGGAGTTTATACTCGTGAAACGGGTACGAGGATGACACAATTAAATATATTAATATGTGTCAATTATAGCACATTTTTAGACAATCAAAAAACCGCCCGAAAGCGGTATTTTAAAGAAATAGAATCTTAGCTTTTATCCAGAAAGCTTTGCAAAATTATTTTGGCCGATTCGGCGTCGTCAATTTTTTCGATATTTTTCGCGCCAGTTTCCTTGAGATTATCCTGTGCTAATTTAGTGGAAAACATTTCATCCTGAAATTCTACAGGAATGCCTAATTCTTTTTTCAATTTTTCACCAAAATTCTTTTTTTCTTCGTCTTCCTGATTCCCATACTTCGTCACTCCCAAAACAATCATTCCAATTTCTTTTTCGGCAATGGTTCTGGCTAAATTAGCAAACAATTCATTATTATTTTCCAAAGTTTCTAGCTTAAAAGCGATTTTGATCTCAGTATCAGCAAAAGCTAAACCAACTTTGGCTTTTCCAAAATCTACCCCTAGAATGTGGCTTATTTCAGCCGAATTTTGACTGCCTATTGACATTTTAATTTATTTATGATAGAATTAGAAGTTAGTGTTTGTTATACTAGAATACTAACACAAATAAGGACTTTTCCAAATAAATAAAAACCATAAAGGAGATTGCAACATGATTAAGCTGATGAAAAAAATTTCGCTTGCAGTGCTGACTATCGCGATGCTGGGATTCATTGGTTTTGCGAGCTACAAGCTCGTTCCCGACATCTTCGGTGAAAAGACCGAGATCGTCAAAAACAACACCGCCCCCGCTAGGAGTTTTTTACTCAATCGGGGCGTTGTTATTCCTGACAATATAGAGAAGGGCAACTGGGTCTATAACATAGTTGTCATCTCAAACAGGGAGCAATTCAAAAGCTCTCCAACTGATCTTCTCTGGGTAACTAACAGAGGAGAATTGTATTTTCTTTTCTGCAACCGGTGAAACTTTTTCGGCTACAGAATCCCCCGCCATTCGAAAGATTGGCGGTTTTTTTATTTGTAAAATATTAAATAATTGTCAATACTTCCGGCTCCCCATCAGTAATCACCACTGTATTTTCATAATGCGCGGAAAGTTTTCCGTCTAGCGTTTTGAAAACCCAACCATCATGACCCAGAATTGTTTCAAAACCACCTTGATTCACCATTGGTTCCAAGGCTAAAACCATCCCCACTTTTAATTTAACATCGCTTTGTTTGCGATTCCAAAAATTAGGAATAAATGGATCTTCATGAAGTTCTTTACCAATGCCGTGTCCTACCAAATTTCGGACGACCGAAAAACCATTTTTCTCCACATAATTTTGCACAGCCTTGGAATAGTCACTCAATTTTCCCCCATCTCGTAATTTCTGGACGCCTTCCCAAAAACAATCTTCGGTCACTGCCATTATTTTTTGCGCTTCAGAAGAAATTTTTCCCACCGCAAAGGTGCGTGCCATATCAGTGCAATAGCCTTCCAGAAACATTCCGATATCCACTTTGAAAACATCGCCTTCTTTCAAAATCGTTTTCCCACTCGGAATCCCATGCACAATTTCGTCATTCACTGATGCACAAATAGTGGCTGGAAAAGGTCGACCATTTTCTTCGCCATAATTTTTGAAAGCCGGTTTTCCGCCCCGCGCAAAAATAAGCTCTTCGGCGAGCTTATCCAATTCCAAAGTATTTTTCCCTGGTGCGATATTTTTCTCAATTTCAGCCATAATCTCGGCTAAAATTTTACCGCCCCGTCTCATAATGGCTATTTCATTTTCATTCTTGATTGTAATCATCTATTTTATCGCAAATATCTTGAAAAACTTTTTCCATTGATTGTTCTCCGTCAATCTCAATGACGCTTCCTTTTTCTCGAAAATATTCAATCACCGGCATTGTTTCTTCGCGAAATATTTTTAGTCTTTTTTTTACACCCTCCTGTGTATCATCTACTCTTTGCACGATTCTACTCTCACAGACTGGGCATTGATCATCAGGGCTCATTACATCCTTACCCATAATGATACCGAGCTTGCATTTTTCACACATCCAACGATTGGAAATTCTTTTGATTGATTCCTCTTCGGAAATGTTAATGAAAATCAGCTTGGATATTTTTCTACCAAAGCTTTGCAAAATTTCTTCAAAATGAAGTGCTTGCTCCATGGCGCGAGGCACTCCGTCAAAAATCAAACCTTGCTCTCTTCCAAGTGAACCAACTTCTAAGCGCAAAACATCTTTCAACATTTCACTCGGCACTAAAACTTTTTCCACATTAACGAGCTGATTGATTTTTCTTCCCAGAGCGCTGTCCATTCGAGCAATTTGACGAAGCGAACTGCCCATATCAATGTGCTCCAAGTGGTATTTTTCCGCCAAAAATTTGGCTTGCGTACCTTTACCTGAACCTTGGGGACCTAAAATAATTAAATTCATTGATGTTATAAATCTCTAATTAATCGCTAATTTATTCACTAATATTCGCGAATATTTGAGACTTGATTCGAGTTAATTCGCGATTTATATCATTAAAACCCTTCATAATCCCGCATCACCAATTGGCCTTCGATTTGTTTAACTGTTTCGATAACTACCGAAACCACAATCAAGATACTAGTTCCACCAATACTCACCATTGAACCAATATTGAAAAAACCTTGAACCGCAAAAGGCAAAATTGCAATCACGCCCAAAAAAATAGCACCCGCTAAAGTTACGCGATTAATGATGAAATAAAGATGCTCCGCGGTGCTCGTTCCTGGTCTGATGCCTGGGATGTAACCACCTTGCTTTTGCAAATTTTCCGAAATCTTATGTGGATCAAAAACTACGGCTGTGTAGAAATAGGTGAAAGCCACCACCAGAACAAAATATAGTCCGGCGTAGATCCACTGATTTTGGAAAAAAGTTCCGACGCTTCTAGCGAAACTAGCTACCACGGTGTTTTGCGATTGAGCTAAAAAGTTGGCAATCATTCCTGGAAAAAGCATAATCGACATCGCAAAAATAATTGGAATCACTCCAGCTTGATTAACACGAAGCGGAAGATGGGTGGAAGTGCCACCATAAGTTCTGTTCCCACGAATTCTTTTCGCATAGGAAACTGGAATATTTCTTTGTCCTTCCGTTACTGCCACCACTGCTGCGATTGATAAAACTACAAGCGCTCCCAAAATCAAATAGGTGAAAAGTTGTGAAGAATCCCAAGTGGAAAAAAGTCGAGAAACGGAAGCTGGCATTCCCGCCACGATTCCAGCAAAGATGATGAGCGAAACTCCATTACCAATATTTTTTTCAGTAATCAGTTCTCCGAGCCACATCAAGAAAATTGTGCCAGCAATCGCAGTGACGATGATAGAAGTGAGTTCAAAAGGAGAAAGCGCACCCATAATTCCCTGACTTTTAAAAAGGGAGATCATTCCAAAAGTTTGCATTCCGGCTAGTGGCACCGTGATCCAACGCGTCCATTGATTGAATTTTTGTCTGCCGGCCTCCCCTTCTTCTTTATAGATTTGCTCCAAGCGCGGAACAATCATCGTCAAAAGTTGCATAATGATGGAAGCGGTGATGTAAGGTCCAACGCCCAACATTACAATGGAAATACTAGAAAGTCCGCCACCAGAAAAAAGATTAAGCATTCCAAAAAATTGATTGTTGTCAAAAAAGTTTCGCAGTTGTGCTTGATCAACACCAGGAACTGGAATATTAGAAATCAAACGAAAAACTACCAAAAGCGCCAAGATAAAAATTACCTTACCTCTTAATTCTTTGATTTTGAAAATTTGAGTTATTTTATCAATCATAATTTTATTTTAACTACTCTTAAACTATAGACTACTCAACAAAAAAAAGAAAGGGTGCTTCTCGGCTGCCCTTTCTTTGCCCCTACACCTAAAGTTTAAGTACAAAGGATATAGGCGGTCGATTATTTTTTAATTTAAAAATTGACTACGTAATTCTGAGAAAAAAATTAGGTGTGCGGGTGATTATATTTCTATTTTTCCGCTTCAATTTTTCCTCCGGCTTTTTCGATAGCTTCCTTAGCTCCAGCACTCACTTGAATTTCTTTAGCCACAGTTATTTTTTTCTTGATAGCCTCTTTTCCTAAAATTTTAACACGGACTTTTTTTTCTAATTTACCGATAATTCCTGCTTTGAGAAGTGATTCGCGATTAACGATTTCGCCGTCTTTGAATTTTTTATCAATTTTCGAAAGAGTCACCGGAAAAGCTTTTGGTTTTCCAGATTTAAAACCCTTTTTCTTTTTCATATGATCAATCATGGTTGAGCGACCACCTTCAAATAAAGGATCGATGTGTGCTCCAGATCGCGCTTTTTGTCCCTTCATTCCACGACCAGAATAAGTTCCTTTTTTTCCACCCCGACCAATGGTCTTTCTTTTTCTCTTAGCATTTACCTTTAAAGTATTTATCTGCATAAAATTTCTAAAATAAACAAATTATTTTTTATCTCCAATTCTTGATTTTCTAGTTCTGGCCTTATTCAAAACTGACAAAGCTTCCACCACTGCCCGCGCTACACTCAATTTATTAGAAGTGCCCAGAGATTTAGAAACAATATCCTTGATACCAGCTAGATCAACAACGCTACGAATAGCTCCACCAGCAATAATTCCTTTTCCAGAAACAGCTGATTTTAAAATAATTCTCGCTGCTCCTTTTTTATATTCAATATCATGCATGATGGTGTTGCCTTTCATGGAAACTGTTACTAAACTTTTCTTAGCATCGTCAAAGGCTTTCTTGATTGCATCGGAAACATCCGATCCTTTTCCAACGCCCACTCCAACTTTTCCTTTGCGATTACCAATCACCAAAGTAGCACGAAAACGAAAACGTCTTCCACCTTTCACCACGCGAGCAACCCGAGCCAAATCTAAAAGCTTCTGGTCATATTCCGGTTTTTCTCTTTTTTCTCGATTAAATTTTCTGTCTTTGCTCATAATTTTTTTATACCGATTCGAATCCACGAATGTTATACGAATCTACGAACTTTTTTAATTATTATTTCGTATGGGCGCTTTCGTAGAGCGCTTTTCGTATGCTTAAAATTTAAGTCCTCCTTCTCTCGCTCCTTCGGCCAATGCTTTCACTTTTCCGTGATATTTATAGCCAGAACGATCAAATTTAACTTTTTCAATTTTCATATCCTGACATTTTTTAGCCACATCAATCCCAACTTTCTTCGCTCCTTGCAAATCATTCTTAGTTTTTTCATCCAATTTAACAGCCGCTAAAACTTTCCCTGTTTCATCATTAATTACTTGTGCATAGATATTTTTTAGACTACGAAAAACACAAAGACGAGGCGCCTTGAGAGTCCCACTCACTTTAGCACGAATTCTCTTTTTTCTTTGCAATCTTAAATTGTTTCTACTTATTTTTTTCATAATGGAATAATTAACTTATAATTATTTGGTAGCCGCTGCTTTCTTACCAGCTTTTCTTCGAACATGTTCACCTACATAACGGAAGCCTTTGCCTTTGTAGGGTTCTACTGGTTTTAATTTTTTCACTTCGGCAGAAAATTGACCGACTTTTTGCTTATCTGCTCCGGAAATTACTAAAATACTATTTTCTTCAATTTTCGCTTCCAGCCCCTCTGGAACATCGACTACTACCGGATGAGAAAAACCGAGGGCCAAATTGATTTTTTTGCCGGCAACTGACATACGAAAGCCCACCCCTTGTAATTCTAGTTTTTTTTCATAACCCTCTGAAACTCCTTTAATCATATTGGCAATCAAAGCTCTAGTTAATCCCCAAATAGCTATACTATCTTTGGAATTACCAGTTTTTTTAACCACAATTTGATTATCAGTTATTTCCAGTTCAACATCTCTATGCAAATCCAAAGTTAGTGTTCCCTTGGAACCTTTAACATTCAATTGGCTTTCTTGGAATTTTGCTTCCACGCCATTTGGAATTTCAATTGGTTTTTTTCCTATTCTACTCATGATTTTATAATTCTCTAATTAATCACTAATTTATTCTCTAATTATCTCTAATATTTTTTTCAAATTTATTCGCGAATATTAGAGACCTAATTCGAGTTTATTCGCGATTTATATTATTACCAAACTTGGCAAATATATTCTCCACCTAAACAATTTTTCTTAGCTTCTTCTCCAGTCATCACTCCTTTAGAGGTAGAAATGATAGAAATTCCAAATTTATTTTTTACTCCTGAAATATCTTTACTTCTAGTGTAAATTCTTTGTCCTTCTTTACTTATTCGTTTTATATTATTGATAGCTGGAACTTTCCGTGTATTAGAAACTCGATAATATTTCAATTCAACTTTTATATTTTCAAAAGAATCATTTTTTTCTTTAATCACCGCTTCCACAAAACCTTCCTTCTCCAATATCTTCGCAATTGCCAACTTTAAATTAGATGCTCTAAAAAGCACTTCCTTTTTTCCCGCTTGCTGAGCGTTCTTTATTCTGGTTAACATTTCTGCTATTGGATCTAACATAATGGTATAATTCTCTAATTAATCACTAATTTATTCACTAATTATCTCTAATCTTTATTATTTATATTCGCGAATATTCGAGACTTGATTCGGGTTGATTCGCGATTTATATCTTTACCAACTGGCTTTTTTCACTCCTGGAAGTTGTCCAGTTGAGGCTAACTCTCGAAAACAAATCCGACAAATATCAAAAGCGCGCATATATCCATGCTTTCTTCCACAACGCCAACAACGTCTCACTTTTCTGGTGGAAAATTTTGGAGTTTTTTTTGCTCTTGCTTCTACGGATTTCTTAGCCATAATTTTCTAATTTATTTATTACTTAATTATTGGAAAACCTAAAACTCTAAATAATTCTAAGCCCTCTTCTCTATTTTTAGCATTGGTTGTTACCACCACCTGTAAACTGAAAATATTTTTCACATTCTCGGCTAAAATTTCTGGAAAAATAATATGCTCTTTAATTCCAATGTTCAAATTCCCACAAGAGTCTACTGAACTGTTTTTTATCCCTTGAAAATCTTTGATACGAGGAATCGCTACGCCCACCAATCGATCCAAAAATTCCCACATTCTTTTTCCACGAAGTGTCGCCTTCACTCCCACTTCCAATCCTTCACGAATCTTGAATCCAGCAATAGATTTTTTTGATTTTGTCAAAACTGGTTTTTGTCCAACAATCACCTGCACTGATTCAAAAACATCCTTAACCATATTGGAATCTTTAATGAATTTTCCAATTCCTACATTAACCACTACTTTCTCAATTCTCGGCACCTGTAAAGCATTCTTAAAAGCAAACTTTTCTTTCATAGCAACAATTACTTCCTTGGAATATTTTTCTTTAATTGAAATATGTTTCATGATGGTACAATTCTCTAATTAATCACTAATTTATTCACTAATTATCTCTAATATTTTTTTCAAATTTATTCGCGAATATTTGGGAGTTGATTGGTGTTGATTCGCGATTTATATCATTAAATTTCTGAATTACATTTTTTGCAAATTCGCAGAGCTTTATCATTAGTTCTCTTATATCCTACTCTGACAGTTTTTCCACACTTCGGACAAACCAGCATTACATTGGAAGCATTTACCTTGGCTGGCAATTCTAATCTTTGTCCTTTTTCTCCTTCTTTTCTCGGGCGAATGTGTTTTTTAATCATATTTAAACCTTCCACTAAAATCTTATCGGTTTCTGGAAAAACTCGCAAAACCTTTCCGATTTTGCCTCGGTCTTTTCCTAAAATACTTTTTACTTGATCGCCTTTCTTAATTTTCATAATATTATTTCACTACCGATTCGAATCCACGAATGTTATACGAATCTACGAACTATTTATTATTTTTTTCGTATGTGCCTTTTCGTTAAGGCTTTCGCATACTTTATACTACTTCTTGTGCTAGGGAAATTATTTTATTATATCCTCTTTCACGAATTTCTCGAGCAATTGGTCCAAAAATACGAGTTCCCTTTGGATCAGTACCCTCTAAAATAACTGCCGCATTTTCATCAAAACGAATATAGGAACCATCCTTTCTTCTATAAGCTTTCTTTTGCCTAACAATAACAACTTTGACAACATCTTTCTTTTTAACTAAACCACGTGGTTCAGCCGATTTTACTGAAGCCACTACCACATCTCCCAATTGCGCATAGCGTCTGCGAGTTCCTCCAAGAATCTTAAAACACTTGAGGATTTTTGCCCCAGAATTATCGGCTACATGTAATATTGTTTCTGCTTGAATCATGATGTTATAAATCTCTAATTATCTCTAATGTTTTTTAAAATTTATTCGCGAATATTCGAGACTTGATTCGAGTTGATTCGCGATTTATATTCTTAAACTACTTTATATTTTTTATCTTTACTTAGAGGCCTACAAGGGATAATTTCTACTTTATCGCCAATCTTATATTTATTCTCAGCGTCATGCGCTTTATATTTCTTAGTAGATTTATATTTCTTCTTATATTTCGCATGCGTCTTAAAACTATCAACAGCCACCACAACTGTTTTATCCATTTTGTCGCTTACAACAATTCCTTTTTGCTTAATAATAATTTTATTCTTTTCCATTATTTTACTTCATTAATTAAAGTCAAAATTCTTGCAATATCTCTTTTAGTATTCTTTAAGTCTTTGGTATTCTTAATCTGTTTAGCGGAAATATCAAAACGAAGCTTTCGAGCATACTCTCTCTTTTCAATTAGAAGCTTTTTTAACTCTCCACTATTTTTTTCTCTTAATTCTTTGATTTTCATATTATTCTCCGTCTTTAACGATAAATTTAGTTTTCACATTCAATTTATGAGATGCCAATTCCATTGCCTTTTTTGCCACCTCTCTTTTCACTCCATCCATTTCAAACATCACTCGGCCTTTTTTGACTACACAAACAAAATGATCAACTGCTCCCTTTCCCTTACCCATTGGGGTTTCATCACCTTTCTTGGTCATTGGCTTATCTGGAAAAATTCTAATCCAAATTTTTCCTCCTCGTTGGACATATCTAGTCATTGCTCGACGAGCGGCTTCAATTTGACGAGAAGAAATTAAATTATTTTCCAGTGCTTTTAAACCAAAACTGCCAAAGCTAACTTCGTTTCCACGCATAGCCCTTCCTCGGATTGGTCCTCCGCGGTGAATCTTTCTGTGTTTTACTTTCTTTGGCATTAACATAATGGTATGAATCTCTAATCTTAATTATTTATATTCGTGAGTATTCGGAATTATTTTCGTGTCGATTCGCGATTTATATCCTTAAATACTTCTCCTTTATATAACCATACTTTTACTCCAATTGTTCCATAGGTTGTATAAGCAGTGGCTCGAGCAAAATCAATATTCGCTCTGAGAGTGTGCAAAGGAAGCACTCCCTTGGCAGCCCATTCGAGTCTGGCCATCTCAGAACCATTCAATCTTCCAGAAACCATAATCTTTACTCCTTTGACTAAATTATTTTTAGCTACTTGATCCAGCATAGATTTCATTGCTCGCTTGAATGGAATTCTTTTTTCCAATTGTTCAGCTACATTTTGTGCAATGAGATTAGCATTCTCTTCAAAATTTTTCACTTCTTGAACTTCTACCTTCAATCCAGTTTTTTTATTCTTGAAAAAATTATCGCGAATCAATTTTTGCATATCTTCAATTCCTGAACCACCACGACCAATTAAAACTCCTGGACGAGCAGTTCTTACTACTACTTTTATCATCGCTGCCGAACGCTCAATTTCTACATCCGCAATCGCTGCACTTTTCCATTTTTTCATCACAAACTCGCGAATTTTGATATCCTGCTTAAGAGTTTCTTGATATTCTTTTTTATTGAACCATTTAGATCTCCAAGTGTTAGTAATTCCTATTCGGAGTCCAACTGGATTGACTTTATGTCCCATGATATTATAATTCTCTAATTAATCTCTAATTTATACTCTAATTGTCTCTAATTTATATTATTTATATATTCGCGAATATTAGTGACTTGATTAGTGAGTAATTCGCGATTTATATCATCTTACATTGACTTTCTTTGAAAAATTTTCTTTGCCCAATTTCCCTTTCCATCAGCTTTCGCTACTCTTTCAGTGTCTACTTTTTCAACAATTTTTTTACCTTTCTTATCATCCTTTGCTCCTTCTTCCAGATTGGCCAGCACTTCTTTTTCTCTTTTTTTAATTTCTGCTGCACGAGCTTTTTTTTCTTTTTCCATTTGCTCCTGACTTTTTCTTCCTTTACCTTCAACCCTTTCTTCTAAAGTAATAATTATCTTGCAAGTTCTTTTTCGAATCGCTCCCGCTCGGCCATAAGCTTTGGGCATCCAACGTTTTAGAGTTGCACCCGCTTCAACAATCACATTAAAAACATACAGATTAGTTTTATCGAGTCCAAAATTATTTTCCCCATTGGCAATCGCACTTTCCAAAAGTTTCTTTACTTGATCATTGCCAGCCTTAACATTCAGATTCAATTGATTAACTGCTTCTAGCGCATCTTGTCCCTTAATTAAATCAGCAACCAATCTGACCTTTCTGGGAGAAATTCTTAAATTTTTTAACTTAGCTGTTACTTTCATCGATGTTATAAATCACTAATTAATCACTAATTTATTCTCTAATTATCTCTAATGTTTTTTCAAATTTATTCGCGAATATTCGGGAGTTGATTCGGGTTGATTCACGATTTATATCATTATTTCTTAGCTTCTGTACTAGCTTTAGCGGCCTTGGATGCATCTAACTCTTTTTGCTTAGCTGCCATTTCAATTTCCTTTTGCATTTTTCCTCCATGACGACTGAATTTTCTGGTTGGAGAAAATTCTCCTAAGCGATGTCCTACCATTTCTTCGGTAACAAAAACTGAAATAAAATCTTTTCCATTATGCACACCAAAAGTCAGACCAATCATTTCTGGAAAAATTGTACAAGCTCTAGACCAAGTTTTAATCTGAGATTTATCTCCCGGTTTCTTGTCTAAAACTTTTTTCATTAATCTTTGGTCTACATAAGGACCTTTTTTCAAACTTCGTGTCATGATATTATAATTCTCTAATTAATCACTAATTTATTCACTAATTATCTCTAATATTTTTTTAAATTTATTCGCGAGTATTCGAGATTTTATTCGGGTTGATTCGCGATTTATATCCTTATTTTCTCTTCTCTCTGCGCTTGATTATAAATTTATTACTATACAATTTCTTCTTTCGAGTTTTCTTTCCAAGGGCTGGTTTTCCCCATGGAGTTTTCGGATGCTTGAGTCCAATTCCTTGTCGGCCCTCTCCTCCTCCGTGTGGATGATCAACTGGATTCATTGCTGATCCACGAACAGCTGGACGCTTTCCAAGCCAGCGACTCTTTCCTGCTTTACCAATAATGATAGAGTTATGTTCAAAATTACTTACTTGTCCAATGGTGGCATAGCATTCATTAGAAATCATTCTAATTTCCCCGGAGCTTAATTTAAGTTGAGCGGTTCCATCTTCTCCAACAGCGGTTAGAATTACTCCTGATCCAGCACTTCGAGCAAGTTGCCCTTTCTTATTAGGAAACATCTCTACATTAGAAATAATAGTTCCAATGGGAATATTTTTTACTTTAGCCCGATTGCCTAACTTCACTGGTGCATTTTCCGCACAAATTATTTCCACTCCCACCTTCATTCCTTCTGAAGCCAAAATATACCTTTTTTCTCCATCAACATAATTTACGAGTGCAATAAAAGCACTTCGATTTGGATCTTTTTCAATGGCCGCAATCTTTCCAGGAATTCCAAATTTATTCATTTTGAAATCAACAATTCTATAATTTTGTTTATGTCCTCCACCTTGATGACGCACTGAAATTTTTCCGTTCGATCTTCCGGCTTGGCTATTTTTCTTTGCCAACAAAGACTTCTCCGGTTTTTTATCGGTCACCAATTCGGACTTCACAATTGACATATTTCTTCGTCCAGCGGTATTTCTTTTGTATACTTTAATTGCCATGATGGTATAAATCTCTAATTAATCACTAATTTATTCACTAATTATCTCTAATCTTTTTTTCAAATTTATTCGCGAATATTTGAGACCTAATTCGAGTTGATTCGCGATTTATATCATTAAACACTTTTTATTAATTCAATACTATCACCTTTTTTCAAGCTCACTACTGCTTTTTTAAATCCAGAAATCCAACCTGGAGTTCTTCCATAATTTCTAAATCTTCTAGGAATGCTTGTTGTATTAACAGAAATTACTTTCACTTTGTATAATTCTTCAATCGCTTTCTTGATTTGTTTCTTGGTAGAGTTTTTAGTCACCTTAAAAACATATTTGTTAAGTTCTAATCCGCAAGTAGAACCTTCGGTAATCCAAGGAGATAATAAAACCTTGGAAGCAATTTCGCTTTCTCCTAATTGAGTTCCATTATTTAATTTTTCTTTAGCTTCAGGCATAAAATTTATTTCTGATTATATTTCTTTTCTAAATATTCAACTGCTTCTTTGGAAATAAGCAAATTCTTGTTTTCCAACATATCTAAAACATTTAATTGTCCAATAAAAATATTTTTTACTTTTGGCAAATTTCGACTAGCTAACATATACTTCTTTTCTGTTTGGGAAAATCCCAAAAGAATTCTGCCCTTGATTTCTAGGTTTCTGATTGCCTTGGCTATTTCCTTAGTTTTATTTTCTTTTAAATCAATTTTTTCTACCACTTTCATTTCTCCATCTTTCAATTTTCCAGAAAGAACAGTTAAGATGGCTTTAACATTCATTTTCTTGTTAATTTTTTTCTTGAAATTTCGATCAGAAGTTGGTCCAAAGGTCACGCCTCCTTTTTTCCAAAGTGGAGAACGAACTGATCCAACCCGAGCACGTCCAGTTCCCTTTTGTTTCCAAGGCTTAATTCCCGATCCTGCTCTTTCTCCTCTGGTTTTCGTATCGGCTAGAACTTGACGACGATTTCCCATCAAAGCTACCATCACTTGATGAACTAAACTATCATTTTTTGGCAGACCAAAAACTCCATCGGAAAGTTCCAAATCTGAAACTGCTTTTCCTTCTAAATTGTAAACCTTAGTCTTTGCCATTTTTGTCTCTAAGCGGAGCGAGGAGCTACAAAAATGAGCATCCCGCACCAATTCTATTATCTAAATTTTCTTGTTTTTAAAATTAAGCCGTTAGGCGTTTCCGCGAACCAAATCGTTTTATTTTATAAAAATCATATTCGGAATTTGGTGCTGGGAAGCCTCTACTTTTTATAAATTTCCACAATTGCTCCAGGAATTCCCGGAACCGCCCCATTTAATCCGATTAAATTCTTTTCTTTATCCAAATAAGCTACTTTCACATTTTCAGTAGTCGCTCTTTCTCCGCCCATTCTTCCGGCCATTCTTTTTCCCTTGATTACGTGTTCAGGATAGCCTGCACCAATTGATCCCGGCGCTCTCAAATCATGTTTATGTCCATGAGATTTTGGTGCTCCAGAAAAACCATGTCTTTTCACTACACCTTGGAATCCTTTGGCTTTAGTCGTTCCACTTACGCTCACAATCTCTCCAATTTCAAAAATGTCTACTTTGATTTCATCTCCAATTTTTAATTCTTTATTTTCAGTACGAAATTCTTTCTTGGCAATTTTATTTTTAGTTTTCTTAATTTCCAATTGAACACCAGCATAACCATCCTTTTCTTGAGTTCTAAGATTCGAAACTTTGGAATCACATTCAACCAAAGTAACATTAAACGCTTTTTTAACGTCATCGTACAGAGTGGTCATTCCTATTTTTTTTCCTAAAATAAATTTCTTCATAAAATACACTAATTCAACTAATATTCACACCGAACTTAACTAATTTTCGTTATTTTCGTAACTATTCGTTTTTTTTCGTGTTTAGCCTTATGGCAAACAAAAAACTGGTTCCTAACGAGCCAGTCTTAACTCAATTTCTCAAGTTAAACACTTTGGCTAGCTGAGTATCCTTCGCTATAATGGCGAGGACTTTAACTAGATGATATAAATCTCTAATCAATCGCTAATCTATCACTAATTATCTCTAATATTTTTTTCAAATTTATTCGCGAATATTCGAGACTTGATTCGGGTCGATTCGCGACTTATATCCTTACATCTTTATCTCAACATCTACTCCGGCTGGCAAATCAAGATTGGTCAAACTTTCAATCGTTTTGGGAGTTGGATTCCAAATATCTACAATTCTCTTATGCATTCGCATTTCATATTGATCCCGAGCATCCTTGTGCACAAAAGTGGATCGGTTCACGGTGAACTTCCTAATTTCAGTAGGAAGTGGAACTGGACCGGTAATAGTCGCGCCTGATCTTTGGGCAGTTTCCACAATCTGCTTGGCTGATTGGTCAATAATCTTATGATCGTAGGCCTTGATTTTTATCCTAATTCTTGATTTTACTTCTTCTTCCTTTTTAATCATTTTTTCGCTTGAAAATTACTATTTTTTAAAAATTCAACTTTATAACTACTAATATTAATTAATAGCACCCTTTTTCATATCCGTCAATAGCTAGCTTATTTTTCTTCGGATTTACTCTAGAAAGCCCATTTTGCCGAAGCAATCTGGGCTTGAAGAATAAACCTTATTTGTTGATTTTGGTTACTACACCAGCTCCTACTGTTCTTCCACCTTCGCGAATCGCAAATTTCATTCCTTCTTCCATCGCTACTGGAGCAATCAATTTAACATTGATATTAACAGTGTCGCCAGGCATCACCATTTCAGTTCCTTCTGGAAGGATAACTTCTCCAGTTACATCAGTAGTTCTGACATAAAATTGAGGCTTGTATCCCTTGAAAAATGGAGTGTGTCGTCCACCTTCTTCTTTAGTCAAAACATAGATTTCACCTTCAAATTCAGTATGAGGAGTAATTGATCCTGGTTTAGCCAAAACTTGTCCACGTTCTACTTCTTCTTTCTTAGTTCCACGAAGCAAAACTCCAGCATTGTCTCCAGCTTGACCTTTGTCCAAAGATTTATTGAACATTTCAATTCCGGTAACAGTAGTTTTTGCAGTCGCTTTTAGACCAACAATTTCTACTTCTTCGTTGATATTGATGATTCCTCTTTCAATTCTTCCAGTTACTACTGTTCCACGACCTTCAATTGAGAAGATGTCTTCGATTGGCATCAAGAATGGTTTTTCAGTATCACGCACTGGTTCGGGAATCTTAGAATCCAAGGCAGCCATCAAATCTAAAATTGGCTTAGCCGCTTCTTCGCTGTCAGCTTTTGATTCAAGAGCTTTCAAAGCTGAACCACGAACAACAGCTGCATTTTCTCCATCAAATTCATATTTAGTCAAAAGTTCACGAACTTCAGCTTCTACCAAGTCAACTAATTCTGGATCATCTACCATATCCACTTTGTTCAAGAATACTACGATTTCTGGCACACCTACTTGTTTGGCCAAAAGAATGTGTTCGCGAGTTTGAGGCATTGGACCATCAGTAGCGGCTACTACCAAAACTGCTCCGTCCATTTGAGCGGCACCGGTAATCATGTTTTTGATGTAGTCAGCGTGTCCGGGACAATCTACGTGTGCGTAGTGTCTCTTGTCGGTTTCGTACTCACAGTGAGCGGTGGCAATGGTAATTCCACGCTCTCTTTCTTCTGGAGCCTTGTCGATTTCGTCGACGCCTTTTTCTTTAGCTTTTCCAGAGAAATTCAAGACATGTAAAATCGCCGCGGTCAAGGTTGTCTTGCCGTGGTCAACATGTCCGATGGTTCCCACGTTTACATGGGGTTTTGTTCTTTGAAATTATTCTGCTGCCATATTTTTATTATTTATTGGCCGTAATTATTGCTACAATGTTTTAGAAATAAAACACTTTCCGCAAGTCAATTACGAATTAAATTATTTAATTACCTTATCTAAATTCCATTCTAATACAATCCTGTTTTTTTGGCAAGCCCTAGACTGATTTCTCATAGACTACCTCATCTTCACTGGCTGGATTCTCGATATCTTCCAAATTAATGCTTTCGATTTTCGCCTCCTCTTGAGAGGTTTTCCAAGAAACGATATCGCTGTTAATCTTATCAACCAATTCTTGCTTTGTCAAGCCCTGAGTGCCCTCTTGGCGAATTTTCTTAAACTCGTTCAAAGTCATCAAAATATAATAACTTTCTCCATCTTTTATTACAGCTCGGCCACCTAAAAGTTGCAAAGCTTCTTGCATTTTTTTATCGAACATACCCAGTAGTATTTCCGCCTACATTAAACTTATTTTAATGAAAGCGAATAATAATAATTTTTATTAAAATCTATTTTTAGCACCTGTAGTTTTTTAATTTGCCAAAGGCAATAAGCGGAAGCACTACAGGGCATAAATTTATTTTATATGTAAGAGAATTTTAGCCAAAAATAAACCTTGTGTCAAATTTAGTACGTATTAAATTTATTAGAAATTATTTATATTTTTCAATACATATATTTTCACAGCTTCCCTGACTCCACTTCGTGCAATTATGATAATTAGAATATTCAATACAAGTATTACTCATAAAACAAGCCTTTGTACATCCCTTATATCTCTTTTCTCTATTCCATTGATATAAATAAAAAGCAATTACAATAATAATAATTATAACCCACCACTTTTTATACCAAGGATTATTTTGTTTTTGCTTGGTTTCGTTATTTTTTTCTTTTTGATTTTCCATATTTTTATTATTATATTACACAATCAGATTTGGTTTATATACCTTTTTCTTTTAGGCATCTATTTAAAAAATACTAATGCTATTCCAAATACTATTAATCCTAAAATACAAATGATAATTGCAAAGTTTCCCCAAAGCATGCTAACAATGGTTGTCTTTTCTTTTATTTTTTGTCTTATTCTTTGAAATGCTATTACAGGCACAGTTATCAAGCTAATTAAAAATCCTAATATGGCACCATAAATACCAAATAATAAAAAGCCTTTTTTAAAAACCATACCCCAGACACCTATAGCAACTCCGTAATACACTAAAAGTTGCAAAGAAACAAAAATTGAAGCCATAATAGCTTCCCGTCTATGAATTGGAGTTGCAATATAATTTATTTCTTCACTTAACTCTTTTACTACATCTGGATTTTTTAAATCTTTGCCTTGGGCTTCAAATTCCTTAATCATTTTATCAACCATATCGGCTTTCATTTTTAGTGTTTCTAAAAAGAAAATATCATCTTTATTAACATTTGATAAATTATCTAAACCAACTTGAAGTTTTTTATATTTTCCATTTATAGAATTTGGTCTACCATATAATTCAGCCATAATCTCTCCTCCTTTTATTGCTTTTTCAATTTTATCCATATCATTAAATTTAAAAATTAAAAACAGTCAAAAAGACTGCTGATAAAATAAAGCTTAATTTTAGAACTTTAATCATAACTATCTTTTAAATATAACTTATTTTAATGTAGCACTTTAAAGTTAAAAAGCAACTACATTATTTTTAGAAATACTTTCCGCGACATTTTTTGTATTTCATTGTCTCCTTATCTAAGAGACACCCAGAATACTCCTGAATTCATCTTCTAGTAATTCTCGAAGTGTTTTGGATTTTTTATTCATATCATTCCATGAATTAATCCATTCTTTTTTTTCTTCGCTAATTTTTCCAAGTAAAAATTCTTCTACATTCTCACAACTTTTTGCGTTACCCCAAACTTTCATAATATTAGCATTTACTTCATTTATCATTTCACAAGTACTTTTTGAAAAATAAAATTTATTTTTTCTATAAAAATCAACGAACTCGTTATAGCATTTTGAAGAATGTTTAATTTCTTTTTCCTCTGGCATTTTACCTCTTAATTTAAGTGGTCGCATAAATGATCTGATTGATTGTTCCATTGTATCCAATTTGGAATATAATTCTTTTATAACGCTGGCTCTTTCGTTATGAAGTTTAGAAAACACTATTCGATGTCTTTCATTTTCTAGCTGAATTTCTGATTTATATTTTTCTATCTCAAAATTTGCCTTCAATTTAAAATTTTCCAAATCTTTTTGAAGAAAGTGATTTATAATCGATTTAATCAAAAAACCAACCGCTAACATTAAAATTGATCCCGTTATCCCAAAAATCGCAAAAATTTCAAATATATTTTCCATATTTCTATTTTATTTTGGAAACTATTTTGGAAAATTCGTTTCCAAGTGGATTTTTATTATTATCTCTTTTTCCAATCCCGAATTTCTACTCCTCCATGAATTCTTTTGACTTTAACTTTCTGTTTTTCTTTCCAGCCGAGGTCTTTGATAATTTCCACTGGAATCGTGACGGAAAGACTGGTCTTTCCCGCCCTAGTTAATTTTCGGATACTTTTATCCACCAACTTTTTCATCGCCATATTTTTTATTTTAAATATTAAATTTTTATATGTATTCTTGTACGTATTCGAATAAGTACTCTACTTGGAAGTCGAGCTTCCAAGTTATCAATTGATATTCCGACATTCTGCAGAATGTGAGAATGTTGTAAATTTATTTTTTTAATAATTACAAAACAAGTCCCTACTTGGGAGCTTAGCTCCCAAGCGAATGAAATATTTGGCCTAAATAAGCGTATTATTAGTGGGTGCTATGTATGTTCTATTAAAACTTGACAATTCACTGTTTTGGGTGTATATTTTATGCATAAAGACGAAAAGGATCCGAAAGGTGTTGGTGCCTAAGGAGCCTTTTTTTTATTTCATAATTTTCGCCTTTATTGCTTCGCTATCTAAAAAATCAAAAAATTCCGACCCTAGTTTTTTATATAATGATGAAGCAAATTTTCTATTTGGAAATAAAACCTTTTTGAATCTTTTTTCTTCAATCAAAAAATCCACTAACTGCTTATAATCTCCATCCCCAGACACTAGCACTACTTTATCAAAAACTTCTTTTTTATATAATTTTTTCATAATAGAAAAAACAATATCCGAATCAACATTTCCCTTTTTCTTTCCAATCATGGCGGCATTGTGTTCTCTGAAAATTAAAACAAACCCCGCTTCTTGTATTCCAGAATAAAGATCTCTATGATTCTCATTCACAAACCCAAGAAAATAATAAGCTGTTTGAATGTGATATTTATCCTTCAAAAAAATTCTAAATTTTTTTAAATTTATTTTCCATGCCCCTTCTTGTATTTTTCTTGTCCCCATATAAAGATTTTGTCCATCAATAAAGGCAAGATTATTTTCTTTTTCCATATTTTTTATTTTTTGATATTTATAGTGTTATTATATCACTATATATCCCCCTGTCAAACTAAGCCTATAAACTTTTAATCAAGTAATTGTAGCGGGCGACTTTTTGATTGTAGGTTTTGATAGAAGCGTTATATTTTTTGATAGCGCTTTGGTAATCTTTAGCTAAATCATTATAATCATCTACTCGATCATTATATTCCTCATACCTTTCCGACTTTTTGAGTTTTTTCAAATCATCCATCAAATCTTCCAATTCCTTTTGTTGTTTTTCAATCTTTTTTCGAAGCACTGAAAGATCATTAGCTAAATTTTGAATAGTAATTTTTAGACCATCAATTTCTTTGGCCAGAGCAATGGCTTTGGCAATTCCAGTATAACTTTTTCCTTCGGTAGCGCGAAAAACTTTTGGCGTGCCTAGTCTTTTATAATTAAATTGTTCAATTTGCGTTTCTTCAAAATTTTTGAGTTCCTGATTGGCCACCGCTTTATTCTTCTGATCAAAATCAGGAATCATTCCAATCTTAAAACCAATGGAAGTCGTTTCGGCGTAGCAATAACCGGAATTATCTTGAGAATATTCTTTTGGACACTTGATTCCCAGCGCCATATGCTTTTCCGCTTCATAGGTGAAAAGCGCGGTGCCATAGCCCAAGCTATTCAAAATATCGGCCGCTAAAATGCTTTTGTCCGAACAAACTCCGCTTTTCGTGAAAATGGTTTCATAAGGATAATTGATGGATTCTTGACCGTTTTGCAAGATAGAATCAGCCTTAGCATCATCATAGGGAATCGCTTGAACAAAAGCTAAAACTAATTCCACAATTTGATCTTCGGTTAATTTTTTTTCCATTCCTAAATTTTTTATCTTTTCCGCTATTTCGAAAATAGCATTCTCCCCAATTGGTTTTTGGAAAAAAAGTCCATAATATTCTTCTTCCCAATTGATTGGCAATTCTCCGCTGTAGTTGTAGGACTTGGGGCTTTTTTGGTAGAACGCCAAAGTGGAGCCAAAAAGCGTTTTGGAAAAAGAATATTCCTTGCCTGCATATTTCCAAACGAAATTATGTTCTTGCGAGTCACCGAGCTCTGGCAAATTTTTCTCAGAAACTTTTTGTGACAAAAATGGAAGCTCTACTTTTTCTTGAATTATTTCCAAAACTTTTTCCCGATTATCCCTAGCATAGAAAAACAAAAACAATAGTCCACCCAAGAGAACCACAGAAATAATTAATTTTAAGATTTTTTTCAAAATAAACATCTTTTTTTGTCATTCCCGTGCAAACGGGAATCTAGTCATAAAACTTATTTACTGGATCCCCGCCTACCGGCAGACAGGCCCGCCTTCGCGGGGATGACATATTCAATTATATCATTTTTTTAGCCAGATAAAAAAAGAGCCTCGCAAGAGTAGCTTCTCGAATGATACCGAGAAATTTTCTCTTGCGAGGTAAAATGTTTCAGGGCTTTTTTGGCGCCGTATTAGCCCATAAGAACGGCCCATTTACTCATCCGTTGGGCCTACAGAGAAAACCGCGGCGTATTTGTTCCCTGTGCCCTTTGCCCTTTGCCCTTGCCGTGTGTCCCCTGATACCGATTGTAATCATGATTTCTTCCTCCTGTGTGCACGGTTTTTATCCTGCCGGATAACGTTCATCCGGCTGCCCAACTACATGATTTAATTGTAGCAGAACATATTTTTTAGGCAAGAAATTGAGGACATTCACTGTGAAGATGATTTAGATGTTCATGTTTTGGGTCAATAACTTCTATCAAAAAATTTCTTACATCCTTTTCATCCCACCAAGAAAATGTTCCCACTGCGCCCAGAGCTTCCAATATAGAAATCATTTCCGGCATATCTATGTTTGATAATTTTTCTAGATCTACATCTTTACAATTTTGTGCCATTCGCATTCCCATAAAGCCTCCTTTTTGTTCTATGCTTAACGTTTTGCGTTTTGCGTTATGCGCTATGTGATTGTTAACGAACATAAAAAAAATCGCTCCTTTACGAGCGATTCGTCTTTCTAAATTCTATTAAAATGTTTGAATATTTTTTCGGCATTTGAGCTAATTTTACTCCTCTCAAATTTCTTGTCAAATTTATCCCGTGAAATTTTGTGAAGCAAAAAAGCGAAGCGTATTTCACTGGGATCCACGAAAATAGAGTCGTTGAAAAATATTATGTACGTACATGCGTAAGTACTTAAATACGTACTAAAAAAGCGGGTGCTCGCCTCGCGAACACCCGCCTGAAACTACTTTTTCCGCCACCAGAGTTTTCTCTTTTTTTTGTTAGTACAATAAACCAGATGGTTGATGACTGTTTGCCACCAAATCCTTCTGCCTTTTCGATCACCATGAATGGTAATTTCCCAGCCAAAGCGGTTAAGAATTTTTTCACAGGAGCGAATGGAAATTTCTGTTTCCTGGCCACCTTGGATTTTAAAAAGAGAAAAGCAAACTGTTTTTGATTTTTTTTCAAACTGAACAATTTTTTTTAACCTCTCCGCTAACCTTCCAAGAACCTCTTCTCCACTTTCTCCGATAATCACAAAAGAATTTACCGAAGTTTCATCACCCATCACGGCCCGCGCTTTAAAAACTATTTTTCTCGGCATGCATTCTTCTCCTCAAGGGGATTATATTTGATTGTCAGTGAACTATTTTATTAGCTAAGAATATAAATTTTGAAAATGTTTGTCAAATCAGATATTCTCATATTCTCGAGAATATGAGAATGATGATAAAAAATAACATTCTAATATTCTTAAGAATGTTAGAATATTATCTGGTGAAGAATAAAAAACAAAAAAATCCCCTGACTAATCAAGGGATTTTTTATTGAAAGATTTTTTGGCTTATTTTTTCTCTCCGCTAATGATGGCTTCAGAAATATTTTTTGGCACTTCTGCATAATGTGAAAATTCCATCGCATAACTAGCGCGACCTTGCGACATCGAACGAAGTTGAGTGGCATAACCAAACATGGAAGAAAGTGGCACTTCCGAATCAACCACCTTCACCATGGAAGCGCCCGTTCCTCGATCAGTCATTTCCTTGATTACTCCTCGCTTGGAATTTAAGTCCCCCACCACATCTCCCATCGATTTTTCTGGAGTAGTTACTTGAACTTTCATAATTGGTTCCAAAATAACCGCGCTCGCTCTTCGACAAGCTTCTTTGAAAGCCATTGAGCCAGCAATTTTGAAAGCTGCTTCTGAGGAGTCCACTTCATGGAAGGATCCATCATAAACAGTAGCCTTGATATCTACCATTGGATAACCAGCCAAAACACCATTGTCCATTGCTTCTTTAACTCCTTTGTTAATTGGAACAATATATTCTTGTGGAATAACTCCACCTTTAATTTCATTGATAAACTCAAAGCCTTTGCCAGCTTCATTTGGTTCCACTTTAATCCAACAATGACCATATTGTCCGCGTCCTCCTGATTGCTTGATATATTTTCCTTCGGCTTGGGCAACTTGACGAATAGTTTCGCGATAAGCCACTTGTGGTTGACCAACATTAGCTTCCACTTTGAATTCGCGTTTCATACGGTCAACAATAATATCCAAATGCAATTCACCCATTCCAGAAATGATAGTTTGTCCAGTTTCTTCATCAGTATGCACTTTAAAAGTTGGATCTTCTTCAGCCAATTTTCGCAGTGCCATTCCCATTTTGTCTTGATCAGCTTTAGTTTTTGGTTCAATAGCAATAGAAATTACTGGAGTTGGAAAAGTTATAGATTCCAAAAGAACAGGCTTATTTTCATCACATAAAGTATCGCCAGTTCCAGTATTTTTCATTCCGACCAAGGCACCGATGCCTCCTGCATAAATTTCTTCAATTTCTTCTCGGTGATTAGCATGCATGCGCAAGATTCTTCCCACGCGTTCTTTTTCTCCTTTGGAAGAATTCAAAACATAAGATCCAGCTTTAAGCGTTCCTGAATAAACGCGGAAGAAAGTCAGTTGTCCCACAAAAGGATCGGTGGCTACCTTGAAAGCCAAAGCGGAAAAGGGAGCATCATCAGTATATTTAATTTCAATTTTCTTTTCTGCATCTTTTGGATCAGTGGCCTCAATCACATCTACATCTGTTGGCGCTGGCAGATAATCCACAACTGCATCCAAAACTAATTGCACACCTTTGTTTCGAAGCGCTGTTCCGGTTAAAACTGGGAAAAGCTTCGTATGACAAACAGCTGTGCGTAAAGCTTTTTTCAATTCTTCTACGGAAATTTCTTCTCCGCTCAAAAACTTTTCCGTCAAAGCATCATCCAATTCAGAAATTTTTTCTACCATTTTTTCGCGCCACTCTTTAGCTTTTTCCACAAATTCAGCTGGCACTTCTGCTTCTTTCACAATTTCTCCCATTTGACCTTCAAAAGTATAGGATTTCATTTCCATCAAATCAATCACGCCAAAAAAATCAGATCGTTCTCCCATTGGCATTTGAATCGCGACAGCATTAGGAGTTAATCTTTCACCAATACTTCCAAAAGAATAATCAAAGCTGGCACCTTCTTTGTCAATTTTATTGATAAAACAAATTCTTGGAACATTATATTTATCCGCTTGTCTCCAAACAGTTTCTGATTGTGGTTCCACTCCTTCTTTTCCATCAAAAATAACCACTGCTCCATCCAAAACACGAAGTGATCTTTCTACTTCAGCAGTGAAATCCACATGACCCGGGGTATCAATAATGTTGATTTGATGTTCTTTCCAAAAACAAGTAGTCGCGGCTGAAGTGATAGTGATTCCGCGTTCTCTTTCTTGTTCCATCCAGTCCATCGTGGCTTCGCCTTCATGCACTTCACCAATTTTGTGAGTGATTCCAGTGTAAAACAAAATTCGCTCGGTAGTGGTCGTTTTTCCACCATCAATGTGAGCGATGATTCCGATATTTCGATATTTTTCGATTGGATATTGCCTGGTCATTTTTGTTTAAATTGTTGTAATTGTTCTATCGCTTCGCTTGTTGGAATTGAAAAAATTTTCAACATTAGAACATCTAGAACATTTAGAACTTTATAACATTTATTATTACGCAAAGTGCGCGAAAGCCTTATTAGCATCAGCCATGCGATGAACATCTTCTCTTTTCTTCATCGCCGCTCCAGTTTTATTTGATGCATCAATTAATTCATCCGCCATTTTTTCTGCCATTTTTTTGCCTTTCTTTGAAGCAATCGCCGCTTTAATCCAGCGAATCGCTAAAGTGGTTCGTCTTTCTCCAGAAACTGGAATTGGAACTTGATAGTTGGCGCCCCCCACTCTCTTAGATTTAAGTTCCACGAGTGGTGCTACATTTTTCAAGGCTTGTTCTAAAATATTCAAGCCACCCTTTTTGGTTTTTTCATGAATAATATCAAAAGCTTCATAAACAATCTTTTCCGCTACTGATTTCTTTCCTCGCTCCATGATGCTATTAACAATTTTGCTCACTAGCAAATTCCCATATTGAGCATCTGGTTTTAAATTCTTTTTAAATATTCTTTTTCTTCTTGGCATATTTTATTAGCCGATTCGAAACTACGAATTGCATTCGAATTTACGAGCAAATTATTTTCGTAGATTCGTATAGGTTTCGTGGATTCGTATCGGGATTATTCTTTAGCTTTTTCTTTCTTCGCTCCATATTTACTGCGTCCGCGTTTTCGGTTGGCAACTCCAGCTGAGTCTAAAACGCCTCTGACCACATGATAACGCACACCTGGAAGATCTTTTACTCTTCCTCCGCGAATCATGACGATGGAGTGTTCTTGCAAATTATGTCCTACCCCTGGGATGTAAGCAGTCACTTCCATTCCGTTAGTCAACTTCACTCTAGCGATTTTTCTAAGCGCTGAGTTTGGTTTTTTAGGAGTAGTTGTACTCACTTTCACACAAGTTCCTCTTTTGAAAGAACCTTGAGTTTTAACTGGACGATTTTTGATGGTGTTAAAAACAAAGTCAAAAGCCGGTGATTTGGTTTTCTTCACTTTGCTTTTTCTAGCTCTTTTTTTCAACTGATTGATAGTTGGCATTTTGTCTGCGAGGTACGAGCAGCAACAAAATGCCAATCCCGTACCGATTCATTTTTAAAAAAATTAAATTATCTGCAAACCAAGCCGCAGGCGAATCCGGGCGCAACTCTTCTTGTAACAAGAAAATTATTTTCGGAATCGGTACTGGGATGGCTTCTTTATTCGTAAATTAAAAACCTACCAGCTAAGCCAGTAAATCCTAAAATACTTGTGAAATAATAATAAACGATATTGGAAAATATGTCAATAATCAGAATTTAGGTGGCCAGATTGAAAAACAAGAGCCAAAAAAAGTTTAAAACCCAAACAAAAGGTTCGGGAAAGACAAAAAGGAAAAACAAAAGAATGATAAATCCGAATTGTTCCAAAAAAGCTTCCGTTTCTCGCCTAATGGGAAAAATGAAAAAAAGCAATTTAGAGCCATCCAACGGCGGAATGGGAATTAAATTGAAAACCGCCAAAAGAATATTCCAAAAAATAATCATCACAGAAAGAACAAAAATAATTGAACCTATTGAACCAGCTGTCACCGCTGCTACAGCTGACCAATTAGCCAATTGAATATTATTAATAATATCAATTTTAATCGCCATCGGAACGGCAATAATTTTTGCCAGCAATGCTGCCATTAGTGCGACTAAGATATTAGAAGCTGGGCCGGCCAAACCCACCATCGCTGGTCCCCATTTTTGATTACGCAAATTGTAGGGATTATACGGAACTGGCTTAGCGCCCCCAAAAGCAAATCTTCCCGCCGTCATAGCAAACATTAAAAGCGGAACGATGATAGTCATCCAAAGATCAATATGTTTTATCGGATTAGCCGTGATTCGCCCAGCATATTTGGCGGTTTTATCGCCCAACCATAAAGCCATGACGCCATGCGCCACTTCGTGAAGAATAATGGAATAAACCAAAATTCCGAAATAAAATAAGATTAAAATTAATTCTTGCATAAGGATTTAAATCGCAAATCGACACTAATTTTTCTCGAATACTCACGAATATAATATTAGAGATTATTAGCGACTTGATTCGCGTTGATTAGTGATTTATATCATCACTTGCCAAGACTTGATTTCTATGATAACCTAAATTCTGTTAATAATCAAACCAAATAATATTATGTCGAGAACATGTGATATTTGCGGACGAGGAACTCAAACTGGAAATTCCCGAAGCCATTCCAATATAGCTACTCGCAGAAAATTTTCAATCAATCTGCAGACTAAAAAAATTGATGGCCAAAGAAAAAAAGTTTGTTCCAGTTGCATCAAGACTACTTCTAAACCAAAACTAGAAGTAAAAGGAAAAACGGTTGCCAGGAAACCGGCCCGACCAGCAAAAAAGAAATAAACAAAATCCTCCCGCTAAGCGGGGGGATTTTTTTGTGAATAAAAAAAGCACTAGACTTTTTATCCAGTACCATACATAACAAAAAAGAAGAATCCTGAACCTAATAATATCCCAAAAAAAACTTGGGCTTTTCGTTCAGCTTTATTTTTTTCTTCAGCATCTTTGGTATTAAAATATTTAAAAATATAAAAAACAAAAAATGAAAAGGCAATTATAAATATAAGTGGATTTAAACGATAATGAAAAAACAAACTAAACTCTTCTGGTTCCTCCCACAAAATAAAGGACCGAAGAGTTATGCCCAACATAACAATTATAATGAACATTACTGCAGTTATAGCAGGCCTTAAAAACCTATCCGCTTTAGGCGAATTATGTTGTGTATCAAAATCCTTAAATGGCGCTCCACAGAACGCACAAAACTTAGCACCCTCAATATTTTCCTTTTGACATTTTGGACAAAGCATATTTTTTTATTTTAATTTTTTACTACTTTTATTATACCCCCCCCCCATTGATTACTGAAAAGGGGTGAAAACGACAAAAAAACTACATCATTGTAGTTAATTGTTAGTGATAAAATTCAAAAAAATCCAATACTACATTTTCTGGCCTAGGCTAATATTTATAGTATTCTTGACAAATTTAGCGTAGGCTAACTTTGTCAAGATTTTTTTAAAATAGATCCGCCATTTGCGTAGCGTATTTCTAAAAAATTAAAGCTAATCCCTCAAAAATAGTAGCAACTATAGTTACATCCATAGATGTAACTACTTCAAGTTTTAAAATAAAAAAAACCACCCTGCGAGCACGTAGGCAAATTTAGCGAACAAATTTAAAAAAATAGATCCGCCCATTGGCGTTAGTGCGTTTCTGAATTCCGATTTTATGAGCGTTAAGAAGTTTATCAAGCTCCTATGGAGGTCATAAACTTTAGTGAATAAAATCAGGAATTCAGCCAGCACCAGCCCCAGGCGGGATTTCTTTGTAACTTTCTTTCCAAAAGAAAGTTAGATAAGTACTTTTCCTTGTCTCAAAACCTCAACCTTTCCATCTTTTATCTTCACCAGAGTTGAAGCCTTTGCGTTAAGTTTGCCAACATTTACATAGAAATCTACCTCATCACCAAAATATTTTTTGGCTTCTTTTATCGTTAAAGCTGGTTTTTCGCTTTCTGGATTAGCACTAGGAGCCAGAAGTGGCCCAGTTTTGGAAATTATTTTTCGCAAAGATTCTTTTTTTGGCAAACGAAAAGCTAAAGTTTTTGTCCCTCGATGAAGATATTGAAATTTTTTCGCTTTGCATTCCAAAACCACACTCACCTCCCCAGGCCAATATTTCTGCAAAAATTCTTTTTCTATTTTCTTAATTTCAACTCCAAATAATTTTAAATCCGTTAGTTTCGAGATTAAAATGATGCAGGGTTTCTCCGGATTTCTTTTTCTGACTTTATACAACCTTTCAACCGCTTTTTTATCTTGAGCTCGGCAAACCAACCCATACAAAGTATCGGTTGGCAAAATCCCCACTCCTCCGGATTTTATGATTTGAATTAATTTTTTATCATTATTTTTCATGAATCTAATCTAGCATAGAAAAAAATTTTTGCAAAAAAAACACGCTCCAATCCTCCAATTAAAGCGTGGTATGAATTTTGTATTTTAAGGGATTATTTTATAACCCCATTCTGGCCAGGAATTCTTTTCCTTTTCCCAGATCGGTTCTGACTGACTGCGGTCCCTGCTCTTTGCAGATGGGGCAAGTTTCTTCAGGAAGCATTTTCATATCAACATTAAGCAGCGATTTCAGGAAAGGCACACCAAGTGTTTCAGCCGTAACTTTTCCGCCACTGCGATTGCAGAACGCTGTCACCCCGACAACTTCGCCACCGAGAGCCATAATAGCATCCCTGGTTTTAATAACAGTAGCTCCGGAATTGACTACGTCTTCGCCAATCAGACATTTTTTTCCGGTGATAAACTTGTCGTAGCCGCGTTTGATGATTCTCCTGGTGCCAACTTTTTCAAAATACTCGAGGGTGATATAAACTTCCTCCGAGTCGTTGAAAAAGTTAACTTTCCCGACAGCATTTATTGATGCGTTATTGCCAGGAAAATATTTTTTCACTCTCTTCTCGAGGATGTCTTCCTCATCAGCGTATACAGCATTCATCTTTATACCGAAAAGTTCCCAGTTCCAGTAGGCAATCCACTGAGAGATGGCCACGCCGCCAATCGTCGGACAGACAACAGTGTCGTAGCAACAATCCGGAAGATCCTCTACCATAATTCGGCAGAGTTCAGATGTTGCCACAACATCAGGATACACGGCATCCTTATTGACATAATCCGAACCATGGAACCACCCATCAGGTTTTTTGGCATAAACGAAATGAGAGCCTGTAATAACAGCCTGAACACGTGAAAAATAGTACAGGATTTTTTCTTCCATGGTCCTTTCGCTCAGGGGCTTCTTATTTTCTTTCATGGAACACCTCCGTTACCATCCCAGTATTACATTTATCTGATTTTGAAGCTCCCTTGCCTTTTTACCAGCCGCCAAAGCGAAATTTTGCTCCTGGCTAGCGAAAATTATTTCAGAACTGGAATTAATAGCAACACTTCCCGGACCGGCGTAAGCCTTTTCAATTGTTTCCTCAATATAGCCACCCTGCGTCCCAATACCGGGAATAAGGAACCAGAGGGCATCACCGACAATCCTTCTCCCCCGCCACAGGTGCCAAGCGTATGTCTTGTTTTCGCGTTTATAGGCAGCTGCCATAACCAGTCCAGCATTTGCTGTTATCCCGAGCTCCTGGGACCAGCGAAAAATATTTCCCGCTACATATTCCCAGTATTGTCGCCCGTCAGGCAGCCGCACTTCCTGCATCTCGCGCGCAGAAGGATTGCTTGTATAAGCCAACCCGACGATCGCCGTTTCCGGTTTCGTTTTTTCTGCAAAAAACTCCATGCAGTCCTTGCCCATATACGGACTAAAGTTTACTCCATCAGCTTTATCCATCAGAATATGAGCAATTTTATAGCGCTCTTGAGTTCGCCCGATATCACCACGTTTGCAGTCCAGAAAAACCATAATGTCCGGATATTTTTCGTGGATGTAGGCAATTAAATCCTGAAGAGCCTCGCGCCCACCAATGATTGATTCCCAATGGGCGCTTTGCGGTTTAAACATAGAAGCATACTCCGCCGTAACATCCACAATATCCTTCATCCACCTGTACACTTTTTGCGCATCGCTCAGTCCCCCCCAGCGATTGGCCGGCATTTTTTCCAGCAACGGATCGAGGCCTACACAAACAAGTGTTCTGGCAGCCTTTTGTCTTGTTGCCAGAGTTTCTCTAAAACTAAGCTTCTTCTCTTCCATGGCAAATCTCCTCTCTCAATGAATTAATCTTATTTTTCACCTGATTAACTTTAAAAACTGAAGTTTCCCTCCCTTCTTTTCACGAATTTAATATTCGGTTGTTAATACATACTAGCCATAAACTATCAGCTTTACGACCGAAATGTCAAATTAAAAAACGCCTACAAAAATAGCCGGCGTTTTTGTAAAAGTTTTTCTTATTCTAAAATTCCATCTAGATTTACATCGTAAAGGATTTGTTCTTGGACCAAACGATAATCAATAATTTCTTCCGGTTTAAACCAATGTTCAATTTCCGCTTTCGCTTCTCCTTCTGAACCCGAAGCGTGAATCAAATTTCTCACCGCTCTGCCATCTGTATCACACATTTGATAGGAGTCCAAAACATAATCACCGCGAATTGTTCCCATATCAGAAGTTAGGGGTTCTGTTCCTCCAGTCACTTTGCGAACAATTTTTACCGCGTGAGCACCTTGCCAAACCATGGCGACCACTGGTCCGGAAGTCATATATTTTTTCAAATTTTCCAAAATCTTAGCGGTAATTTCCAATGGATCCATGGAAGGTGGAGTCATCCCCTTAGACTGATAACCTTTGATGGTTTTTTCTCCGGTTACTCTTCTCCATTCTGGATCAAGCGTATAATGCTTTTCAATATGCTCTACTGTCGGTACCATCATTTTCATCGCCACCAATTTCAAACCCATTCTTTCATAGCGCTTAATTATTTCCCCCATCAGAGCTCTTTGCACTCCGTCTGGTTTAATGACCACTAAGGTTCTTTCTTTACTTGGATGATTGCTTTCCATAATTAATATTAAATAAAATTTTATTAACGAAATACGTCATTCTCGCGAAGGCGGGAATCTAGTCATAAAACTTATTTGCTGGATCCCCGCATTCGCGAGGATGACATTAATGTCAATTTATCACAAAAAATTTTATTTGGCAACGATTTCACATTTTTCTTCTGGTTTTTGGCAAACAAATTGAATATCTCCCTTTTCATCTGTTCGAAAAATTTCTAGCTTAAACTTTTGGAGTCTTTCCAAAAGTTCCGGTGCTGGATGACCATAACGATTATTTTTCCCCACTGAAATGATGGCTTTTTGGGCTTTCACTTTTTCCAAAAAATCTTCGCTGGTAGAATTTTTGGAACCATGATGGGAAATTTTCAAGACTTTCGCTTCTGGTTCATTAATTTTATTTTCTTCCACGTCAGGAATATCACCAGTCAAAAGAAACGAATTTTCTCCAAAAATTAATTTAGAAACGATTGATTTTGAATTAGTATCCTTTGTATTTTCTTTGGAAGCGTAGATTATTTCCATTTCAGCTCCATTGGAAAATTTTATTTTCGTTCCCGCTTCGGCATCGATTTTATTAATTTTTTTATTTTCAATTTCATTTTTCAAATTCTGGTAAACTTGTGAATCACTTTCTCTGGAATTTTCCAAAATATTTTCCACTCGATAATTTTTAAGCGCAGAAACCAAACCTTGAATATGATCTTGATCGGGATGCGTCACCACCACCATTTCAATTTTTCGGTCCCAAAAAGGAATGTTTCTCCCCATTTTTTCCAAAAGTGTTTGGCCACTGGGTCCGCCGTCAATCAAAATTTGATTGTTTCCTTGGCTAATGAGAATCGCATCGCCTTGCCCAACATCCAAAAAATTCACTTTCAATTTTTGCGAATCAGAAAAAATAATCAGCGCCAAAACTCCGACCAGAATAAATCCAATTAAAAGTAAGCTATAAATTAACTTTTTATTTCGCATTTCTTAATTATACTACACCCTCAACCCACCTATCATATTAAATCTACATTAAATTTTTATTAAACCAAAAAAACTATAAATTCTTGCATATGCAATTTTTTATAGTTTTTTAGAAATAACTATTATTTTTTCACTGAAATTTAAATATCTTTTTCAGCATATCCGCTTCTTCTACCTCACAAGCCACAATCATCTTCATTTCTCTTTTTGATAACCTAAAAAAATTCCTCAATAAATCAATCTCCTGCTTGAAATCATAGGGATAAATCCAGACGCTCTTTTGAAGTTGAAAGAGCTTTAAGTCCTTTATCTTTCCTCGCAAAGCTTCTCTTTTAATGTTTTTACGATTTTCAATATCAAAAATCAAAATCCTCCATTTTTCATCCCATTTTTTCGGTTTTTTAATTTCCAAATCATCAATTTGATATTTTCCCGCTTTTTTCTTCCCTTCTTCGGTAAGAGAAATATGGAGTTGGCCATTTCTATCTTCAAAATTTAATAAATCTTTTTTCTTCAAATAATAGAAAGTGTCATAAATTTTTTTCTTATCCTTTTTATTTTTTATTTTATAAGCGATATATTTCGCTAATTTTGGTAAAATTTTATAGCCAAATTTCGGATCAGTTGCTGCAATAACAATTCCTCCAGCCAGAAAAACTCCTTTGATTATATTTTTGGTTATATTTTGATCTTTTTTATTTTTCATATTATTTTTTTAAAAATAAAAATATTTCACACCTATCATAATTATACTATAAAATCTTGCATATGCAAGATTTTATAGTTTTGATTAGGCAAATATTTTTAAAATAATTTTAGGCGAAAGTGAGAAATAAAAAAAGCTCTAGCTTTTTTCTAACGCTTAGTAATATATTTTATGACCCTAGCTCTTCTGCAATCTTATATTCTCCATGCTCTCTTAATTTTTCCAACCACTGATTTTTAACATCTGTTAATTCCGATTCGATAAATCCAAAATCATCTATTAGAATAGCAAAAAGATCATTTAATTCTTCGAAGAAAGTCTCCTTATTAAAATGTAGATTTTCTTCATATTCGTTTTCGCCTTTATCATTTTGCCCTGCATACTCATGTTTTGTAAATTGCTCCAATAAAATTCCTTTAATTTTACTTTTTGTGTCATCATTTTTGTAAATATTATCTGGCAAGTTTAATTCTTTTTTTAGTTCATGTGCATGAGAAAATAATGCAAAAAAGGAAGGTGCATTTCTCCATTCACTTTTTAAATAATCAATAAGAAATCTATTAAATTGCATGATGAATTCATCTGATGGTTTGAAATATTTTATAGTTTCAAGTATTTTTAACGAATTTAAACTTCTTTCAACATCATTATAATCATCTCCATATACTACCAATCCCGGAGAAGTATTGAGCTTTTTGTTTATTTCTTCTTGAACTTCTAATTCATTTGTAATTTCTCCCAAAACATCTGGCAAATTTGATTTCATATCTGCAGCATACGTATAATTAAACTTAACATTATTTTTAAATTTACTTTTTGCCATTTCTTCAAAATCTTCATCACTAACCCCAAAAATTTCTTTAAGGTCTTTTATTCTATAATACTGATAATCTAGATGATCATCTAAAATTTTCTTTTTAACTAAATCAAACTCTTCCTTGGGTAAGTTTTGTTCTGCTAAAAAACTTTTAATAGAATCTTCTCCCAAATGTGACCAATTTTTTGCGCCTTTTTTACGAGGACTAAAAAAATCTTCGATTTTTTTTATTTCTTCTTTTTTTATTTCTTCTTTCGCACGATTTTTACTCAATTCTCTTTGCTCATCATCCATCATTTTTTCTCCATCTTCCTCCATTTGTTTTTTTCCTTCTGGGGTTGTAGGATAATACATTTTTTCCATATTTTTACATTTTAATTTATTATTTTTCTACTCTAATAATACCCCCCCCCGAAGCATTTTGTCAAATTTATCCCGTTAAATAAATTACGAAGTAATTTAGCGATGAAATCGCTATTTAACAGGGTTGTTTTTTCTCTTTTTTAGCCAAAATAAAAAACGCCTAACTTTATGTTTAGCGTCTTTATTTTTATGAATATTTAAGCGAATTTTTTCTCCAGCTTTTCAACACGGAATTCCAAACTTTTATGGGTAAATTTATCCACTTTTTTATTTAAATCAGACTTGATATTTTCGGTATCATCCTTAACTTTCGTTATTTTTGCTTCTAGCCTTGTTTCCATTTTCTTCATATTTTCATTAGTCTCTTCAAAACCCGCAGCTACCATTCGTGCTAAATTTTCTATTTTTTTATCTGTTCTTTTTTCTGCCCTTTCAAAACCCTCACTCATCATTAAGGCTAAATCATTTAAAGTTATCTCTTTTTTTGATTTCATTTTTTTATTCTTAGTAGTTAAATTATACTACTTGTCATTTTTACCGTCAATTTTCCGCTTTTTTAGCCAAAAAATTAGGAGAAATAGAGCTAAATACCAAATCACCATCCCCCACCATGGGAAGTTTTGGATTTCCACTGATGCGTATTTGAGATTACCAAGAAAATTAATGATTTCCACTTCATATTTGAGCGGCAGAAAAGTCAGCCAAGAAAAAATTGTTCCCAGTGGCGGAAAAATAAATTGAAAAACCAGCATCAAAAATCCTAAAAGCATCGTGAGAGGAATGATGGGTAAAACCAAAACATTAGCCAAAAGCGAAATGAGTGAAAGATTTTGAAAATTAAACATAATGATCGGAATGACAAAAATTTGCGCCGAGATGGAAAGCAAAACAATTTCCCAAATTCCCAAGGCGCGATTTTTTTTCATCAAATTATTTTCCAAAAATGGTGAGAGATAAACAATTCCCAAGGTTGCCAAAAAAGAAAGTTGAAAACCAATATCATATCGAAGTAAAAGCGGATTTATTAATAACATTATCGCGCCAGCCAAAACAATGGCATTGGTTGAATTAGCTAGTCTTCCATTTTTCATAGCCCAAATGAGCAGGGCTCCCATAATTCCCGCTCGCACCGCCGAAGCTGGAAGACCCACCATCACCACAAAGAGAAATATCCCAACTAGCGCAAACCACAAAGCTTGATTGCGCCACAGTCCTAAAAATATGCCTAATAATAATAGATATTCCGCGATGATGGTCACATTATACCCAGACACCGCCACGATATGCGTCATACCAGTAC
>Ga0172375_10000801_pt1 | contig 51020 bp, 48 predicted proteins | sample LakKiv1m_FD_114537 | JGI IMG/M metagenome (GOLD analysis project Ga0172375, IMG submission 114537) | Freshwater microbial communities from Kabuno Bay, South-Kivu, Congo - kab_092012_11.1m | ecosystem: Environmental > Aquatic > Freshwater > Lake | place: Democratic Republic of the Congo... | reverse complement strand
TGCCGCCAGGCGTTGGGAAATGCGTTGCAGTACGCCCTCGCGCACCTCGTCAAACGCGCGCTCGATCGCGTTTTCGAAGGCGAAACTGTCGGCCGATCCGTGGCTTTTGACCACAATGCCTTTCAGTCCGAGCAGGCTGGCGCCGTTGTAGCGCGCCGGGTCCACCCGGTGCTTGAACGCGGCGAGCACGGGCACGGCCATGATGCCGCAAAGATACGTGAACCAGTTGCGTTTGAACTCATCGGTAAGGAAAGTGCGCAGCATCTTCGCCAGGCCTTCGGCCGTTTTGAGTGCGACATTGCCGACGAAGCCGTCGCATACCACCACGTCGGTCGTGCCCTTGAAGATGTCGTCGCCCTCGACGTTGCCGTAGAAGTTGAGGCCGCTCGCGCGCAACAGTTCCGCCGCCTGCTTCACCACCTCGTTGCCTTTGATCTCTTCTTCGCCGACGTTGAGCAGTCCGATGCTGGGGCGTTCCTTGTGCTGCATGGCCGACACCAGTATGGCGCCCATGATGCCGAACTGCAGCAGATGCTCGGGCGTGCAATTGACGTTCGCACCCAGGTCGAGCACGTAGACTTCGCCTTTCGTGGTCGGCATGATGCCGGCGATGGCGGGGCGGTCGATCCCCGGAAGCGTCTTGAGCACGAAGCGCGAAATCGCCATCAGCGCGCCAGTGTTGCCGGCGCTGACGCAGGCGTGCGCGGTGCCGTTTTTGACCAGGTCCACGGCGACGCGCATGGACGAATCCTTTTTCCCGCGCAGCGCAGACGCGGGCGCCTCGTCCATGCCGACCGCCTGGCTCGCATTGTGCACGATCAAATGCGGGCCGTGCGCGGCATGGCGCGCGTGCAGCTCCGCCTCGATTGCGTCCTGCAAGCCAACCAGAACGATATTGCTGTGCGGGTGCGACTTCTGGAAACTGAGGGCGGCGGGAACAGTAACGCCGGGGCCGTGATCGCCCCCCATGCAATCGATGGCTACCGTGGTATCCATTTATCGGGAATCAAACCGGCTTGCAGCCGGGCAAACGGGCGCGCTGCCCGCCTGCTATGCGCAAAATGCGCCTATTCGCCCTTGGAATTGACGATTTTCTTGCCGCGATAATAGCCGCTGGGGCTGATATGGTGGCGCAGATGCACCTCGCCTGTAGTCGGCTCGACTGCCAGGGGCGGGTTGGTCAGAAAATCATGCGCCCGATGCATACCGCGCTTCGACGGCGACTTCTTGTTCTGTTGAACTGCCATGTCTATGCTCCTTACCTGTTCAATTTTTTCAGGGCGGCAAGCGTCTGAAAAGCCGAGGGCCTGGCATCCGCCCCCAATCCTGCTGCCGCGCTGCATCGCTCATGCTTGGGGACCATGGGCAATGCGAGCAAAACCTCGTCTTCCACCAGAGCCGCGACGCTCATTTCGCCGCTCGCCACCACGCGCTCTACGTCGTCATCGGCCGCCGTGATTTCGGCCTCGCTCCTCGCGAACTCCAACTGCACCTCGAGGTGCAGCGGAAATTCCAGCTTGCCCAGACAACGCTGGCATTGCAGGCGCACGCTGCCGTCCACGGCCAGCTTCAGCCCCGACTTGCCGCGTTCGTTGATTTCGCCGGTCAGGACAAAATCGACAGCCGCTCCGGAACATCCGGATTGGGCGAGCCGCGGCAGGGATTCCATGCCCAGCTGCCCCTTGAGCACCGCCGCGGTGCGGGCAAACGCCAGGCCGTCAATGGCCGCCGGTTGCAACATAAGGCGCGCATGATATTATTTTTGACCCCCGCTGTCAAAGGAAAAACAAAATTTTCAACACCTTGCTGAAGATTTGCCTGCTGTGGGCGCTGCTCCTCCCGGCAGCCGCCCAGGTGTATAAGTGGGTGGATGAAAAGGGCGTGACCCATTACGGCGAGCGGGCGCCCCAGGGCAAGAAGGCCCAGGAAGTGGAGCAGCGCCTGGCCAACCCCGCGCCGGCGCCGGGAAAGACGGCAGCACCGAACTGGAAGGAACAGGAGCTCGAATTCCGCCGGCGCCGCATCGAATCCGAGCAGACCGAGGCCAGGGACAAACAGCGGGAGATCTCGCAGAACCAGGCCTGCAACCAGGCGCGCGACCAGCTTGCACAGATGAAGGCGGCGCATCGCCTGTACCGCCTGGACGAGAAAGGCGAGCGCGTATTCCAAAGCGATGAACAGCGCAACGCCTCGGTCGCGCGCCAGGAACGGCTCGTCGCGGCGCGTTGCCGCTGAAAATCGCGTGTCGACTTGTTGCGCAATCCCGTGCAAATCCATGGTTAAATCCGGTCCCATATGCAGACGCCCCCCCAAATCGTTCTCGCTTCGACCTCGAAATACCGGCGCGAGCTGCTCGCCCGCCTTGGGCTGCCTTTCGAGGTTGCATCCCCGGGCGTGGACGAAATCCCGCGCCCGCATGAGGCGCCCGAGGAGACTGCGCGCCGCCTCGCCGAAGCCAAGGCGCGGGCCGTCGCGGCGCGCTTTCCCCGGGCCATGGTCATCGGATCGGACCAGGTGGCGGTGCTCGACGGAGCGGCGCTCGGCAAGCCGGGAAACCATGCCAACGCCGTGCGCCAGCTCAGGGCGATGCGCGCCAGGGAAGTGGTGTTCCACACCGCCTTGTGCGTTTGTAACGCCGCCAGCGGTCGGACCGAAACGCGGCTGGTGCCCTTTTATGTGCGCTTTCGCGATTACAGCGACGCGCAGATCGAGCACTATCTTCGGCGCGAGCAGCCCTACGACTGCGCCGGCAGCGCCCGCTGCGAAGGGCTGGGGATTGCGCTCATCGCCGAAATGCGCGGCGACGACCCCAACGCCCTGATCGGGCTGCCCCTAATCGCGCTTACCGAAATGCTCGCCGCGCAGGGCGTATGCGTTTTGTAGATGGCGCCCCGATCATGGCGGGTGGCAGGCTCATTCTCATTCCCACCACCCTCGGGGACAGCGCGCTTGCCGCAGTGATCCCGCAGGAAGTGCTGCAGCGCGTGCGCGCGCTCGAGTACTTCGTCGCCGAGAATCCCAAGACCGCGCGCGCCTATTTGAAGCAGGCCGGCGCGGCGAAACCGCTGCAGGAACTGCATATCGCCACCCTCGACGAGCATACGCCGGAGGAAGCCATCGCCGGCCTGGCGGCGCCCTTGCTTGCGGGACACGACCTCGGGGTGATGTCAGAGGCAGGCTGCCCCGGCGTCGCCGATCCCGGCGCGAAACTGGTGTCGTATGCGCACCGGCACGCCATCCGGGTCCTGCCCCTGGTCGGCCCCTCCTCTGTTCTGCTTGCGCTCATGGCCTCCGGCCTGAACGGGCAGCATTTCGTATTCCACGGCTATCTGCCCGTGGCGGATGCCGAGCGGGAAAAAACGTTGCGGGAACTGGAGAAACAGTCCCGGCGGCTGAAGCAGACGCAGATATTCATCGAAACGCCGTATCGCAACCAGAAACTGCTGCAGAGCATCCTCGGCGTTTGCGCGAACGCAACGCTGCTCTGCGTCGCAAGCGAGATCACCCTCGCGGGCGAAGACATTCGCACCTTGAGCGTTGCGGCGTGGAAAAAAAACCCGCCGCAGCTCGATCGGCGGCCGTCCTTGTTCCTGCTGCTGGCGGCATAGAGTCAACTAAAGGCAACAAGGGCTGGGGTGGGTTTTATACAAGATCCCGATTGGGCGCGGATGTGCTTTTCATCCGCGTCCAATCGGGGATCCGCGCGGACGGGACGCCGTCCGCGCAAGTTCTATCGCAGCAGTTCGATCTATCCCGCGGTATTCGTCAATGTCGGTGTTCGATCGTTGCGCGCTCCGCGCGCGAACCGTGTTTTTTGTACGGATGAAAAGCACATCCGTACAAAAAACACGGTTGTTGATAAAAGCAAAAACCGCTGGATTGAGGCCATCCGCGCGAACAGATTTTCGCCCGCGCCCTAACGCAATTCAGCGCAGCCGGAAGCTTTCGCGCAGGGTGAACTCGGCGAAGCTCCTGGCCGCGGCGGCGCCGAAGCGTTTGGCGAGGCGCTCAACCGGGTTGGATTTCTGCGTATAGTCAACGATAGACTCGGCCTTGATCACATCGCGCGCCACCGATTCGACGCTGCCGAAGCCGTCGGCCAGGCCCAGTTCCACCGCCTTCTGCCCGGTCCAGACCAGGCCGCTGAACAGATCCGGGTCGTCCTTGAGGCGCTTGCCGCGGCCCTGTTTCACCACGGCGATGAACTGCTGGTGAATGTCGTTCAGCATGCCGAGCGCGTATTCTTTCTGCTTCGGATCCACTGGGGAAAACGGATCCATGAAGCCCTTGTTCTCGCCCGCGGTGAGCAGGCGCCGCTCCACGCCGAGTTTTTCCATGCCACCGGCGAAGCCGAATCCGTCCATGAGCACGCCGATGGAACCGACCAGGCTCGCCTTGTTGACGTAGATCTTGTCGGCCGAGGCGGCGACAAAATAGCCGCCCGAGGCGCAGACGTCCTCGACCACCACGTACAGCGGCGTATCGGGATAGATGCCGCGCAAGCGCCGCATCTCGTCGTTGATGACGCCCGATTGCACCGGGCTGCCCCCGGGCGAATTGACGCGCAGGATGACCCCTTGCGTGTTCTTGTCCTTAAAAGCGCTTTGCAGCGCGCCGGTGACCTTCTCCGCGCTGGCGTCGCCCTTGACGTCGATGACCCCTTCGAGTTCGATCAGCGCCGTGTGCTTGCCGTCGGCCATGAGATCGCCGTCCCCGCGCCATTCGAACACCATGACGATGAGGAAGGTGACATAGGCGAACGTCAGGAGCTTGAAAAAAATGCCCCACCTGCGGGCCTTGGTCTGCTCTTTCAGCGCGGAAAAGGCCAGCTTCTCCAGCGTCTCGCGTTCCCAGTTTTCTTCCTCTTGTGCCATCGCCTCAACCTTTCATCTTCATATAGACCTGGCCGTCGGCCTCGTACACGTTCAAACCGGCGAGCGCCGCACCGCGGCAAGGCCCGCCGCGGCAGGCGCCGCTCTCCGGCGCATACAGCGCACCATGCGTGGAGCATATCAAATACTCGCCGCCGGCATCGAAGAACTTCCCCGGTTTCCAATCGAGTTCCATCGAGATGTGCGCGCAGCGGTTCAGGTAGGCGTACACGCGGCCGCCGTGCCGGATGGCGAAGGCGGGCGCCCTTTCGCTCTTCCATTCGATCTCGAAGCGCACACCGTCGCCGCCTTCGGCGAGTTCGCCACTGGCACAGATCATCTGCGCGCCGGCCTCGCCCGGGCCGTCGCCGGCTTCGCTCAGGCTTTCGCCGGGCGCGCTCAGGCGTTTCTTGCCAGCCATGGCGCCAGATCCTGCGGCGTGTCGATGCAGGCGAGCGGACTGAGCGCCGTCAGGCTCTCCCTGGGATGCGCGCCGTAGCTCACCGCCAATGCGCGCACGCCCGCGTTCACCGCCATCTGCAGGTCGTGCGCCGTATCGCCTATCATCAGCGTCGCCTCCGCGTCGATCAGCAATCCCTGCATCAGTTCCTGCAGCATCGCCGGGTGCGGCTTGGAATGGGTTTCGTCGGCGCAACGCGAGGCGTCGAAGTACTGCTTCAGTTGCGTCGCCTCGAGCACGCGCTCCAGGCCGACGCGACTCTTGCCCGTGGCCACGGCCAGCACATGCCCCTGCTCCCTCAGCGCGGCCAGCATTTCGCGCACGCCCGGAAACAGCTCGATATCGGGGTCGCGCGCGAGATAATGATGGCGGTAACGCTCCGCCAGCTTGCCGTAGTCGGAGGGAGGCAGCTCCGGTACGGCATAGGAGAGGGCGTCCTTCAGCCCGAGGCCGATCACGTGCGACGCGCGCTCGCGCTCCGGCACCGGCAGTCCGAGGTCGCGGCAGCTTGCCTGGATGCTGGCGACTATGGCCCCGGCGGAATCCATCAATGTGCCGTCCCAATCGAAAACCAGCAGTTCAAATCGCTTCGGCATTTTCCAGTCTCAAAGAATATTCAAATGCGGCGGAAGCGGAGAATATCAAGCCCCTGGGCGGAAATTCCCCGCCCGCCGCGCACCGCCTGCACTCAAGCTTTTTCGGACTCGCTCCGGTCCAGAAAGGCCTCCAGTTCCGGCGGCAGCGGCGCCTCGAGCCGCAGGCGCTCGCCGGTCTGCGGATGCACGAAGGCGAGCTTCCAGGCATGCAGGAACATGCGCTTCAGGCCCTGCTTGGCCAGGCGCTTGTTCAGTTCGAAGTCGCCGTACTTGTCGTCCCCCACGATGGGGAAACCCAGATGCGCGAGGTGCACGCGGATCTGGTGCGTCCGCCCCGTCTTCAACTGCGCCTGCAGCAGGCTGTAGGCGCCGCAGGCGCGCTCCAGGTCGAACACGGTGTGCGATTCCCGTCCTGCATCGTCCACGCTGACGCGGCGCTCCCCCGCGCCGGTGACATAGCGCTGCAGCCTGAGTTTCACGTGCTGCTTGCCCGAGGGCCACCGGCCCTGCACCAGCACCAGGTAGCGCTTGTCCATCTGCCCGGTGCGGATCAGCTCATGCATGGCCGTGAGCACCGAGCGTTTCTTGGCGAGCAGCAGCAGGCCCGAGGTGTCGCGGTCGAGCCGGTGCACCAGTTCGAGGAATCTCGCCCCGGGCCGCGCGGCGCGCAACTGCTCGATCACGCCGTAGCTGATGCCGCTGCCGCCATGCGCCGCCAGGCCGGCCGGCTTGTTCGCGGCGATCAGGCCTTCGTCCTCGTACAGCAGCGGCAGGTCGATTTTCGGCGGCCTGGATGGCGCCGCCTTGGCGCCGAGACGCAGGGGGGGAATGCGCACCCGGTCGCCATCCTGCAGCTTATAGCTTGCGTCGACACGGCCGCTGTTGACCCGCACCTCCCCGCTTCGCAGAATGCGGTAGATGTGGCTCTTGGGCACGCCTTTGCACTCGCGCAGCAGGAAGTTGTCGACGCGCTGACCCGAGGTTTCGGAGCCAATTTCGACCTGTCTCACGGAAACAACTTTACTTAAATCCTTCATTTTGCTTATAATGTTCGCACTGACTCAGTCGCGGGATAGGGTTTGTCGCGTCGAAATGACGCTGCAGACCTGAACACGTCCCCGGTTTTGCGGCCCGGAAGGCCGTAACCTTGGGTAATGCGGTTAATATCGCTCACCGCAAGTAGCGAGAGTGTAATTGATTTGGCGCGCTGCAAGCAGCGGCAGATTGCGACATCCGGTACGTGTACCGGAGACAAGTACGACAAACCCAACCGATTCCCTTTCCTCTCCTCTTATCCATAAGACTGGAATGCATCGCTAAGCCACTGAACACCTAGGCCCAGGTTTGTCCTGCCCGAGATTTGTCCTGCCCATGCGCGCGCGGGAGCAACATTGATGAAGCGCATGCTGTTTAACGCGACACAGGCCGAAGAGCTCCGTGTCGCCATCGTCGATGGCCAGAAGCTGGTTGACCTGGACATCGAATCGGCCTCGAAAGAGCAACGCAAGAGCAACATCTACAAAGGCGTCATCACCCGGGTCGAACCCAGCCTCGAAGCTGCGTTCGTCGACTACGGCACCGATCGCCACGGGTTTCTGCCCTTCAAGGAAGTCGCGCGCGCCTATTTCAAGGCCGGGGTCGACGTCGGCCGCGCCCGCATCCAGGAAGCGCTCAAGGAAGGCCAGGAACTGATCGTCCAGGTGGAAAAAGACGAGCGCGGCAACAAAGGCGCCGCCCTCACCACGTTCATCAGCCTCGCCGGGCGCTACCTGGTGCTCATGCCCAACAATCCGCGCGGCGGCGGCGTGTCGCGCCGCGTCGAGGGCGAAGACCGCGAAGACCTGCGCGACACCATGGACCAGCTCCCGGTTCCCCCGGGGATGAGCGTGATCGCGCGCACCGCGGGCATCGGCCGCTCGGTCGAGGAACTCGACTGGGATCTCAAATACCTGCTGCAGCTCTGGCATGCAATCGAGGAAGCGTCCGCGACGCAGAAAGGCGCCTTCCTGATATACCAGGAAGGCAGCCTCGTCATTCGCGCCATCCGCGACTACTTCCATCCGGAGATCGGCGAAATTCTGATCGACACCGATTCGATCTTCGAGCAGGCGCAGCAGTTCATGGCGCATGTGATGCCGGACAACGTGAACCGGGTGAAGCGTTACCGCGACGACGTTCCGCTGTTTTCGCGCTTCCAGATCGAACACCAGATCGAGACCGCCTACTCGCGCCAGGTGAACCTGCCCGCGGGCGGCGCCGTGGTCATCGACCACACCGAGGCGCTGGTGGCGATCGACGTCAACTCGGCGCGCTCCACGCGCGGCAGCGACATCGAGGAAACGGCGTTTCGCACCAACCTCGAGGCGGCCGAGGAGATCGCGCGCCAGTTGCGCCTGCGCGACCTGGGCGGGCTGATCGTCATCGACTTCATCGACATGGAATCGCAGCGCAACCAGCGTGAGGTGGAAAACTGCCTGCGCGAATCGCTGCACTTCGATCGCGCACGGGTGCAGATGGGCAAGATCTCGCGCTTCGGCCTGATGGAACTGTCGCGTCAGCGCCTGCGCCCGTCGCTGGGCGAAGGCAGCACCATCACCTGCCCGCGCTGCAACGGCATCGGCCATATCCGCGGCATCGAATCGACCGCGCTGCATATCCTGCGCATCATCCAGGAAGAAGCGATGAAGGAGAACACCGCCGCCGTGCACGCCCAGGTGCCGGTGGATGTGGCCACCTTCCTGCTGAACGAGAAACGCACCGATATCCACAGCGTCGAGGCTCGACTCAAGGTCAACGTGGTGCTGATCCCGAATACGCACCTCGAAACGCCGCATTACCAGATTTCGCGCCTGCGCCACGACGACCTCAATCAGGCGGAGCCCCTGCCCGCAAGTTACAACATGGTGCAGGCGCCTGCCGAAGAAGAGAGCAAACCCCTGGCGAGCATGGAGCCGAAATCGCCGCGGCCGCAGGCCGCGGTACAGGGCATCACGCCCGGCGAACCGGCGCCCGTGTCCGTGCCAAAGCCACCCGAGCCGGAGGCCAAAACCGAGCCCGGCATCATTTCGCGCATTCTGGGTTGGTTCAAGGGCGATGCACCGAAAGCGGAAGCCGAGCCCAGCAGCGGCATTCGTCCCTCGCGCCGCGAACCCAGACGCGAACCGCAGCGCGAGCGCGGTGATCGCGGCGAGCGTGGCGGACGCGGTGGACGCGGCGGACGCGACCGCCACGAGCGCGGCGGGCGCGAGGGCCGGCCGGCGCAAGGCGAGGTCAACCGGCCGGAGCAGCGCGAGCCGCGCCAGGATCGCAACCGCGGCGAGCGCCCGGAACGCGAAGCGCGTCCCGAAAACGAAGCGCGCCCCGAACGCGGGGATCGCCCACCGCGCGAGCCGCGCGAACCACGGGCGCCACGCGCGCCGCGGCCCGAAGCGCAGCCGGGTGCAGAGGCCAGACCAGCGGATGAACAGCGCCCCGAGGGCGGCGGTGAATCCGGACGCAGCCGCGGACGGCGCGGACGCGGTGGCCGGGGTGAACGCGGCGAGCGCGGTGAACGCGCGGGCCGCGGCGAGCGCATCGAACCGGCCGAAGGCGGAGAACGTGCGGCGCAAGCGGAACATGCGGCGCGAGCGGAACTCGCCGAACGCGGCGGCGTAGCTGAAATGCCGATACCCGCGCAAGCAGCGACGCCGGAGAAAAGCTTTGTCGCCCCGGTTGAGCGCGCTGAACCGGCAGAGGCTGTAATCGCCATGGCGGCTGAAATGCCGATCCCGGTCGCCGCGCCGGAACCCGCGCTGGTGTCCGAGCACGCTGCTGCCGAACCGGCACCCGCCCCGGTGCCGGTCCGTTTCGAGCCGGCTGCGCCGCCCGCGCCGGTCGTCGACGTCCAGAAAGCGCTGCAGGAAAGCGGCCTGGTGCTGATCCAGACCGATCCGCGCAAGGTGAAACTGGCCGAACCGGTGGCCGAGCCGCGCTATGTGCCGGCGCAACGGCGCCCGCGGCGCGCCCCGCCCCCCGACACTGGACCCTTGCAGATCGTGGAAACAAAAAAATAGGTGCTGATCCGCGGCAGCGCAATGAACGCGAAGCACAAATAGAGCAAACACTTCGCGTGCCTTGCGCGCAATCCCAATCCGGGGGAATGCCCCTTGTGTGTGTACCAGCGTGCCCGAATTGAATGGGCGATTTACGCCCGCTTGCCACCATGACAGCACCGACATCGATCTTTACTGACGAACCCCTGCTCGCCGGGCTAACCGTGGTCGATTTCACCCGCGTGCTCGCAGGCCCCTACTGCACGCGCATGCTCGCCGACCTCGGCGCGCGCGTGATCAAAATAGAACGCCCCGGCGAAGGCGACGAAATCCGCCATACCGTGTTCCAGCTCGACCCCGCGCGCACCGACCAGAGCACCTACTTCACGCGCCTCAATGCGGGCAAGCAAAGCATAGCGATCGATCTTGCCCATCCGCAGGCGCGCGACATCGCGCTCGACCTGGTGCGCACCGCCGATGTCGTGGTCGAGAACTTCTCCCCCGGTGTGATGGCGCGTTACGGCCTGGGCGCCGCCACGCTGCGGGCTCTGCGTCCGGAACTCATCTATTGCTCCATTTCGGGATTCGGCCAGACCGGGCCCTTGAGTTCAATGCAGGCCTATGCGCATCTCATCAACGCGATCTCCGGCATGATGGACCTCGATCGCGGCGCTGAGGCGAATCCGCGCGTGTCTTACCTGCAGACCGCCGACGTGCTCGCCGGCGCCCACGCTTTCGGCGCGATCTGCGCGGCCCTGGTGCGGCGCGGACGCAGCGGGCGCGGCGCCTATCTGGACGTGTCGATGCTGGAGTGTCTGCTGGCGGCGGACGACATGACTTACCCGGCCCTGCTCAACGGCGGCCCGGTGCAGCGCATGCCGCGCATCGGCATGGTCGTGCACCCGCTCGGTGGGCGCTATGTGGCGGTGCAGACCGCCGGCGCGCCGCACCTGTGGGCGCGCCTCACGACGCTGATCGGCCGCCCCGGGCTCGCATCCGACCCGCGCTTCGCCACGGTGATGGCGCGGCGCACGAACTGGCCGGCGCTGCTGGCGATCCTGCACCAATGGCTCGACGGCTTCGACAGCGTGGACCAGGCGGTGCAAACGCTCTCCGCCGCGCGCATTCCCGCGGTGCCCATGCTGTCGCCCGAGGAAGTGGTGCAACACCCGCAGTTGGCGGCGCGCGCGGCCTTTCCCGAGATCGAACATCCGGCGCGCGGCCGCGTGCGCGTGACGGCCCTGCCTTTCCATGTCGACGGCGCGCCCGTCGCCCCCGGCGGCCCGGCGCCCTATCGCGTCGGACAGCATACGCGCGCGGTGTTGAGCGGTTTTCTCGGCTACTCCGACGAGCGCATCGAGGCGCTGCGCTCGCAGCAGGTCGTCGAGATCCCCGGCGAACCCTGACATCGCGAAATTGATGCCGCGATTCGTTTCGTGGCAGATTGGCCGGCGGGGTCGCTTTTCACACGCTGGACGGATTCGACCTCGGGGAAGTCGGTCCCCGGGGTCTCGACCACCTATGGCTGTAAACAACCGTAATGGAGGTCCGCTCCTGGCGGCAAAGCGGTCACAGCACCTATACGCGGATCGCCGCGCGTTTGCTCGCGGACAAAAAAGAAACGCAAGAAGGGAAAAGCCTGAAAGTCCGCGTCTTCTGTGACATGCGAATAATCAGCGCGCGCATGCCTCCCCTTTCAAGCGAGCGGAGCTTTCCCCTCTCCGGATCAGCGTCCCGCGCCGCGGCTGCGCATGATCTGATACGGCCGCAGCAGGTAGAAAACCGTCGCAAACCCGCTCCAGATGTGCACCAGGCGGGTGAACGGGAACACGAGAAAAATCGTGAGTCCGAGCACCACATGCAGCTTGAAGATGATCGATACATCGGCGATCAGGTCGGCCGCGCCGCCGCGGAAGGTCCAGATGCGCTGCGCCCAGCCCATGAATTTGACCATCTCCGAGCCGTCCATGTGCTGCATCGACAGTGGGATGCCGGCCAGTCCGAGAACCACCTGGACGAGCAGCAGCACCAGCACGACCACGTCCATCGGCCTGCTGCTGGCGCTGATACGCGGATCGCTCAGGCGGCGCTGCGCCAATATCGCCAGCCCAATGACGCACATGAGGCCAAAAACGCCGCCGCCGACGATTGCGGTGAGCTGCTTTTCGGCCGGCGACACACCGAGCGCATGCCAGATCGTCAGCGGCGTAAGCAGTCCGGTGAAGTGGCCGGCGAAAATGCCCAGCACGCCGATGTGGAACAGATTCGATCCCCATCTCAATTGCCCGTGGCGCAGCAACTGGGAGGAATCGCTTTTCCAGGTGTACTGCTCGCGGTCGAAGCGGATCAGGCTGCCGAGAAAAAACACCGTCAGGCAAACGTAGGGATAATAGCCGAACAGGAACTGGTTCAGATAGGTTTTGAGGTCCATGCGAGGCTCCGGGTTCAGGGATTCTTGGGGACGAAACGGATGAATTGCGGCCGCGACTGCTGCGCGCCGTGCGCCGTGGCATTGGGACCGAACTCCACCGGAGCCTCGTCCCATTCCTCATCCAGCATTGGCGCGGGCTGCGCTTTGGCCGCGCCCTTTGTCGCGGCGAGCGGCGCCGCGCCGTGGAGATCGAGCACGGCGGCGAAAACGGCAACGTAGGGACTGCCGCCGGCGGCAAGGCGCTCGCCGACCGCGCGCAGGATATGGGCACAATCCTCGATCAGTTCGTGCACTTCCCCCGCCGGCCGGGTGGCGAGATATTCCAGCACCGCCGGCAGGTAATCGGGCAGTTCGTTGACTGCGAGGACGAAACCCGATTTCCGGTAAAGCGCGTTCAGATCCACCATCGCCTGGCCACGGTCGCGCGAGTCGCCGTGCACGTGTTCGAACAGATGCAGCGAGGTCGCGCGGCCAGCGTCGAACTGCGCCACATAGCGCTCCTGTAAATCGAGCAGGTCCTCGCGGTTTAGTTCGGCCAGCAGGCCGGCGAGCGCGTCCTGCGTCGCACCGCGCAGCGCCGGTTCCTCGCCCAGCCTGCGGGCGATCTCCGGCAGAGACGCGACGAGTTCCTCCGAAGGGTAGCTGAGCAGCACAGCAAGCAATTTGAGCGTCTTCATGCTGTCATCTCCTAGGAAATCGACTTGATCGGGATGGTCTTGTGCCTCTTGCCGCCGAACAGGCTGGCTTCGGACTGGCCGTCCGAGCAGCCGTTGCCGAAGGAGAAGCCGCAGCCGCCGCGCAGGTCATAGGCGTTCTCCGCGTATTCGCGGTGCGCGGTCGGGATGACGAAGCGATCCTCGTAATTGGCGATCGCCATATAGCGGTACATCTGCTCGACCTCTTCCTTGCTCAAACTCACCTGTTCGAGCACCGCCGCATTCTCGGTTTTCTCCACATGCCGGCCGCGCATATAGGCCCGCATCGCCAGCATGCGCTCCAGCGCCCCCACCACCGGTGCCTCGTCGCCCGCGGTGAGCAGGTTGGCGAGGTATTGCACCGGGATGCGCAGGCTGCGCACATCGGGCAGCTCGCCGAAGGTGCCGAGCTGCCCGGCGCTGGCGGCTGCAGTGATCGGCGACAGCGGCGGCACGTACCAGACCATGGGCAGCGTGCGGTATTCCGGGTGCAGCGGCAGCGCCACTTTCCATTCCATCGCCATCTTGTAGACGGGTGATTCCTGCGCCGCTTTGATCCAGGCTTCGGGCACGCCCTCGGCGCGCGCCTGTGCCTGGACCTCCGCCGCATGCGGATCGAGAAACACCCCGAGCTGCGCCTTGTACAGGTCTTTCTCGTTCTCCGCGCTCGCCGCCTCCGCGATGCGATCGGCGTCGTAGAGCATCACTCCGAGGTAGCGGATGCGCCCGACGCAGGTCTCCGAGCACACCGTCGGCTGCCCGGCTTCGATGCGCGGGTAGCAGAAAATGCATTTCTCGGCCTTGCCGGTGGACCAGTTGTAATAGATTTTTTTGTACGGGCAGCCCGACACGCACATGCGCCAGCCGCGGCACTTGTCCTGGTCGATCAGCACGATGCCGTCTTCCTCGCGCTTGTAGATCGAGCCGGAGGGGCAGGAAGCGACGCAGGTCGGATTGAGGCAATGCTCGCACAGGCGCGGCAGGTACATCATGAAGGTGTTTTCGAACTGGCCGTACATTTCCTTCTGCATGTCCTCGAAGTTCGAGTCCTTGGAGCGTTTGGCGAACTCCCCGCCGAGGATTTCCTCCCAGTTCGGGCCCCATTCGATTTTCTCCATGCGTTTTCCGGTCAGGAGCGAGCGCGGGCGCGCGGTGGGCGGCGCTTTCATCTCCGGCGCACTGTGCAGGTGCCGGTAGTCGTAGGTGAACGGCTCGTAGTAGTCGTCGATCTGCGGCAGTTTCGGATTGGCAAAGATCTTCAGCAGCACCTCGAGCTTGCCGCCCTGCTTGGGAACGATCTTGCCCGAGTCCTTGCGCACCCAGCCGCCGTTCCACTTCTCCTGGTTTTCCCACTGCTTCGGATAGCCGATACCGGGCTTGGTCTCGACGTTGTTGAACCAGGCGTATTCCATGCCCGCGCGGTTGGTCCAGACGTTCTTGCAGGTCACGGAGCACGTATGGCAGCCGATGCACTTGTCGAGATTGAGCACCATGCCGATTTGAGCGCGTACTTTCATGATGCACCTCCTTCTGCCCCCGCGACAGCCGGTTCGTCCATCCAGTCCACCTGCTTCATCTTGCGCACCACCACGAACTCGTCGCGGTTGGTGCCGATCGTGCCGTAGTAGTTGAAGCCATAGGACAAATGCGCATAGCCGCCGATCATGTGCGTGGGCTTGGTGACGATGCGCGTCACCGAGTTGTGGATGCCGCCGCGCGTGCCGGTGATCTCCGAGCCCGGCGTGTTGATGACCTTCTCCTGCGCGTGGTACATCATGCACATGCCCGGCAGGACGCGCTGGCTCACCACCGCGCGCGCGGCAATCGCGCCGTTCACGTTGTAGAGCTCGATCCAGTCGTTGTCGACGATGCCTGCGGATCGGGCGTCGTCCTCGGACAGCCACACGATCGGCCCGCCGCGCGACAGCGTCAGCATCAGCAGATTGTCGGTGTAAGTCGAGTGGATGCCCCATTTCTGGTGCGGCGTGATGAAGTTAAGCACTACCTCGGGATTGCCGTTGCCTTTCCGCCCCTGGATCGGATGCACGGTCTTCAGGTCGATCGGCGGGCGATACACGCACAGGCCTTCGCCGAAACCCAGCATCCATTTGTGATCCTGGTAGAACTGCTGGCGCCCGGTCAGGGTGCGCCAGGGAATCAGCTCGTTGATGTTGGTCCAGCCAGCGTTGTAGCTCACCTTCTCCGATTCGATGCCGCTCCAGGTCGGGCTGGAAATGATCTTGCGCGGCTGCGCCTGCAGGTCGCGGAAGCGCGGTTTCTCGTCCGCTTTCGAGCGCGCCAGGTGGGCGTGCTCGCGGCCGGTGATTTTCGACAACGCCTCCCAGGCCTTGACCGCCACCTCGCCGTTGGTCTCCGGGGCGAGCATCAGAATCACCTCGGAGGCGTCAATGTCGGTCTCGATCCGCGGCAGGCCCTTGCTCACGCCTTCGTCGGCGACCGGGTAGTTGAGCTCGCCGAGCTGCTTCACTTCGCGCTCGGTGTTCCAGGCGATGCCTTTGCCGCCATTGCCTACCTGGCCCATGAGCGGGCCGAGCGCGGTGAATTTCTTGTAGGTGTTCGGGTAGTCGCGCTGGATCACTGTCATCGCAGGGGCGGTGTTGCCGGGGACGAGCTCGCATTCGCCTTTCTTCCACTCCTTGACGTCCAGCGCCTGCGCCAGTTCTCCCGGGGTGTCGTGCATCAGCGGCGCCAGCACCAGCTCCTTTTCCACGCCCAGGTGGCCGATGCAGACCTCGGAAAATTTCTTCGCGAAGCCCTTGTAGATCTCCCAGTCGCTCTTGGCTTCCCAGGTCGGATCCACCGCCGCCGACAGCGGGTGGATGAAGGGGTGCATGTCGGAGGTGTTGAGATCGTTCTTCTCGTACCAGGTGGCGGTGGGCAGGACGATGTCCGAGTACAGGCAGGTGGTCGACATGCGGAAATCCAGCGTCACCAGCAGGTCGAGCTTGCCCTCGGGCGCCTGTTCGCGCCAGGTCACCTCCTCCGGCTTCGCGCCGCCCCGCATGTCACCCTCGGCGCCCAGTTCCTTGCCCTGCACCCCGTGGGTCGTGCCCAGGAGGTGCTTGAGAAAGTACTCGTGCCCTTTACCCGAGGAGCCGAGCAGGTTGGAGCGCCAGACGAACAGGTTCCGCGGGAAATTGGCCGGGTTGTCCGGATCCTCGCAGGCGAGGCGCAGCTTGCCGTCTTTGAGCGACTTTACCGCATAGTCCTTGGGGTCCATCCCGGCGGCCTCGGCATCCTTCACCACCTGGATCGGATTGGTCTGCAGCTGCGGCGCCGAGGGCAGCCAGCCCATGCGCTCGGCGCGCACGTTGAAGTCGATCAGCGACCCGGTGTAGTCCTTCGGGTCGGCCAGCGGCGAGAGGATCTCGCTGATCGCGAGCTTCTCGTAGCGCCATTGGTCGGTATGCGCGTAAAAAAACGAGGTCGAATTCATCTGCCGCGGCGGACGTTGCCAGTCGAGCGCGAAGGCGAGCGCGGTCCAGCCGGTCTGCGGCCGCAGTTTCTCCTGCCCGACGTAGTGGGCCCAGCCGCCGCCCGACTGCCCGACGCAGCCGCACAGTATCAGCATGTTGATGATGCCGCGATAGTTCATGTCGCTGTGATACCAGTGGTTCATGGCTGCACCGATGATCACCATCGATTTGCCCTGCGTCTTGTCGGCGTTTTCTGCGAACTGGCGCGCCACGGCGATCACGTCGGCGGCCTTCACGCCGGTGATGGCGTGCTGCCAGGCCGGCGTATAGGGAACGTCCCGGTCGTAGCTTGATGCGACGTTGCCGCCGCCGAGGCCGCGGTCGATGCCGTAGTTGGCCACCAACAGATCGAACACGCTCGCCACCAGAACCTCCCCTTCGGCGAGCTGCAGCTTTTTCACCGGGACGTTGCGCACCAGTACGTCCTTGCCCTGATCGTTGTGGGTGAAATTCTTGGTAACGATGCCGCCGAAATAAGGAAAAGCGACCGGCGCGACCTCGTCGCGCCGGTCGATCAGCGACAGGGCGAGCTTCGCCTCCCCTCCGCCCGCCTCCTTCTCCTCCAGATTCCACTTGCCGTCGGTCTGCCCCCAGCGGAAACCGATCGAGCCGTTCGGAATCACCACTTTTCCCGATTTTTCGTCGACGGCGACGGTCTTCCAGTCCGGGTTGTTCGCCTGCGCCAGCTTGTCCGAGAAATCCGTGGCGCGCAGGAATCGGTCCGGCACAGTGTGCCCGTCGCGCTTGACCAGCTTCACCAGCATCGGCAGATCGGTATAGCGGCGCGCATAGTCCTGAAAATAGGCCGACGGCTTGTCGAGGTGGAATTCCTTCAGGATCACATGCCCCATCGCCATCGCCAGCGCGGCGTCGGTGCCCTGCTTGGGGTGCAGCCAGATGTCGCCCAGTTTGGACACTTCCGCGTAGTCCGGGGTGATCGAAACGATTTTCGCCCCCTTGTAGCGCACCTCGGTGAAGAAATGGGCATCGGGCGTGCGCGTCTGCGGCACGTTCGAGCCCCAGGCGATGATGAAGGTGGAGTTGTACCAGTCGGCCGACTCCGGCACGTCGGTCTGCTCGCCCCAGGTCTGCGGGCTCGCCGGCGGCAGGTCGCAGTACCAGTCGTAGAAACTCATGCACACGCCGCCGATCAGCGACAGGTAGCGGCTGCCGGCGGCATAGGACACCATGGACATCGCCGGAATCGGCGAAAACCCGACCACGCGGTCCGGGCCATGTTTCTTTATGGTGTAGACATTGGCAGACGCGATGATCTCGTTTGTTTCCTCCCAGCTCGAGCGCACGAAACCGCCGAGTCCACGCCGCGATTTGTAGTCCTTGGTCGCCTGCGGGGATTCGACGATGGAGGCCCAGGCCTCGACCGGGCCCAGCGACTTGCGCGCCGCGCGCCAGGCACGCAGGAGACGCCCGCGCACCATCGGGTATTTCACCCGGTTGGCGCTGTACATGTACCAGGAATACGAGGCCCCGCGCGAGCAGCCGCGCGGCTCGTGGTTGGGCAGGTCCGGTCGCGTGCGCGGATAATCGGTCTGCTGCGTCTCCCAGGTGACGATGCCCCCCTTGACGTAGATTTTCCAGCTGCACGAACCGGTGCAGTTGACGCCGTGGGTCGAGCGCACGATCTTGTCGTGCTGCCAGCGCTGGCGATAGCCTTCCTCCCAGGTACGGTCTTCGCGCGTGACGCGGCCGTGGCCGCCGGAATAGCTCTCGCGCTCCTGGGTGAAATAACTGAGGCGGTCTAGAAAATGACTCATGGTTGTCCTCTCGAGTAATAGCCGGTCCTGCAAATGTTCTCAGTGGATGAGCGAGTAGCCGTTGTAGCCGATCAGCAGCAGGCCGATCACTAGGTTCAGCGTCCGCGTGGCGTCGGTGGTCTTGGGAACGATCAGCGCGTCGATACGCGCCGCCTCGGTGAATTTGTTCCTGAAGAACATGACGCCCACCAGCACCGTCCCGTAGGCAATGCCGCCGATCGTGACCGCGAAATCCAGCGACGTCATCATCCGTCCCTGGTCCTACGCTTTGACGGCGCGCAGCTTTTCGCGCTCCGCCTCGGAGATGCGATCCCACCAGGTGTTGCCCGTGCCCCAGTCGCCGCGCACCGCGCCGGGTCGGGTGTAGTAGATCCAGTTGATCACCGAGGCAGCCACGTAGAAGGCGATCGCGCCCCAGAAGAAGGCCGCCGCCGAGCCGGTGCTCGAAATCGACGCGCCGATCAGCGACGAGAACACGAACGGGCCGTAAGCCGCCCATGCGCCGGTCCACCCCAGCACCTGCGCCCCCTGCCGCGGCGAGTGCGCGAATATGATCGGGTACTGGCGGAAGGTGGCGAAATTTCCGATGCCGGACATGAGGAAGAGCCACAACATGCCCCAGAGAAAGGCATCAAACTGGTCCACCGAGGTCGGCGTAAGGTAGCCGCCGAAGATCAGGAACAGGCAGCCGGCGATCAATCCGACTCCCGAGATCTGGGTCCAGATGCTGCCGCCGTACTTGTCGGCCAGCGGGCCACCCAGCACGCGGATCAGCGAGCCGACCAGGGGGCCAATGTAGGCGTATTTCAGCGGATCGGGCGCGCCGTCGAATACGCCGTAGATGGTCTTGATCATGATCGGGAATGCCGCGGAGAAACCGGAAAACGAACCGAAGGTCATCACGTAGGTGATGACGCAGAACCAGGTGTGCTTGTTCTTCATGATGTCAAGCTGGTCGCCGAACGACGCCTTGACCGGCACGCTGCGCAGGAATATCCAGCACAGGATGCCGGCGAGCAGCAGGTAAGGCACATACCAGAAGGCCGCGTTCTGCAGGTACAGTTCCTTCTTCACCAGGATGCTCAGCTTTACGTCGGTCGGCGCGCCCTTGTCGTTCTTCTTCACTTCGAGTTTCAGGTCCTTGCCGGCGTCGCCCTCGACCTTGGCGATGCCGGTGATGGCGCCGGAGGCGTCTTTGGTCACCGCGACGGCCGCGGCGAGCTCAGGCTTTCTGAACACCACCTCGGTCACCACGCCGTTCGCCCTGGTGACCGCCACATCCTTGACCACGGTCGCGGTGCTGAACGCCTGCGGCCCGCCGACGACCGCGCCCAGTGCCGCGAAGCCGATGATCCAGGGCGTGACGAACTGCACCAGGCTCACGCCGAAATTGCCGACGCCCGCCTGGATGCCCATGGCCGTGCCCTGCAACCGCTTCGGAAAGAACAGGCTGGTCGAAGGCATGTAGGAGGAGAAGTCGCCGCCGCCCATGCCGCACAAAAGGGCGATGATCATGAACGTGGCGAAGGAGGTGGTGTTGTCCTGGATGGCGAAGCCGAGCCACACCATCGGGATCAGCTTGAGGAAAGTGGACGTGGTGATGGTCAACCGCGTGCCGTAGATCGGTATGAGGAAGGCATGGATGAGCCGCAGCGTGCCGCCGGCCAGCCCCGGCATGGCCGCGAGCCAGAACAGCTGCATGGTGTCGAACTTGAAGCCGAGGCCGGGCATGCGCACCACCACCGCGCTCATCACGAACCACGTCGCAAACGACGCGACCAGGGAAAACGTGGTCAGGAACAGGGTGAGCCAGGCGATGCCGCTGCCGGTTTCCTGCCAGAACTGCGGATTCTCGGGTTCCCACTTGCTAAGCCAGGCCATTTGATGTACTCCCTCTGTGATTCAAGCCGTTTTAGATCGAAACTGGCGCGCGCGGACCGTTCATACGGGCATGCCTGCGCTCGGGCGCGCGTAATGCCACCAGGTCAGCGCGATGCAGCTGAGATAGAACACGATGAACATGTACAGGGCGGCGGCGGGCGTCCCGCTCAGCGCAAGCGAGATGCCGTAGCTCATCGGAATGAAAAAGCCGCCGTAGGCGCCGATCGCCGAAGAAAACCCGAGCACCGCCGCCGCTTCCGTATTGGCGTCGCGCAGCGCCTGCTCCTCCGCCTCCCTGCCCCGGCCTGCGGCCGCGCGCTGGCGCTCGGTGAGGAAGATCAGCGGGATCATGCGGAAGGTGGAGCCGTTGCCCACGCCGGCCGTGGTGAACAGCAGCATGAACATCACCAGGAAACCGTAGAAACCGCCCCCCTGCCCGCCCTGCGGCAGGAAACACAGCACGCCGACCACGCCCAGCGCCATGGCGATGAAGTTCCAGAAGGTGACCCGGGCGCCGCCGAGCTTGTCCGACAGCCAGCCGCCGAACGGCCGGATCAGCGCTCCGACCAGAGGGCCCAGCCAGGCGTAGGACAATGCGTTGACCAGCGGAAACTGACTCTTGATCAGCAGCGGGAATCCGGCCGAATAGCCGATGAACGAACCGAAAGTTCCGAGGTAGAGCCAGCACATGATCCAGTTGTGCTTGCTCTTGAAGATCACCGCCTGGTCCGAAAACGACGCCTTCGCCGTGGCCAGATCGTTCATGCCGAACCAGGCCGCCAAGGCGCATGCGCAAATAAACGGCACCCAGATGAATCCGGCGTTCTGCAGCCAGAGCTGCCTCACTTCGGCCCCCCTGGACCAGGTCTGCGGCTCGCCGCCCAGCGTGCCGAATACGCCGGCGGTGATTACCAGCGGCACCACGAACTGCACCAGCGACACGCCCAGATTGCCAAGACCGGCGTTCAGGCCCAGTGCCATGCCTTTCTGCGCCTTGGGAAAGAAAAAGTTGATGTTGGCCATGCTCGATGCGAAGTTGCCGCCGCCAAGGCCGCATAACAGAGCCAGGATGACGAAAGTCGAATAGCTGGTGCCCGGATCCCTGACGAGGACGCCGATGCCTATCGTCGGCAGCAGCAGCGACAAGGTCGAAATCGTCGTCCAGCGCCGGCCGCCGAATATCGGCACCATGAACGAATAGAAGATCCGCAGCGTGGCCCCGCACAGCGACGGCAGCGCCGCGAGCCAGAACAACTGCTCGGCGGAGAAATGGAAGCCGACGTTGGGCAGGTTGACCACCACCACGCTCCACACCATCCACACGGCGAAGCCCAGGGTGAGCGCCGGGATCGAGATGGCAAGATTGCGGCTGGCGACGGAACGTCCTTCGCTGCTCCAAAAAGCGGCATCCTCCGGATCCCAGCGCGTCAATACGCGAGCTGCCATGCTGGCTCAATTCCGGCTCTTAGGTGAAATGCGTCGGCTCGGGATACCTGCGGCTTTGCTCGGCTGAGAGCGGCCGGACCTCGCTGAAGTACATCCACATCAGCGACACCCAGACGACGCCGAACATCAGCATGAAGGCGGAGGAGCGCACGCCGGTCAGGTCCACCAGCGCGCCGAACATGATAGGCAGGATAAAGCCGCCCATGCCGCCGGCGAGGCCGACGATGCCCGAGATCACGCCGATGTTATGCGGGTAGTCGTCGGAGATGTACTTGAACACCGAGGCTTTGCCGATGGCAAACGCGATGCCCATGGTGAACATGAGGATGGTAAAAATCGTCGGATTGAGGCCGAGATGGAACGTCCTGGGACCGGTCACCGTCTGGATGGTGAAGTCGGTCTGCGGATAGGACAGGAAGAACAGGCACACCAGGGCGATCCACAGCACCCACCAGGTGACGGCGTGCGCGCCGAATTTGTCGGAGATCCAGCCGCCAATGGCGCGTAGCACCCCTCCGGGTATGCTGAAACCGGCCGCCAGCAGCGCCGCCAACTGGATGTCGAAGCCGTATTCGGAAATGTAGTATTTGGTCATCCACAGCGACAGCGCCACGTAGCCGCCGAAGACGATGGAGTAATACTGGCTGTAGCGCCAGACTGTCGGGTCCTTGAGCGCGGCCAGCTGCTCCCTGACCGTGACTTCGGAGTGTCCCGACGTGTGCTCTTCGTCGGTGTAGGTGAAAAACCAGAACGCGATGGCGGTGATCAGCATGAGCACGGCATACACCTTCGGCACCATCGCCCAGCCGTAGACCACGACGATGGTCGGCGCGACCAGCTTGGTGACCGCCGCCCCGGTGTTGCCCGCGCCGAAAACGCCCATGGCCAGCCCCTGGCGGTGCTTCGGGAACCAGCGCGCGCAGTAGGCGATGCCGACCGTGAACGAGCCGCCCGCCACGCCGACGAACAGGCCCGTCACCAGGTAATGCCAGTACGCAGTGCCCACCGAGATCAGCCAGATGGGGATCACGGTGGAAAGCATCAGGATGAAAAACACGATGCGGCCGCCGAACTTGTCGGTCCACATGCCCAGCGGCAGACGGATCAGCGAACCGGTCAGCACCGGTAGCGCGACCAGAATGCCGAACTGCGTTTCATTGAGGTCCAGGGTCTTCTTGATCGGAATGCCGATCACGGCGAACATCATCCACACCATGAAACATACGGTGAACGCCGTCGTGCTCGCCGTTACCACCGACCAGCTCTTGTAAGTCCGTGTCGCCATGTGCCCCGTCTCCGCGCGTGATTGAACGTGGAGCGAAGTCTAGGCGCGCGCGCAGCGCAGTGAAATAGGCCAAAATCGCGCGAAATGGAGCGCTTCTACCTATTTGGTGGTAGCGCGGCACCAGGCGGCAATCGTCCGAAACGCCGCGTCCCTATTGGATGAGCAGGCGACGAACCCGAATCGCGGCGGCGCGCGCGGAAGCAGCAGGGCAATATGGGAGTACCGCCAAAATATGCGGGGACAGGCCACGCGAACTATCCGGGACAACCATCAGGAACAGACCATTTTTTTCGCTTCGACGATGCAGAACTGAACCGGTGGACCGTGCCGGAAAGCGTGGTCTGTCCCCGGTTTTTCGTCAGCGCCCGCTTTCGCGCGAGACCGTCCGGCGGATGTGGCGCACGCCCAAGGCGGCGAGCAGCGCGACCAGCGGCACGGCGGCCGCCATCACCAGATCCGGGTCGAGCGCGACGCCAAGGGTCTTGCCGGCCTTGGCGAGATAGCCGATGAGCCCCACGCAATAGTAGGTGACCGCCGCCGCCGACAGTCCCTCGACCGTCTGCTGCAGGCGCAACTGCAACCTGGCGCGTTTGTCCATCGAAGCGAGCAGCAATTGATTCTGCTGTTCGCGCGTGACCTCCACCCGCGTGCGCAACAATTGACTGGCGCGGTCGATGCGCTCCGACAGCGCGCCTTGCAGCCGGACGGCCGATTCGCAGGTGCTCATCGCCGGCGCGAGGCGGCGCTCGGTAAACTCGCGAAAGGTCTGCACCCCCTCGATGCGCATTTCGCGCAACTCGGCGATGCGGCGTTCCGCCAGCGCGTAGTAGGCGCGCGCCGCGCCGAAGCGGTAATGGGTCGACGATACCGAGTGCTCGATTGCGGCGGCGAGCCGGGTCAGTTGATCGAGCAGGGCCGGCTCGTCCGCGGGGACGGCGTCGGCCATGCGCGTGGTGATTTCCACCAACTGCCGGTCGGAGGCGGCCAGTTCCGGCAGCAGGCCGCGCGCGAGCGGGAAGGCGAGCAGCGCCTGCATCACGTAGGTTTCGATCTCGAGCATGCGCTGCAGCATGCGCCCGGCCTGGCGCGGCGTCAGGTTAAGGTCGAAAACGAGAAAACGGCTGAATCCGTCGTCATGGATGCGGAAGTCGGTGTAGGCCGCGCCCGCGCCTTCCCCGATGCGCGCCCCGACCACGGCATTGCCGTCGAACAGCAGCGCGATTTCTTCCGCCGATGCCGACGCTGCCGCAGCAGGGAGCACCGCCACGTGCGCCGCCGCAATGGTCGTGCCGGGCAGAGCTGCGAGCCAATCCTGCGGCACCCGGCCGATCACCGGATTGGCAAAGGCCGATGGCGCGGTCAGCGGAGCATTGGCGAGGAAGGTATAGCTGGTGAATTCGGTGTGCCGCTCCCACTTGATATGAAACGGCCCCAGGTCCGCGCTGAAGTGGTTGCCCGCGGTAGAGGGCGGCGGCCGGCCGTAGCGCGCGCACAGCTCGGCGAGGCACTGCCGCTCCACCGGCCTGGCCGCCTCGCCGGCGAGCAGCGCCAGATAGGACGCGCACACCGGCGGGTGCAGTTCGGCGAACGGGCGCGCATGCAGCTCGTGGTTGAGATCGAAGCGCTGCGGGTGGTTTCCGGGAAGGCGCATGGCATTGCGCGCAAGTCAATGGTGATATTGGATTATAGCGCCACCATATCGACGGGCGCGTCCGAAGCGCGAACCCTGGGACTATCCGCTTTTCGTTCAATCCGCAGTGGCCAGCTCCAGGCTAAACGGGCAAAATGCGATAGGGATCGTCCAGGCGCACGCGCCGCGCCCTCCGGGAGTGCGCATCATGAATATCAACCATCGCTTTTTCGCCGAATCGCTGGTCGTGAGACTGGGCATGGCCCTCGGGGCGATCGTGCTCCTCGCGCTCGCGGCCACCATCAGCGCCACCGTGTTTGCCGAATTGTCCACCGGCAAGGCCGCGGCGATCAACCTTGCCGGAAGTCTCAGGATGCAGACCTACTGGATCACGGTTCAGGTGCTGCGCTCGGGCGACATCGGGCGCGCGCCGGCGGAGCTGCAACAGGCGATGGCCGAGTTCGAATCGCGCCTGAACAGCCCGCTGCTCACCGGCGGCATACCCGCCGATTCGACCGACTCCACGCGCCGCGCCTACGACCGCGTCGCGGCCAGCTGGTCCGCCACGCTCAAACCCGCGGTCGCACGCGCGGTGACCGAGGGCGCGCCGGCGCGCGACGCCTTCGTCTCGCGCATGGTGGCTTACGTCCTCGACGTCGACCGGCTGGTGTACCTGCTCGAGCACGATCTGGAGCAGCGCATCCAGGCGCTGCGCCTGATCCAGGGCGCCGGCCTGTTCGCCATCATCGTGGTGATGTTCATTTCCTTCTTTCTGATGCACGCGCAGGTCATTGTCCCTCTGGCCGATCTGCTCGCCTGCGCCCGCCGCGTGCGCGTCGGCGATTTCACCGTGCGCGCCCGGCATGCGGGCGAGGACGAACTGGGCCAGCTCGGGCAGTCCTTCAATTACATGGTCGAAGACCTTTCGCGCAGCTATGCCACCCTCGAGGCGCGGGTGCAGGAGAAGACCGAGCAGCTGGCGCGGACCAATGTGTCGCTGGAAGTCCTGTACAACACCACGCGCACGCTGGCCGAGAATCCGCTCACGCAGGCCACGCTCGACGGCGTGATGCGCGACATCGAGCGCGTCGTCGGGCTCAAGGCGGGCGCCATCTGCGCGCGCGAGGAAGGCGACCGGCGCGGCTTCCCCGTCGCCCTGCACGCCGGCAGCGGGCAGGCCAGGTCCTGGTGTCAGCGGGAGCGCTGCTATGAATGTTTCGGCGCAGGCGCGGCCGAATCCGGGGTGCGCGTCGTCGGCAGCGGCGCCGAGCGCATGCTCTCGGTGCCGCTGTCCGAAGGCGGCAAGCCCTATGGCGTGATGCTGCTGCAGCTGCCGCCAGGAATACAGATCGAAGAGTGGAAAATGAAGCTGCTCGAATCGATCGGCCACCACATCGGCGCCGCCTTCGCCACCGCCAAGCGCTCGGACGAACGCCGCGGCATCGCCCTGCTCGAGGAGCGCTCGGTGATCGCGCGCGAGCTGCACGATTCCCTGGCGCAGTCGCTCAGCTACCTCAAGATCCAGGTGACGCGCCTGAGGCAGCAACTGCACGCGGGCGACGCCCGCGGGCAGGCCCTGGAGGTGGTCGAAGAGCTCAAGCTGGGGATCAGCAACGCTTACCGGCAGTTGCGCGAGCTGCTCACCACATTTCGCCTGCGCATCGACGGGCGCGGCCTCGCCGAGGCGCTGCAGGAAACCGTTCGCGAGTTTTCACAGCGCGCCGGAATCGAGATCCGGCTGCACGACCGGCTGCTCGGCCACGAACTCGACTCGAGCGAGCAGATTCACGTATTGCAGGTGGTGCGCGAAGCGCTGACCAACGTCGAGCACCACGCGCATGCGCGCCGCGCCGAAGTGCGTCTGGACATCGAGCAGGGCCGCATTTGCGTCGCGGTGGAGGACGACGGGGTGGGCATAGACGACACCGAGCCGCCGACGCATCACTATGGCCTGGCGATCATGCGCGACCGCGCGGCAACCCTGGGAGGTTCGCTGCGGATGGCCAGGCGCGCAGGGGGCGGCACGCGCGTGGAGTTGGAATTCTCCCCCCGCGGACCGTTTCACACTGCCGTAAGCCCGGCGCAAGAGGCGCTTACATGAGCGCAGGCAATCGCATCCTGGTCATCGACGACCATCCCCTGTTCCGCAAAGGGGTGTCGCAGTTGATCGCCATGGCTCCTCACCTCCAACTGGTCGGCGAGGCGTCCAGCGGCGAACTGGGCGTGGCCAAGGCGCGCGAACTCGACCCCGACCTGATCCTGCTCGACCTGCACATGAAAGGCATGAACGGCATCGATACGTTGAAGGCGATCCGCGACGCGGGCCTCGATTGCCGCGTGGTGATCCTGACCGTTTCGGACAGCGCCGACGATCTGGTGGCGGCAATCCGCAGCGGCGCCGACGGCTACCTGCTCAAGGACATGGAACCCGAAGACCTGCTCGCCGCCATAGACCAGACCCTGAACGGCAGCACGGTGATCGGCGAGCGGCTGAACGGCCTGCTCGCGCGCGCGATCCGCGAGGAAGCCACGGCAAGCCAGCGCGACAGCGCCACGCTCACCAAACGCGAGCAGGAAATCATGAACGGCCTGGTCAATGGCCTATCGAACAAGCTGATCGCGCGCAACCTCGACATCACCGAGGCCACGGTCAAAGTGCACGTCAAGAACCTGCTGAAGAAACTCGGCTTTCGCTCGCGACTGGAAGCGGCCGTATGGGCGGTGGGCCGCGGCGTGAAACAGGGCAAGTGACGATCTGTGGCAGAATGCACTGTAGGCGCCCCGCTCCCGGTGCTAAAATTCAAATATTGATCTTCGGCAGGAGCGCATCGCATGCGGCAACCAACTCTCACTCAAGCGCAGAGCCATTCTCCAGCCTGTCTACTCGCTACGCCGGCCGCTGAGGTTGGCCGACAGCGCCTGCCGCGACACGCCCAGTCGCCGTGCCGCCTCACCCACGGAGAGTCCGGCAGGAAAATAGAACTCCTTCAGGATCCCGCCCGGATGCGCAGGATTGTGCGTTTCCATATTCGCCCCTCGGCACTGCAGCTGAACGCGTCACGCGGCGACTGTAAAGGGGCGCTTTACGCCTGTCAAGGCTAAGGTCAGACCGGAATCGTCCCTGCCGCAGCCGGCGAATTGCCGAAGCCAGGTTTCCCTGACTTCAACGCCAGCAACGCGATCAGCACCCACACCACACTGCGCAGCGTCATCGCCCACGCCGTGCGCGCTTCGTACGCGCCCCCCGCCGCGACATGCACGCCGAAGGCGCCGAACACCAGCAGCGTCGCCGCGGCGATCGCGAGCGCGAGTTGCGCTGCCCAGCGGCGCCGCAGCCATAGACCCACCCCTGCCGCGAAATAGGCAAAACCGGCGCAGAAATTGAACCAGAGAACGAAGCCGACCACGCTGCCGGCGGCCTGCGCGCCGTCCCCGAAGAGCACGCTGCCGCCGGCGTGTACCGTCGCGACGCCGAACACGACTGCCACGATCGACGCAATTCGCATCAGCCAGATCCGGTAATTTACTGTTGTCCGCATGGTGGTCACCCTTTCATGAGTCAATGGGCTTGCCTCTCGCCGGCAGGCCGCGCAGCGCCGCCGCGATCGTGCCGAGCACGAAGGCGAGCAAGGCGACGCCGTTGAGCGCGCCGCCCCAGGCGCGCCAGTCCTGCAGCATCTGCCAGTCGCCGGCCACGCGTATCGCGAGCGACAGGTGCAGCAGCGCGAGCGGCAGATAGAAATTGGGCGTATACGGAACCGCGACGCGCAGCACCGCAGGCAGGATGATAGGCGCATGCCCGAACACCATCGCGAACACGAATCCGAGCAGCACCATGTGCAGCGCCGCATCGTAGGCGGCGCCGCCGATCTGCAGCCCGCCCGAGGCGAGCATGGTCAGCCCGGAAAGTCCGAGCCAGGCGTAGCCGGTCAGCAGGCACACGGCGATGAAGCGCGGCAGCCCCCTGCCCCTGACCGTGCGGCGCGCCACGTCCTGGCGCATCAGCCACAGCGACAGCAGCAGCAGGCTTGCGCCCAGCAGCAGCGTCCCGGCTGTCCAGGCGATCGTCGACACCACGATTGCGGTCAGCAAGGCCGATACCGATCCGATGAACACCCGCCGGGCGGCCGCGGAAGGCGGCAGCACGCGCGACAGCTCGAGGCGCTCCCCGGCGATGGTGAGCACCAGGAAACCGGTCCAGAACGGCAGCGCGGCGTAAATCGGCCGCCCGCCGAGCCACAGCAGGTTCCCGAGCAGCCAGCAGACGGCCCCGAGCGCGAGCGTCAGCGTGAACAGCTCGCGCTGGCGGCGGAAGAACGCGATCGAGACGGCGGCCATGGCGGCGCTGCCCGCCGCGATCATGACCGGAGCCGCAGCGTGGGGCGCACCCAGCATGGCCGCCGCCGCGCCGAGCCCGGTCGCCAGCGGCCCGAGATAGCCCCACGGGCGCGCGAGTGCAACAGCGCGCTCCAGCCCGATCACGGTGCCGAAAAAGCCGCAGGCCATCAGCGGACCGTGCAGCCCCGCGAGTTCGACGACGGGCGGCGGGAACGGCCATCCGAGGCGGACCAGCCCTGCGGCGATGCCGAGGAACAGCGACGCGAACGCGAGCGCGAGCAAGGGGGCGCGCCACGCGACCGCGACCTGCCGCTGCCCCGCCATCGCCGCGAGCCCCGGCGCGCCTCAGGCCGCCTTGGCGATGCGCACCTTCCACACCTCGGGACCGGACTCGAGATAGTCCCAGGCGAAGGCGTCGCCGCGTTCGGCCTTGAAGTGGTAGTAGAGCGGTTTCGGGTCGTGGTCGTTGACCAGCAGGAACGCCTCGCCCGGAGCGAGCCGGTCGAAGGCGCTGAATATCAGCGGGTGGCGCTCGCGCGGAACGATGTTGCGCACGTCGATGGTGGCGGAAGCGGTCGCGGTCATGATAGGTCTCCGTAGGTGGTTGAAGAAACGCCTGCCCCGGAATCAACCGGGCCAGCCGAAAGTCTGCCTTGCGCTCTCGGACATCAGATCCGGCGTCCAGGGTGGGTCCCAGACCAGCGCGATCTCCACCGCCACGCCGTCGGGCAAAGCGGCGCTGACCGCCCGCTGCGCGTGCTCGGTGATCATGTCGCCCATCGGGCAGGCGGGGGTGGTCATGGTGAGTTCGACCACGACGCGCTGCGGCGCGACGTCGATGCGGTAGACCAGGCCGAGGTCGACGATGTTCATACCGACCTCGGGATCGTCGACTCTGGACAGGGCCTCGCGGATGCGCTGCTCCCAGCTGCCTGTCGCCTCTGTCGCCATGCGGGCTCCTCGAACATGTATAGTGAATACACCTTTACTATAATACACGTTTCCGTCATAATCAATATCATTCGTACATCTTTAATTTCGCCGGGGCTGCCGCCATGCGCCTTACCACCTTCTCCGACTACACCCTGCGCGTGCTAATCTACCTCGGCGTGCACGACGACGAGGTCGCCACGGTCGGCCAGATCGCCGACGCCTACGGCATTTCGGCCAATCACCTGATGAAGGTGGTGCACTACCTCGCGCAGACCGGCTATATCGAAACCGCGCGCGGCAAAGGCGGCGGCATGCGGCTCGGGCTGGCGCCGGACAAGATCAATCTCGGCGAAGTGGTGCGCAGCACCGAGGACAACGGCAGGCTCGTCGAATGCTTCGACCGTAAGGCCTCCGACTGCCGCATCGAATCCGCCTGCGTGCTGCGCGGCGTGCTCGGCCAGGCGCTCGACGCCTTCTTCCGCTCGCTCGACGCGTACACGCTGGCCGATCTGATCGCGCCCAAGCCCAGGCTCGCGAACATGCTGGCGTTCACGCCGAAGCGCGCGAGTTGACCTGGACCGCCCCCACCCTGACGGAGACCACCGATGAGCGCAATCAAAATCTCCTTCCCCGGATTCGACGCGCCCGCGGCCGGCTTCGAGGTACCGCTGGAAATGCTCTCGGCCTGCCACGGCCGGGTCGAGCGCCAGTGCCAGACCCTGCTGCGCCTCGCGCCGCATCTCGCCGCGAACGGGCCGGATCAGGCGGCGCGCGAGGCGGCGCTGAATGTCATGCGCTATTTCGATACCTCGGCCAGACACCATCACGCCGACGAGGATGAGGACCTGTTTCCGGCACTGCTGCAGGCCGCGCCCGATGCCGAGCGCGCCGGCGTCCGCGCGCTGATCGACGCGCTGCGCGGGCAGCATCGCGAACTGGAGCAAGCCTGGAGCCAGCTGCGCTGGAAGCTGGAAGGCGTCTGGTTGGGCACGCTGCGCGAACTGGACGCCGCCGAAGTCGCACGGCTGTCCGAACTGTACGCCAGCCACATCGCGCGCGAGGAGCAGGAGCTGTTGCCGCTCGCGGCGCGGCTCTTGGGCGCAGCGCAATTAGACCAGGTCGGCCGCGCGATGCGCGAGCGGCGCGGGATCAAGGATATCTAGGACGCAAGGCCATGGCGCATCAAATCGTCGAATTCACCACCGACGGGCGCTTCGTGCGCCGCGCGCGCGAACTCAAGAGCATAGCGGCGATGGTGCGCCTGTACTGCCGCGGGCACGGCCACCGGAATCGCCCGCCGCTTTGCCCCGAGTGCGCCGCCCTCCTCGAGTATGCGACCCGCCGCCTGGAGCGCTGCGTGTTCGGCGATTCGAAGCCGACCTGCACCAACTGCCTGGTCCATTGCTACAGCGCGGACATGCGCGAACAGGTCAGGGTCGTGATGAAATGGGCCGGCCCGCGCATGATGTGGCGCCATCCGGTTCTCGCCTGCTTCCACCTGCTCGATGGGCGCCGGCCGGCACCGAGGCTACCCGCAAGCCGCCGAAATGCATCGAACCCCAAGGTCGACGAGCCCTGAAATCGTCAGCGACCGCCGGTGTTCTTGACCGGTCCGGCCCCATCACCGCCGGAGTACCGCGTGTCAAGGGGAAAGACCTCTTTGAGGGCGATCAACTCGACCAGAACGTCCCCGGCACATTCGAACGGTGCTTCGGACCCGATCCCCAGCAGTCCGTCGAGGCAGGACTGCAGCGGGGAAAGCTGCAGGGACAGACGGCTGGCTTCAAACAGGTCGGGGGCCGGCGCGCCCTCAAGCGGCCTTGCGTTGAGTGTGGTTTCCCCGGTCACCATCTCATGCATGATGCGTCCCAGCGCATGGAAGTCGGCGCGCTTGCCCGCACCGTCGGCTTCACCAGGTTCCGCCTGCCCGCGGCCGCCAGCAGCGTCCCCGGGAGTCTGGGCCAGTCCGAGAGCCGCGCCGAGCCGCTCGGTCGAATTGAAATCTGCCAGTACCAGTACACGGTCCTCCCGGAACAGGAAATGGCGCGCACGCAATGCGCCATGCACGATCCCGAGGCCATGGATGGCGTCGAGGCCCATACACATCTGCGCCAGACAATTCAGCGCCAGCCCGACGGGAAGTTTCTTGCGGATCGCATCCGTCAGCGCCCCCCCGGCCAAGAACTCCGTCGCAACGTATGCCAACTCGGTGGTTTGGCCCGTTTCCAGAACGGTCAGGACGTTGCGCTGTTCCAGACCGGCAATCTTTCGATACTCGTCCAGGTATTGCTCAATGAAAACCTGTGGCAAGTCGCGCAGGCGCAGCGTTTTCACGACCTCCTTGCGGTCGGTCGCCACCTGCGATGCCACGTAGGCATTGACGTATCTTCCATTGCCGATTTTATGTTCGATGCGTCGCTGCGGAAGTTCCGGCGCAGACTCGATATCGACGCGGCGCTTGGCCGAGACCATGATCGTCCGATCAGCGGTGCGTTGATCGACATCCCCGGCCAGTCTCGCGAGCATGGTGTTCGCCAATACCGCTTCCCGGACCTCCGCCATGAGCGGCAGTTCGCCGGGCTTGGCTGTACCAGGGTTGAAGCCCAACACCTCGGCGATAGGGATCGTAACGTCGGAGTCGGTGTCCGTCAGGTTTGCTCTGCGTCCAATGTGAAAACGCGACCCTGCCAAGAAGACGGCCGACTCCGATACTGCCAGACTCCAGCCCAAGCCTTTCGCCCTCCCATCCAGACGCTGCGCGAGCTCCGCCGTCTGCCCTGCAATGGTCAGGGCGAGAAAGCCGCTTCCCGACAGGCGCGCTATGATCACCTCTCCGGCATGAACCCCGCATCCGACGGACAGGTCCGGCATGCCCGCGTTCGGGGCTTCCGATTCGGCCCACTTCTTGGCGCGGCGCGCCGCCAGCACGACGCCGAGAGCCGCTTCGATCGCCCGGGTAGCATGGGTGCGGTCAGCTCTCGGTCCTTCTTCGAACAGTGCGACGAGACCGGTCGCGTCCGCCCGCACGATCCATCCGCCTTGATCCGTCACCGCTTCCCTTGCGGCGGAGAGAAACTTCCGCAGCAGCGCCTCCAGGGTCTTGGCGCTGAGCGAGCGAGCCAGCGACACGAAGTTTCTGAGCATGACGACGAGCACGCTCGCCTCCCGGACATCCAGCAACAGACCCGATCCGGCGACGCCGGCCGGAAGCGCACCAGCAGTCGGAACAGGACCGCGCGGCGGGGGCGTATTTGCGGTTTCGCGCACTCTCATCGGGTCTTTGGCCCCGAGTCGGGCGGCCACCGATTCCAGCAGCACCAGGTGTGTCAAAGGCTTGGTAATCACACCCTGCGGTTCAATGGCGGTGGCCCGCGCAAGCGCGACCGGGTCGTTTGCGGGAACCAGGAACAGGATCGGGATCAACTCGGTACGCATATTCGAACGGATTCCAGCAGCCAGCGCGAAAGCCTCGTCGGCAGGCAAGTCCGTTGCTATCAACAGCAAGTCAGGCGGCTCGCGCTGCGCCGCTTCCAGCGCACGGCGGCCATCGTCGAAGGCGACCACGATCAGCCCCCGAGTCGTCAGGTGCAGCCGAAACCACTTGCGCAGCATTGGGTCGCGCTCTACCAGCAGGATTCTCTGCATGTCAGCACCTCGGTTTTTGATTCTGCTCCAATTCGGTCGATTCGACTACCTCGCGGGGCAAATCCGCTAACCTGTTTTCCGATGGAAGCGCGGATAAAACATGGCGACGATTTCCCCGTCCGCGGCCCAGGCCTTGCAGCCGTCGACAAAATACGGGCGCTCCGTCTGGGAATCGGGGTCGGGCACCGGCTGACCATCCTCGGGCCAACCGCCCAGCGTCTGGAACGCGACCGTGGCCGCAGGGAGCAGCAGTTCACGCAAATGGGTGCACCCCTTCACCCCGCCGACGCATTCCTGTACGGCGCGCCGCCAACCCCCGCCGATTTTCTTGCCGATCAAACCTTTGAATGCCGGTTCGATGCTGAGGCACGGCGCGTACGGAACTGAGAGCATGGCCACCTCGATCGCGCGCACGACCATGTCGTTGTCGATGGTCAGGCGCAGCGCCATGTCGTGCACCGCCTCGCCGGGTGCGCGCTTGCCGCGAAACGGCTCGCGGTAAGCAAAAGGCTTGGTATCGACGATACGCGCCTCGATGTCCCACAGGCCATCCTCGCGCAGGTAGCCTTCGCAGCTTATGTTTCGCGTGTGCTTATGCTGGCGTGGCGCCGGCGGCGGCAGATTCATGGTCTCGTTCCTCTTGTCAAAAGGCCTTCATTCTTCCGGGGCGACCACGCCAAAGACGGATCTCTTCAGATGGTTCAACCCGTCGCGCGCCTCGGCCGCTTTTTCAAATTCCAGGTTGCGCGCGTGCTCGAGCATCTGCTTCTCCAGGCGCTTGATCTCGCGCGCCAGCTGCTTTTCGCTCATCGCCTCGTAGCGCGCCTGGTCCTCGGCCACCTTCAGGTCGAGCTGCGCCTGGTCGCGGTCGTAGAAACCCTCGATGATGTCCTTGATGCGTTTCGAAATGCCCACCGGGGTGATGCCGCGCTCGGCATTGTAGGCGACCTGTTTGGCGCGGCGCCGCTCGGTTTCGCCGATGGCGCGGCGCATGGAATCGGTGATGCGGTCGGCGTAGAGGATGGCCGCGCCATTGATATGGCGCGCGGCGCGGCCTATGGTCTGGATCAGCGAGCGCTCGGAGCGCAGGAAGCCTTCCTTGTCGGCGTCGAGAATGGCGACCAGCGACACCTCCGGCAAATCCAGTCCCTCGCGCAGCAGGTTGATGCCCACCAGCACGTCGAACTTCCCGAGGCGCAGATCGCGGATGATCTCCACCCGCTCCACCGTCTCCACTTCCGAATGCAGGTAGCGCACCTTGACGCCGTGCTCGGCCAGGTACTCGGTCAGGTCTTCGGCCATCTTCTTGGTCAGCGTGGTCACCAGCACCCGCTCTTTTTGCGCCACGCGCAGGCTGATCTCGGACAGCAGATCGTCCACCTGGGTCGCGGCCGGGCGCACTTCGATCGACGGATCAACCAGGCCGGTCGGGCGCACCAGCTGCTCCACCACCTGCCCCGAATGCGTGCGTTCGTATTCGGACGGTGTCGCCGAGCAGAAGAACGTCTGCTTCATCATCTGCTCGAACTCGTCGAAGCGCAGCGGCCGGTTATCCAGCGCCGAGGGCAGGCGAAAGCCGTATTCGACCAGATTCTCCTTGCGCGAGCGGTCTCCCTTGTACATGCCGCCGATCTGGCCGGTGGTGACATGGCTCTCGTCGATGATCATCAAGGCGTCGCGCGGCAGGTAGTCGATCAGCGTCGGCGGCGGCTCTCCCGCCTTGCGCCCCGAGAGGTGGCGCGAGTAGTTCTCGATGCCCTTGCAAAAGCCCATTTCGTTGAGCATCTCCAAGTCGAAGCGGGTGCGCTGCTCGATGCGCTGCGCCTCGACCAGCTTGTTCGCCTTGACGAAATAATCGATGCGCTCGCGCAGTTCCAGCTTGATCGCTTCGACCGCGCGCAACGTGGTCTCGCGCGGCGTGACGTAATGGCTGGAAGGATAAACGGTGAAGCGCGGCACGCGCTGGTGCACGCGGCCGGTGAGCGGGTCGAAAATCGCCAGAGTCCCGACTTCGTCGTCGTTCAGGCTGATGCGCACCGCGGTTTCGGAGTTTTCCGCCGGGAACACATCGAGCACGTCGCCGCGCACGCGGAAGGTGCCGCGGGCGAACTCGAACTCGTTTCTCTGGTACTGCATCGCCGTCAGGCGCGCGATGATGTCGCGCTGCGACAGCTTCTCGCGCTCGCGCAGGTGCAGGATCATGCCGTGATAATCGACCGGATCGCCGATGCCGTAGATGCAGGACACGGTGGCGACGATGACGGTGTCCTTGCGCTCGAGCAGCGATTTGGTGGCCGACAGACGCATCTGCTCGATGTGCTCGTTGATGCTCGAATCCTTCTCGATGAACAGGTCGCGCGAGGGCACGTAGGCCTCGGGCTGGTAGTAATCGTAGTAGGAGACGAAATATTCGACCGCATTCTCGGGAAAGAACTCGCGCATTTCCGAGTACAGCTGCGCCGCCAGAGTCTTGTTCGGCGCGATGATCAGCGCCGGCCGGCCCTGGCGCGCGATCACCTGGGCCATGGTGTAGGTCTTGCCCGAACCGGTCACGCCGAGCAGGGTCTGGTAGGCAAGTCCGCTGTCCACGCCTTCGACCAGTTTGGCGATGGCCTCGGGCTGGTCGCCGGCGGGCTCGAAGTGCTGGTGGAGCTTGAACGGGCTGTTGGGAAAAATGACGATCAAGGGGTACAATTCAGGCTTCAATTAAACGCGAAAGTTTAGCACGATGAGCACTCCTCACTCCCCTTCCCTGCTCGCCGGCGTGCAAATGGCGCCGCGTGATCCCATCCTCGGTCTGACCGAGGCCTATAACGCGGACAAGAACCTGAATAAGGTCAATCTGGGCGTCGGTGTCTACACCGGCGACGACGGCAAGGTGCCGCTGCTCGAATGCGTGCGCCGCGCCGAGCAGCAGATGGTGGAGCAGCCGGCGGCGCGCAACTACCTCCCGATCGACGGCCTCGCGGCCTACGACAAGGCGGTGCAAGGCCTGGTCTTCGGCGCCGACTCCGCGGCCATGAAGGAAGGTCGCATCGTGACCGTCCAGACTCTGGGCGGCACCGGCGGCCTCAGGGTGGGCGGCGATTTCCTGCGCCGCACCGCGCCCAAGGCCGAGTTGTGGATCAGCGATCCCAGTTGGGAAAACCACCGCGCGGTGTTCGAGAACGCCGGTTTCAAGGTCAATACCTACGCCTATTACGACGCCAAGACCCGCGGTGTCAATTTCGAGGGCATGCTCGGCGCGCTGAGGGCCATGCCCGCCGGGGACATCGTGCTGCTGCATGCCTGCTGCCACAATCCGACCGGCGTCGATCTGAGCGAAGCCCAATGGGCCGCCGTTGCACAGACCATGGGCGAGCGCGGCCTGGTGCCGTTCCTCGACATCGCCTACCAGGGTTTCGGCGACGGGCTCGAGGCCGACGGCAGCGCCGTGCGCCAGTTCGCCCGGACCGGCATGCCGCTGTTCGTGGCGAATTCTTTTTCCAAGTCGTTCTCGCTCTACGGCGAGCGCGTGGGCAGCCTCAACGTGGTTGCCGGAACCAGCGGGGAAGGCGCGCGCGTGCTCTCGCAGATCAAGCGCGTGGTGCGCGCGAACTATTCCAACCCGCCCACCCACGGCAGCAAGATCGTCGCCACCGTGCTGGCGGCGCCGGAACTGCGCGCGCTGTGGGAGCAGGAACTCGGCCACATGCGCGAGCGCATCAAGGACATGCGCAAGCTCCTGGTGGAAAAAATCCACGCGCGCGTGCCCGGCGCGGATTTCAGCTTCGTCACGCGCCAGCGCGGCATGTTCTCCTACTCCGGCCTGACCAAGGAGCAGGTGGTGCGCATGCGCGAGGAATTCGCGGTCTATGCGATCGAAAGCGGCCGCATCTGCGTGGCGGCGCTCAATACCAGGAACGTGGATTACTCCGCCGACGCCGTCGCCAAGGTCATAAGCTAGGCAAGGCCGGTCGCCTCACTTACCGGCACGCAGGCCGCGAATAGGGCCGGCGTGCCGGGGCCGGAACGATCCCGGCTCCGCTCGCCGCAATATCAATTGACCCGGCACCCCGCCAGCCATTAAAATACGCGCCTTCCTGAATCCGGCCCAACCGGGTTCACCGTTCCCCGATAGCTCAGCTGGTAGAGCGACGGACTGTTAATCCGCAGGTCCCAGGTTCGAGCCCTGGTCGGGGAGCCATCCAGGTGCAAATCTGTGGGCAAATAAGGCACGAGATGAGCTGATCCGACGCGCAGTCTCATTTGCCCTTCGCTCTCCGAGAGAGTAGCTTTGTATGCATGGGCCCGCGTATTACCAGGGCATGATGAGCCTCGGCGCGCCATTCCCGGCTGCCATGACTGGCACGGCCCTTAGCGAAGCCTCATTAGGTCCTGGTGGCCGCTTGATTCGGTATTTCGCCGCGCACAGGGTAAACTGTTTCCACAATCAGTCTGTTATTGTATCGACGCAATTCGTTGAACGAAGCCTTCGGCGTTCATTCGCAAACGCCCGGGCGCGCACTGAAGATGGGGGATCATGAATCAGGCGAGGCAGGTCACTGTTTTTTTCGCCGACGTAGGCGACAACACGAAATTGCTCGAAATCGAAGGCGGCAAACCCACCGGTCAGGCGATTGCGCGCTGCGTTGATCGGCTGCGGCAGAACGTGGAGTCCTCGGGCGGGCGCGTCGTGAAGATAATCGGCGACCAAGTCATGGCCGTGTTTCCGACGGCCGACGCGGCGGCCATTGCCGCGAGCGACATGCAGTACACGATCGACGCGCTTCCACCGGTCGGCGCAACCAAGCTCGGCGTTCGGATCGGCTTTCATTGCGGCCCCGTGATCCAGAGAGGCGACGACATCTTCGGCGACACCGTAAACATTGCCGCCCGGCTCGTCGAACAGGCCGTAAGGAACCAGATCATCACCTCGCGCGAAACCCTGGACCGGCTCGGGGCGGAGTTCCAGCGTTTCAAGCGCCCCCTGTACATGATCCACGTCAAGGGCAAGGCCGAGGATGTCGAACTGTGTGAACTGATTTGGAACGATGCCGCCGACATGACCACGCCTTTCACCAGGCGCACGATTGCCAGACCCGAGCCCCTGGAGCTGCGCCTGAAGTACCGCGAAAGGGAGATCATCCTCCGGCGCCACGACGAAGCGATCACCATGGGGCGCGACTTGGACTGCGGCCTTACTATCGCCAACGACTTGGTCTCCAGGCAGCACTGCATCATCGAGCGGCGCCGGGACAAGTTCATCCTTGCCGACCAGAGCGCAAACGGGACTTACGTCACCGCCGAAGGGGGGAGCGAAGTTCTGCTGCGGCGCGAGGAATTCATGCTCGGAGAGCATGGATGGATCACCTTCGGCCAGCCGCGGGCGGAGGCAGAGGAAGTCGTGGAGTACTTCTGCAATTGAAGAAGAACGACAGTTTGACCGCGGCTTGAATGCCGTGGATACTTGCGCCCTTACGGTTCGATTTCCCCGACTTCGCCAGGCCACATTCCCCACATGCTCGCCTTCGTTCTGCGCCGCATTGCCCAGGCCGTTCTGGTCATGTTGGTGGTCGGCCTGATCGCCTTCTCACTGTTCACTTTCGTCGGCGATCCGGTGCTGATCATGCTCGGGCAGGATGCGACGCCCGAGGCCCGCGTGCGCATCAGCGAACTGCTCGGGCTCGACCAGCCCTTCTACGTCCAGTACGCGAGCTTTCTCGGCCGCGCGCTCCAGGGGGATTTCGGGCTGAGCCTGCGCCAGGCGCGGCCGGTGTCCGCGCTGTTCGTCGAACGCCTGCCGGCGACGCTCGAGCTCTCCTGCGTCGCTGCGGTGTTTTCGCTCGCGGCCGGCGTTCCGATGGGCGTCTATACCGCGCTGAAGCGCAATTCCTGGCTGGCGCAGGTTTTCCTCGCGGTGTCGCTGATCGGCGTGTCGCTGCCGACCTTTCTCATCGGCATCCTGCTGATCGTGGTGTTCGCGGTACTGCTGGGCTGGCTGCCTTCGTTCGGGCGCGGCGACACGATCGCGATCGGCTGGTGGAGCACCGGCTTTCTGACGGCGTCCGGGCTGAAATCCCTGATCCTGCCTGCGATCACGCTCGGCCTGTTCCAGATGACGCTGATCATGCGCCTGGTGCGCTCGGAAATGCTCGAAGTGCTGCGCACCGACTACATCAAGTTCGCGCGCGCGCGCGGCCTGCCGGAGCGATCGGTGCATTTTCGCCATGCGCTCAAGAACACGCTGGTGCCGGTCATCACCGTCGCCGGCTTGCAGCTCGGCTCGATCATCGCCTTCGCCATCATCACCGAAACCGTATTCCAATGGCCCGGCATGGGCCTTTTGTTCATCCAGGCCGTGCACGTGGCCGACATCCCGGTGATGGCGGCCTATTTATGCCTGATCGCCCTGTTCTTCGTTGTCATCAACCTCGTCGTCGACCTGCTTTACTACGCCGTGGATCCGCGCCTTCGCCTCGAGCGCGCGGCCGCATCGCATTAGGAGAGACCCATGAATGCACCGCTCAAGTTCGCCAGCCCGGTGGAACACATCCGCACCTTCCACCGGGAACTGGCCGACATCCGCCACGATCTTCACGCCCACCCCGAACTCGGCTTCAGCGAGCAACGCACCTCCGACCTGGTTGCCGCCAAGCTCGGGAGCTGGGGCATCGAGGTGCATCGCGGCATTGCCAGGACCGGCCTGGTGGGGGTGGTGAAAGGCCGCCAATCGGCGAGCGGCCGCGCGGTCGGACTGCGCGCCGACATGGACTGTCTGCCGATGCACGAGAACGGCAACCCGCCCTACAAGTCGGAGCATCCCGGCCGCATGCATGCCTGCGGCCATGACGGCCACACCACCATGCTGCTCGGCGCGGGCCGATATCTCGCGGAAACGCGCAATTTCGACGGCACGGCCTACCTCATCTTCCAGCCGGCGGAAGAAGGCGGCGGCGGCGGCCGGGTGATGGTCGAGGAAGGGCTGTTCGAACGCTTCCCGGCCGATGCGGTCTACGCGCTGCACAACTGGCCGCTGCTGCCGCCGGGCAAGATGGGGGTACGCCCCGGCCCGATCACCGCCGCAACCGATGAAATCCAGATCACGGTTCGCGGCAAGGGCGGCCACGGCGCGATGCCGCACCTCGCGGTCGACCCGGTGGTGATCACCGCGCACATCATCACCGCCCTGCAGACGATTGCGAGCCGCAATGTCAGCCCGGTCGACTCGATCGTGGTGAGCGTGTGTTCGATGGAGACCAGCCAGGTCGGCGCCTTCAACGTCATTCCCGAGGCGGTCAGGCTGGTCGGCACGGTGCGCACCTTCCGCCCGGATACGCGCGAGCTGGCCGAGCAGCGCATCAAGGAAATCGTCGCGAATGTGGCCAAAGCCCTCGGCGGCGCGGCCGAAATCGACTACCGGCGAGGCTATCCGGCGACGATCAACACCGAGCGCGAAGCGGTATTCGCAGCCAAAGTCGGCGAGAAGATCTTCGGCAAGGACAACGTCCAGCCCGACGGGGAGCCGACCATGGGCGGCGAGGACTTTGCCTACATGCTGCAGGCACGCCCCGGCGCCTACGCCTGGCTCGGCCAGGGCGGCGGTCCGCTCGGCTGTTTCCTGCACAACGCGAACTACGATTTCAACGACGAGGTGATTCCGCTCGGCGCCGGCTATTTGGCGGCGCTGGTCGAGGAGTCGCTTCCCATTAAGTAAGAGGCCATTTCGCAATTACCGAATTGGCCTGTGATTCAGGGGAGCACGGGGGGGGAGGTATCCCCTCGTATTGCAATAAGTTCTAAGAGGCCGTTTCAGAATTGCCGAGGCGGCCCCGGCTCAGGGGAGTACGAGGGGGGTTCCCCTCGTTTTGTAATAGGCTTTAACGAGAAAGGGGGAATCACCATGACATTCAAGCGCAGTTTCACCGCGGCCATTGCCGCCGCAGTTGCAACGCTCGCCATCGCCACCGTTCCCGGCCATGCGGCCACGCTCAGATGGGCCGCGCAAAACGACCTGCTCACGATGGATCCGCATTCGCAAAACCATTCGACCACGCACAGCCTGCTGCAGCATGTCTACGAAGGACTGACACGCTACACCAAGGATTTCCAGGTGGAGCCCTGTCTTGCGACCAGTTGGGAACAAATCTCGGCGACGCACTGGCGCTTCCATTTGCGCAAGGGCGTGAAATTCCACGACGGCTCGCCATTTACCGCGGACGACGTGGTGTTTTCATTCGGCCGCATCAAGCAGCCCCAGGGCACCAACCAGATCTACATCTCGACCGTGAAGGAGATGAAGAAGATCGACGATTACACCGTGGACGCGATCCTCTCCGGCCCCGATCCGGTGATGTTGCGCCTGCTGGTCGACTTCCGCATCATGAGCAAGCCATGGTCGGTGAAGAACAAATCGGAGAACATCCAGGACTACAAGGTCCGGGAAGAGACTTTTGCATCGCGCCATGCCAATGGCACCGGCCCCTACGTTCTCAAGCTGTGGGAGCCGGACAAGCGCGTGGTGTTCGCGGCGAGCCCGGTCTGGTGGGACAAGATCAGCGGCAACGTGACCGACGTGATCTATACGCCGATCAAGGCCGACGCGACGCGCGTCTCGGCGCTGCTCGCCGGCGACGTGGACCTCGTGACCGACCTGCCGACCCAGGACGTCACGCGCTTGCGCGGCGACCCCAAGGTCAAGGTGCTCGATGGGCACGAGGTGCGCACCATATTCATCGGCATGGACCAGCACAATGCCGAGCTGCTGTATTCGAACGTCAAGGGCAAGAACCCGTTCAAGGACGTGCGCGTGCGCAAAGCGCTGAACCTGGCGGTGGACCGCGATGCGATCAAGCGCGTCACCATGCGCGGCCTGTCGATCCCGGCGGCGATCATGGTCGCCCCGGGCGTGCACGGGCACAGCAACGAACTCGACAGGGTGGCGCCGATGGACGTCGAGGGCGCGAAGAAACTGCTCGCCGAGGCCGGCTACCCGAACGGCTTCGAATTCGGCCTCGACTGCCCGAACAACCGCTACGTGAACGACGAGGAAATCTGCCAGGCGCTGGTGGGCATGTGGGGGCGGGTCGGGCTCAAGGTGAAGCTCAACGCGCAACCGATGGCGAGTTTCATCGCCAAGATTCAGAAGTTCGACCACAGCACCTATATGCTCGGCTGGGGCGTGGCGACCTTCGACGCGCTGTTCTCGCTGCAGTCGCTGCTGCACACCAAAACGGCCGGCGCGGACGGCAGCTTCAACCTCGGCCGCGTCAGCGACCCGAAGCTCGATGCGCTGATCGATGCCTCGAAGACCGAGATGGATGCGAAAAAGCGGGACAGTTTGCTGCGCGACGCGCTCGTCCTGACGCGCGACAACTACTACTACGTGCCGCTGCACCACCAGCTGCGGCCCTGGGCGATGAAAAAAAACGTGAGCACCGTGCACAAAGCGGACGACCGGCCCGAGGCGCGCTACGCAAGGGTGGATTGATCGGCGTTCCCGGCAACGCCGCGCAGCGTAACCGAGGATGAGCACGGTCGAAGCCTGGCTGCGCCGCGCCTGGAGCCACGACCTCGCCTGGAGCTTTCGCCGCTCGCCGGTCGCGATCATCGCCGCGCTGCTGACGCTCATCTGCGTCGGCAGCGCGCTGTTCGCCCCCTGGCTCGCGCCGCATAACCCGTTCGACAGCGCGTCCCTGAACCTCTCCGACGGCTTCGCGCCGCCGGCGTGGACCCAAGGCGGCAAAGCGGCGTACCTGCTCGGTACCGACGATCAGGGCCGCGACGTGCTCTCGGCGATCATGTACGGCGCGCGCATTTCGCTCGGCGTCGGTGTCGCCGCGGTGCTGTTCTCCATGGCGCTCGGCGTGGGGCTGGGCCTCGCCTCCGGCTACGTCGGCGGCACGCTGGACGCGTTCATCATGCGCGTGGCCGACATCCAGTTGTCCTTCCCGGCGATCCTGATCGCGCTGCTGATCGACGGCGTGGCGCGCGTCGCGCTGCCGCGCGAAGCGCACGACGAGATCGCGATCTACGTGCTGATCCTCGCCATCGGCGTCTCCGGCTGGGTGCAGTACGCGCGCACCGTGCGCGGCTCCACCTTGGTCGAGCGCCACAAGGAGTACGTGGAGGCCGCGCGCGTGATCGGCCGCAGCCCTGCCGCCATCATGCTGCGGCACGTGCTGCCGAACGTGATGGGGCCGGTGCTGGTGATCGCCACCATCCATATCGCCACCGCGATCATCACCGAAGCGACGCTGTCCTTCCTCGGCGTGGGCGTGCCGCCGACCCGGCCGTCGCTGGGCACGCTGATCCGCGTCGGCAACGACTTCCTGTTGTCGGGGGAATGGTGGATCACCCTGTTCCCGGGCGCCGCGCTGGTCGTGCTGGTGCTGTCGGTCAATCTGCTCGGGGACTGGCTGCGCGATGCGCTCAACCCGAAGCTGCGCTGAAATGCCGCCGGCCATCCCCGCCCCTTGCGCCGGTTGGCAGGCGGTCCTGGCAGGCATTTCCTGACATGGGTGCCCCGCTGCTCGAGGTGCGCAATCTTCGCGTGGAGTTTCCCACGCGCCGGGGCACGCTGTGCGCGGTGGACGATCTGTCGTTCGAGATCGCGCCCGGCGAGATGCTGGGCGTGGTCGGCGAATCGGGCGCCGGCAAATCGCTCACCGGCATGGCGATCATCGGCCTGATTGAACGGCCGGGCCGCATCGTCGCGGGCGAGATCCGGCTGGAAGGCGAGCGCATCGACAATCTTCCCGCCGAAGCGATGCGCCGCATCCGCGGCAAGCGCATCGGCGCGATCTTCCAGGATCCGCTCACCTCGTTGAACCCGCTGTTCACCATCGGCGAGCAACTGGTGGAGACCATAGCGACGCATCTGCGTCTGGGCCGCGACGCGGCGCGACGCAACGCGCTCGGCCTGCTCGCCGAGGTGGGCATTCCGGCGCCGGAGCTGCGCATCGACCAGTACCCGCACCAGTTTTCCGGCGGCATGCGCCAGCGGGTGGTGATCGCGCTCGCGCTTGCAGGGCGGCCGCAGCTGATCATCGCCGACGAGCCGACCACGGCGCTCGACGTGTCCATCCAGGCGCAGATCATCACGCTGCTGAAGCGGCTGGCGGCCGAGCACGATACCGCGGTGATGCTGATCACCCACGACATGGGCGTGATCGCCGAGACCGCCGACCGCGTGGCGGTGCTGTACGCAGGGCGCCTGGCCGAGATCGGGCCGGTGCGCGAGGTGATCCACGCGCCGCGCCACCCGTATACCCGCGGGCTGATGAGCTCGATCCCCAAGCTCGGGGAAGAGCACGAGCGGCTGACGCAGATCGACGGCGCGATGCCGCGCCTGAACGCGATCCCGCCGGGCTGCGCCTACAATCCGCGCTGCCCCGAGCGCTTCGAACGCTGCTCTCGGGAGCGCCCCTCGCCGCTTCCGGCCGGCGGCAATTTCGCCGCGTGCTGGCTCTATGACCGATAGCGCCGGCACCAACCTGCTGCAGGTGGAACATGCCGGGCGTGATTTCGACGTATCGCGCCCCTGGCTCAACCGCGTGATCGAAGGCGTGCCGCGGCGCAGCCTGCGCGCGGTGGATGGCATCTCCTTCTCCATCCGCAAAGGCGAGACCCTGGGGCTGGTGGGCGAGTCCGGTTGCGGCAAATCGACCGTCGCCCGAATGATCGTCGGGCTGCACCCGCCGTCGCGCGGGCGCATCGTCTTCGACGGCGCCGATCTCGCCGATCCGGCTTCGGCGCCGCTGCGCCGGCGCATGCAGATGATCTTTCAGGATCCCTATGCAAGCCTCAATCCGCGCTGGCGCGTGAGCGCCATCGTCGCCGAGCCGATCGTCTCGCAGGGCCTGGCCGCAGATAGGGCGGCCTTGCCCGCTCGCGTAGCCGGCCTGCTCACGCAGGTGGGGCTCTCGCCTGAGGACGGCGACAAATTTCCGCACGAATTTTCGGGAGGCCAGCGCCAGCGCATCTCGATCGCGCGCGCGCTGTCCTCCAACCCGGAATTTCTGGTGTGCGACGAACCGACTTCTGCGCTGGATGTTTCGGTGCAGGCGCAGATCCTCAACCTGATGAAGGATCTGCAGGACCGCCTGGGCCTCACCTATCTGTTCATTTCGCACAATCTCGCGGTGGTGGCCCACATCGCGACGCGGGTCGGCGTGATGTACCTGGGCCGGCTGGTCGAGATCAACGACGCAAAACAACTGTTCGAGCAGCCGCGCCATCCTTACACGCGCATGCTGATCGACGCGATCCCGGATCTGCAAATGAGCGGCAAGGCGCGCATCCCGGTCGCGGGGGAAGTACCCAATCCGCTCGCGCCGCCTGCCGGCTGCGCGTTCAATCCGCGTTGCCCGCATGCCGACGAGCGCTGCCGCAGTGAGTTGCCGGCATTGCTCGCGCTCGCCTCCGGAGGCGCGGCGGCCTGCCACGCCGTCGTCGAAGGCCGCCTGGCGAACTGATCGGGGCACGCCCCGTACCCGGGGTCGGTGGTAAAATCGGCGCAGTGTCAGCGTGCATTCCTTCCTCTCCCGGAACTTCAGGTTGGGGTCGCCATAGCCAGGGAAAAGCCATCATGACCAAACGAACAGAACTTGAAGCGGCCCTCGCCAAGGCAGAAGCCGACTGGCGCAAGGCCGGCGACGAACTGGACCAGGCGCAAACCGTCCGGGTCAAGGCAAACGCCGACTGGGACAAGGCGGATGCCGACCGCCGCAAGGGGGAATCGGACCGGCGCAGGGCAAGCACGATCTGGGACCAGGCGTTTCCCGACCGGCGCAAGGCGGCCTCGGACCGGCGCAACGCCGACGCCATCCGGGACCAGGCGAATGCCGCTTGGGACCGGGCGCGCATAAATCGGCAAAAGGCGCGCGCCGCCTGGGATCAGGCCCGCGCGGCGCTGGACGCACTGGAGCGTGCGGAACGGAAGAAATGAGACTGCCCGGGACGACGCACGGATAGATCGCGCCAATCCGGAACTAGCGGATTCGGCAAGAAAGGCGCCCCGCCCAGCGCGGGTTCGGCCGCAGTTTGCGAGCGCAGGGTCCGCCGGCAAAGAAAAGGCCCGGGCAGTGTAGCGCCGGGCCAAAGCGTTCAAAGGGGAGGAGGAGATAGAAGACTTTGAACGAGGTTTCATCATGCCCCGGCCGGCAATGCGTCATATTGACAAAAATCATGAAGACCGCGGTTTTGCGTCGCGTGGAAACGATACCCGTACAAATCCCGTACAAATCGCTGGGCACGCATGCAAATCGGCGTAGCATTGACATCGTCTCGGGGCGGTACACCATTTTTGCCGTATCCTTAGTTGTCTCCCTGAAGAAAGCACCTGGCGCATGTCGGACGGACGCGCAACACGCATTCTCATCATCGACGACGACGCCGAGTTTGCCGACCTGCTGCGCATGCACCTGTCGGCAGCGGGCTACGCGGCCGAGGTGGCTGAAGACGCGGTCGAGGGCGGCAAAGCGCTGCTCGCCCGCCCCCCTGCCCTGATTCTGCTCGACATCAACATGCCATATATGAGCGGGCTCGATCTGATGTCCCTGATGCAATCGGATACGGTTTCGGCGTCGATCCCGGTGGTGCTCGTTTCCGGCCGCACCGACGCTGATACCATGGCCAGGGCGGTAGAACTCGGCGCCGCCGATTTTCTCGCCAAGCCGGTAACCCGGGAGCAACTGCTCGAGTCGGTCGAAGCCTGCCTGCAGGCCGGCGGACGCAAGGCCGCGGTACCGGATTACCGTTTTCCGCCTGTCGTCTGAGCCGCTATCTGATTGTGATGGCACCGCACGGCCGCCGCGGATTGTCCAGTTTCCTCATCGGCAGCGAAACGCAAAAGGTGCTGGCCCACACGACCCTCCCGGTACTCGTCGTCAGATGAGGTGAAGGGGCGCGCCTGCCGTCGTCCCGGGGCGGGCGGGATCGGGGCAAACCCGCATAGGTCTTGCGCGCCGATCCGGATGGTGCAAACTCAAGCGGCGGTATTGCCGAATTGCGCCAGCGCGCGTTCGTTATTCACGCCTGCTCAATTTATGATCTCCCCCTATTTCCCTGCGGTTTTGCGAAGGGTAGGAAATTTTTTGCAGGAAAAATCCACAAGCTTATCCACAGAATCTGTGGATAGTTCCTGGCAGCGTCATGCCGTCCGTGCCGGCGCGTTTCCCCGAAGCCATCGCGAGCGAACCCGCCAGAAAAGACCGGTCACGGCTTCCGATGCGCTTTCATCCATTCGTCCGCGCGGCGTCTGGCCTCGGCGATCTGCTCCGGTTTCATCAATCGCTCTACCATGTTGCGGTTTCTTCTTCCCCTTTCCTCGCCGTTGGACGCGGCGATATTCCACCACTTGTGCGCCTCGACGTAATCCATCGGAACGCCTTCCTGGCCCGATTCGTATATCCTGCCCAGATCGAACTGCGCGAACGGATCGCCGCTTTCAGCCGCCTTCCGGTACCAGAACACGGCCTGCCTGTAGTCCGGCGCAACACCCTGCCCCGTTTCGTACATCAGGCCCAGGGAGGATTGCGCCCACACATGCCCCTGGGCGCCGGCTTTCTGGAACCAGGAAGCGGCCTGCGCGTGGTCCTGCCCGACCCCCTGCCCCGTCTGGTACATCCGGCCCATGTTGAATTGCGCTTCCGCCAGTCCTTTGTCCGCCGCTCTCTGATACCAGGTCACCGCCCGGCCGATATCCTGCGCCGTGCCTTTCCCCTTCTCGTACATGGAGCCCAGGTTGATTTGCGCCGCCGCAAACCCCTGTTCTGCCGCCCTCTGGTACCAGGACAATGCCTGCTTGCTGTCCTGCGCAAGGCCTTCGCCCTTCTCGTACATGAAACCGAGGCTGAACTGGGCCGGTGCACTGCCCTGTGCCGCCGCTTTCCTCCAGGAATTTGCCGCGCTTGCGTAATCCTTGCGTTGGTAAAATCTCAGTCCGTCCTCGAGATCGCCGGCAAAGGCAGGAGCCGCCGCCAAGGCCAGGACAAGCCCCATTGCCGCCAACACCCGCATGTCGTCCCCCTCTGTTAAATGCATGCATCGCCGCCAATCCGCGCATGGCATTATCTCCTACAATAGTGCCAAGCGGCGCCGGTCGGCCTCGCATCGCCGGGGGCATGCCGTTCCTGGCGACGGTTCATTCTTCAATCGCAGCAGAACGCAAAGGAATCATCATGCCAATTTCCATGTACCAGGTCTCCGTTCCCGTTTTCGCCAAGACGCTGGTCAATCTTTCCGCGATACTCGACAAAGGCGCGGCTTTCGCCGCCGTCCGGAAAATCGATCCGTCGGTGCTGCTCGCCTATCGCCTGGCGCCGGACATGCTCAACCTGACGCGCCAGGTGCAAATTGCGGCGGATCACGCCAAGCGCGCATCCGCCCGGCTCGCCGGAATCGAAGCGCCCGTGTACGAGGACAATGAAGCGAGCTTTGCCGATCTCAAGGCCCGGGTCGACAAGACCCTCGCTTTCGTCAATACCCTCAAGCCGGGACAGATCGACGGCTCGGAAGCGCGCGACATCTCGCTGAAAATCGGCGGCAACAGCCAGACTCTCAGCGGCCAGGCCTACCTGCTGCACAATGCGCTGCCGAACTTCTTTTTCCACGTCACCACTGCGTACGCCATTCTGCGTCACTGCGGCGTGGACATCGGGAAAAAGGATTTTATCGGCTAGCCCCCCAATTGCGTGGCAGCCGAGAGGGACCGGCGATGAATCTCAGGCACATGGAAGTCTTCAGGGCCGTAATGGCGACCGGGGGCATCAGTGGCGCGGCCGAACTGCTCCACATCTCCCAGCCCGCCGCGAGCAAACTGCTCGGTCAAGCCGCGCGTCACAGCGGCTTGACCCTGTTCGATCGCGTCAAAGGGCGTCTGGTGCCGACACCGGAGGCGAGACAGCTCTATGATGAGGTCGAAAATCTGTGGCGCGGCGTGGAGCGGGTCCGCGACGTGTCCCGCGCATTGGCCAACCCGCAGTCCGGCTCATTGCGGCTGGCTGTCTCGGCCAGCCTTTCCGGATATCTGGTGCCGCGCGCGGTCACGCGGCTGTACCGGCAGTTTCCCCGTGTGCAATGCAGCGTGGAGACGCTGGTGCCCTCCATCATGACGGATACGCTGCTCAATCAGACGGCGCATCTGGGCGTCGGCCTGCTGCCCAACGAACATCCCAACCTGGTCAGCGTCAGGAACTACCAATGCGGCATGGCATGCGTGATGCGCAAGGATCATCCGCTCGCGGCACGCAAGAAGATCCGTCCCGCGGATCTGAAGGGGCAGCGGCTGATCGGGTCGCCGCACAATACGCCCTATGGACAAGCCCTGTACCGGTCCTACGGCAGCGAAGCCGCTTCATTGAGACTGGAGTTGGAAACCCGGTCTTCCCCGTCGGCCTGCCCCATCATGTAGGCCGCCGACTGCGCCCGGATGCAGCCATGGACCTTGGTGTCGCTCGAATGGCAGCGACCGGCCACCCACAGGTTGTCCCAGCCGCGCGGCACCAGGATGCTGTAGGGAATACCCACGCAGGCCCCGGCGCCCAGGCTGTCCTTGCCGTTGAAGTCCTTCAGAATAGAGGGGGCTGCGCAGGGGGCTGGTCACGCCCAGCACCTTCATTCAACCGTCCTTGACATAGGGCTCTGCGGAAGAGGCAACCGCGAAGCCAATCGGGTTCTGACCGCTGAGTATGTCCGTGTACATTTTGGCAGCACCGTTATAGGGCACATGCTGCAGCTCGATGCCGGCCATGTGGTTGAGCATTTCGCCGGCCAGATGGGCGGAGGTGCCGATACCGTTGGATCCGTAGAACAGTGTACCGGGCCGTGACTTCGCCAGCGCGATCAGGCCCTTGATGTCGTTCGCCGGAAACGATGACGCCGCGACCAGGGCGACGGTGTAGTAACCCACCCGCGCAAGCGGTAGCAGGTCCTTGAAAATGTCATAGGGCAGGTCCTTGCGCTGCACCGCGTTGATGGTCAGGGAGCTTCCAAGCAGCGCCAGGGTATATCCATCCGGCGCGCTGCGCGCGGTCGCCAGCGTGCCCACGACCACGCCTCCGCCGGGCTTGTTTTCCACCACCACGGGCTGCTTCCAGCGTTCCTCCAGTTTTCTCGCAAGTATTCGCGCCAGGCGATCGGCCGCGCCGCCAGCCGATTGCGGCACGATCAGCTTGACCGGGCGGCTCGGCGCAAAGCCCTGTGCCCATACGGGTGCCGCACAGAACCCCGCCCGCGCCAGAGTCCACGCGGCTGTCCCGAGCAGCGCGCCTTTCAGCAGGCGCCGGCGATTCAAGGCCATCGATCTCTCCTCCTGTCTCTTGCCGTCATGATATGGGACTCATGTTCGCGCTGCGGCCCGTGCAAGGCAAATGAAAATATTTGCGCTGCACTTAACTTTTGGTTAGGCACTGTAAAGAAATAAGGGTATCAATATTGTGACTCGATGTGCTATGCTTCGCGGGCATGGATACCGCATTGTCGACGTTGAAGCGCAAGCTGCGCTCGATTTGGCCGCACTTGGATG